>ERZ772969.2284-NODE-2284-length-12287-cov-44.720405_pt1 | contig 12287 bp, 14 predicted proteins | sample MGYA00511676_ERZ772969 | MGnify/ENA primary metagenome ERZ772969 (study PRJEB29015, sample SAMEA2737651) | human gut metagenome | biome: human gut; feature: human-associated habitat; material: faeces | place: China | collected 2012 ...
ACCGGATACAGAGGCATGAGATATACCCAGCGCTTTTGCCACAATACCGACGGAGCCAAAGTAAGTAATCACGTCAACTTTTTTCATTTTTTCCTCATATGTAAGGGAAGCAGACAAACAAATGGTAGGATATCTTACACTCAAAGGTCAAGGATTCCTACATTACAAAATGGTAGGATTGCCTACATGAAAATGAATGAACGCATCCGTGCAAGACGTAAAGAGCTGAAACTAACCCAAGCGGTCTTAGCCAAATTAGTGGGCGTTAACCGTGTGACTGTTACTGGGTGGGAGTCAGGAGATTATGAGCCAGGGGGTTCTAACCTTCAGGCGCTTGCTGCTGCGTTAAAAACGAATCCTCAATGGATAATTCATGGTATTGGAGATCCTGTATCGGAGGCACCAACCTATAAGCCTACCGAACGTTTTGGCGTGAAAAGGATTCCAGTCTTATCTTGGGTTCAGGCTGGTGAATGGACCGAAAGCGGCGCGCCAGTTACCGAAAATGATGTTTCAGAATGGATTTACACAACCGCAAATCTTTGTGATGAAGGATTCGCTCTGAAAGTACGTGGTGATTCAATGACTAACCCTAACGGTGCCCCAAGCATACCTGAGGGCTCAATCGTTGTTGTTGACCCAGACTACGGCAGTATTTACGAAGTAAACGGTAAGATTGTCGTTGCCCAAGTGATGGGCTCAGCAGAGGCAACGCTGAAAAAATTTGTAATTGATGGACCTATAAAATATTTGGTTCCTCTTAATCCGAACTATCGTGTGATGGAAGTAAATGGCAACTGTAAGATCGTTGGTGTTGTCAGGCAGGTTGTCACGGACCTCTGATTTTTGAAGAACAATGAAACCGGCATCAAAGCCGGTTTTTTTTACACCTGAATGTAAGTTTTCCTACAAACGGCATTGACACCAAAAGGTAAGTTATCCTACATTAATGTCGTAAGGAATAGGTGAATAGCACACAACACGGAAGCGCATTCCTCTTCTTCCGGTGGGGATCGGTTTGTAACTGAAGGAGTGCGCTTCCAGTTGTGTGGAGAACTAACGTGCCGCCATTGCAGTGGCGGCTAACCCATCAGCAAGAAATTCTAACCAGCTATTCACCCACTTTCATGGGTTGGGTTGCTGCACCCTAAATTTACGCGTTGCAGCGCGTCAGATGGAGAACAAAAGATGGCTAAGACAGCAAAACAACTTATTAAACAGGCGTACGAAATAGCCAAAACTATGCCACCAGAACAGGCAGCAATCATCAAGGAACTGGCTACCGTCCTCGATGTTTCGAATGTAGCTCTGCGCCAGACGCGCACCGAACGTGACGCCCTTCTCGCAGAGGTCAAATCCTGGGCGAAGGAGTGTGATCGTATTACTGAGCGATATACCAAGAAGCGCATAAATCTGCATGTCCTCGAAGCAATGCGCGATTTGAAAGCAATTTGCCCCACCAGCTTCCGTAACGTGGAGGCTCTCTGATGGCTAAAGACTCAAAGCTTGTATATGGCGCGAGTGGCAAAACGAACGTTTTGACGTTCGAACCTGAAAACCTGCACCTGGTTACCGACAAAACGCACCCGCTTTACGATGAGCGTATCCACCTGCCTATCAGCGAGGCAATGGTGCTGAACATCATGGACCAGGGCGTTCTTGAGCCGATTATCGTCTGGAAAGACCCGGAGACAGGGCTGTCTTGTGTGGTTGATGGTCGCCAGCGTGTGCGCCATACACTGGAAGCCAACAAGCGACTGTTGAAAGAGGGTAAAGAACCGTTACTGGTTCCAGCAGTCGCTAAACGTGGCTCCGCCGTTCGCATGGCGCAGGCGATGGTAAGTGCTAACGAAATCCGCCAGGCAGATACGCCACTGGGCCGAGCAAAGAAAATGGCTGATGCGCTGGAACGCGGGCACGACGAGGACGATTTAGCGCTGATGTTTGGCGTGAGTGTCCAGACAGTACGCGCAACGCTATCCCTGCTGGATGCCACCCAGGCAGTCAAAGACGCTGTAGAGTCCGGCACAGTGACGGTTACCCAGGCGCGTCAACTGGCGTCACTGAAACCCGAAGAACAGCGGGAAAAGGTAGCAGAAATCGAAGCGGCAACTGCTGGCACAACCGGCCATGAAAAAGCCCGGCGTCAGCGCGCTGTGCTTGGCGAAACTAAGCCTCGTCTCAAATCACGCAAAGAAATCACAAAAGCCCTTGAGGGTGCCAGCGGTGACTACGCTGAAGCTCTGCGTTGGGTGCTTGGGGAGGCGGTATGAATATTGATCCTGAGAATTACAGCAAATACACCCTGCGTCGGTTCGCCGCCCTGTTAGATGTGATCTGCTGGGTGCTGATTGCCGTAGTAACCGTTGGTATCTGCATGTTTATTGAATGGTGGACAGCATGAGCAACGTAACCAAACCAACCAGCAAGGGGAAATTTGATGGGGCAGTTGATTACCTCTGCTCCGATGAGGCTCGTTTTCTGGTTATGCGGGGCGACTATAGCGAAGCAGATATTATCCAAGCGTCTGTATCCCAAGATGTGATTGATGCTGAAGGCGCAGAGGATTTTGCTTCCAGTGCTCGCTATTACCAGTGCTGGTACAAAGTCAGTCCAATTGGTGGGCAGGAAGGTTATTCAGGCTGGCATCATCCTCGTGATACGCCTTGTCGCGGCGCGTATTTCGCATCTGTTCTGCAGTGGGATTAAGGAGAGTGCAGCATGACTGATATCACCGAACTGGCGCAATCTGAAATTAATGATGCGTTGGCCCAGCTGAAGCAGATCAGCGAATACCCCACGCCGTCTACTCAATACGCTCGAGTGCTGCGTAAATACATCCTCGCGCTGGTAGAGGCGCTGGAGAAGGCGCAGCAGCGGATTGATGAACTGGCGCTAGCCGCAATGGACAGCAAGCCAGTGGCAGAAGTGGTTTCAATTTATGGTGACCCCGAAGCTTTTGGAGAGCGAGAGATAAGACCCCTTGTCGGAATTCAGCAAATGCCATACGGGACGAAGCTCTATCGCCACGCGCAGCGGCCGGTTGTGCCTAATGAAATAACTTCGGCAAGTGCGCCTGAAGTATTCGAGGTAGCCGCCGAAGCTGAGCGGCTTGGTTTGCGCGGTACTTATGCTTCATATGCAGTTGGCTGGAACGCCTGCCGCGCCGCCATGCTCGCAGCCGCCCAGCAGGAGGTACAGGTAGTGCCTAAGAAAATCGAACAATCTCGTAAAAGAGTCAACCGCTGTGATGTTTGTACTGAAGGGGCTCGTGGTGGGTGTGGGACATGTATTTTTAACGGTAATTTTGAATGAGGTGCTTATGACTTCTACAGATTTTATGGAAGAGAAAGAAGTATTCGAATTACTGGGTAAGAAAAAAACAGCTGTCTGGAGGTTACGTAAAGTTTATAATTTTCCTCAACCGATTTTAACGTATCCGACAAGATATAGCCGTAAAGCGGTTTTATCTTGGTTAGAACAAGGTGGTGTTAATAGAGAGAAAAAATAAAAGTACAACGAAATTATCACATAACTTTATAGCAAGTAAAAACCAGAAATTATTAAAAATTGGTAGGTGAATTTCTCAACAAGGAAAATCACCTACCATTCGTCACTCATTTATATTATGCTTCTCAATACCGAATTTACCCATCAACTCCCGCCACTGCTTAGTGCTTGCAATACTAAGATGAACATGGTCGTCGTCAAAACCATCAATTCTTATCCCTGGCACTGTTGAAATATTTGCATAAATTTCTTCTTCGGTACAACCAAAAATATACTTGGGTAATTTCTCCTTAAATCTGTACTCCGTTCTCCACGTTTCATTTTGATTCCTCAAATTCCTAGATAACAGAACTTTTATTTCTTGCAACTCAGATCTAAAGACATCCATTTCGCTCATTTCTGGAATGTTTGGCTTAATAGCTTTGAATGACCCGAAACTACTTAATATAGGACTTTCATCAGGGGTTGATTTGTGATGCTCGATAGTTTTCTCTATTTTTTGTTTTAATAGAAGTTTAAACTTTTCTATTTCAGAATATCTCATGTCTTTTGGGTATTCGATATGCTCTATTGTTCCAGAGTCAAAACAATACTGGGTTGCATTATCTTTAATAATAACAACAGGTTTATCAAACGCAATCCTCATACCCAGTTCAAACATGACGTTTGGGTTTCGTGAACTCACGTCACAAATTATAATATCATCATAATAAATATTATTTACAATTCTTTTATGTATAGTTGAAACATCAAGCCCTGTGCTAACAATTCTACTTTCTTTAAAGCCAATTGAGAAAGTCACTTCATCCAACATCGACTTTATATCTTCCCAATGTCCAGCTCGATAGTCAGCAGTGTCAGAAATCGGCATTACATAACCACATACCATTTCATCGTACTGAACAAGATTTTTGACATCACTTAATTTTACCATGCGGAACCTTCCGAGTTTATTCTTGATAAATATGGTAGCACGAAGCAAAGGCTACCACGCCTGATTTTTAATAAGATTATTAATAATTTAAATAGATGACAGGCCTCATTCAACTTTTTTAGCATGCCATAAAATTTTATCAGCATAAATTTCATAAGCTTCTTTCTGTTCCATCAGCCAATCGTGTTTGTTATACACCGCCATCACTCCTCCCAACTCATGCCCCAGCATCTTTTCCGTGACGTGAGGCATAACCCCTTCCCCTGATAAATTCGTCACCAGCGAGCGCCTGAAGTCATGTGTTCGCCATTCTGGTACATCAATTTTATCCCTTAACTTTTTCATATAGAGATTAGCTGATGAGCGATCTATAGGCTTGTCCAGTTCCTGGCCGGGAAATAGAACATCATTTCCAGCGTTGAGGAGCCTTTCAACAAAAGGTTTAACCTGGTCAAATACCGGGCGACGGATAACGTTACCCATCTTGGAATGCTCTGCAGGAGTCGTCCAGATAAGATCATCCATGTTGAACTCGCTGGCAGTAGCCAGGCGCAGCTCTGATAGCCTGGCTCCCCACAGCAAAAGCAGCTGGTGAAGAACCTTGTTAGACGTAACGATTTTGTTATTTTCAAGAGCTAACCATATCTTAGCCAGCTCGGTATACGTCAGAACCCGGCTACCCACGTCAGGTTTTTTGCCAATGGTCTTAACGCTTAGCTTCAGGACTTCGCACGATGGGATCAACTGGCGGCTGATACACCAGTTCATTACAGAACGTAGCTGTAGAAGAAGCACTCTGGCCTTTTTGCTGTTCTTCTTTTCCTGCTTATCAAAGAAACGTACCCATGCCGAAACAGGAATGTTCACTACCGGAGCGTCCGGGAATTCTGTGTACATCGTGTTGTAAACAACTGACTTGTACAGCGTCTGAGTGTTCGGCTTCAGCGTTTCAACATACTTACTCCACCACTGATCCAGGCATTCTTTGAGAGTCAGCTCGCCATCTTCTTTGGCAAAATAATTTTTCGGGTTAAGCCCCTTGAGGTACAATTCGCGCATCTCACCGACGACAACGCGCGCCTCCTTGAGAGACATAGCGGGATAGCGGCCAATGGAGAGGCGAACGGGCTTACCATTCCAGCGATAACGAAATTGAAATGTGATCGTGCCTGTGGGAGTTATGCGTACACTCAGCCCGTCACCATCTGTGACCTCAGCTGCGCCGCTGTATGGCTTAGCATTGATGCTACGGAGTTTGGTATCACTAAGGGCCACGGCTCTGTATCCTGTACACACTGAAATTATGCATTCTGTACTCAATGTGTACGCAATGGCAAGTGAACGAAGTAATTTTCTAAGCGAATCGATGCGAACGGAAAGGAAATAAAAGGAATGAAATGCTTGATGGTACGGGGAATGATAGGATAACATGCAACACAAGCTGAACGCTTAAAAATCAGTAAGTTCTATGTCCCCTTAGTTAAATGGATATAACGAGCCCCTCCTAAGGGCTAGTTGCAGGTTCGATTCCTGCAGGGGACACCATATAAACGTTGCCCGCCATTCACCACGATGACCTAAACGCCAGCCAGAACGTATTCTTCTCGTAATCATAATTAGCCAACGATTTCAGTATGGTTAGTCCTGCCAGAAAGGAACGTGTCTTTGTCAATCACGCACACAATAAACCGACAGCAACGCGCATTTCTGCGTACAATACCTTCTGACTTTTTCAGTCACTAGCCGCGACCTTTTACAACCTTCTCTGGACGATACAGGAGCCAGGCGTTGATATGAAACAGATCACCCTCAGCGATATGCAGCAGCAGAGCGAAGCGGCAGCCAGTGCTCCGCGCCTGCGTGCCCATCGCAATTTTCATCCCGAACTAAGCGACCCGATACAGCGTCTGGCCATCGCCATGGAACCCGGCACCTATATCCGCCCCCACCGGCACAGACATACCTTCGAACTTTTACTGCCGCTGAAAGGCCGATTTGTAGTGCTGAATTTTGATGACCACGGCGTGGTCACCAACCGGGTGGTGCTGGGTGAAACCTGCACGGCGCTGGAAATGGAAGCCGGTACCTGGCATACGGTGCTCTCGCTCGACGCTGGCGGGATGGTTTTTGAAGTTAAGCAAGGTGCTTATCAACCGCTTGCCGAAATGGACACTATGGCCTGGGCGCCTGCTGAAGGCCAGCCAGGCACTGCCGAAATGATGGCCTGGTATGCCATCGCGCAACCGGGTGACCGCTTCCTGTCTATGCCGCAATAACTACAGGTAGGTTCGACAGGCGCCGCAGGCGTCTGTTTGATACTTCCTGCCGACCACAAAGTTTGCCAAATTGACCGTCCCTTTTTTCGTGCTCCGCTCATACTCACCTTAAATATTGCTGCTAAACAGGAAGAAACGCTTATATTCAGCAAACTATTTTTCTCTACGAATAAGAGATGATAAGATAACGGGAAAGAGTAAATATGCGGCAGCAAAACAATAAAAACAGCCAATTTATCGATATATTATTCTCAATGTGAATGGATTTTGTTAATCAGGTAAAGGAAGTCAGCAGAAAAAATAAATCATTGTCATTGATGCTTTTGCTCACCATGGCGATTTATTTTTTCATCGACATACAATTCTTATGAATATTACAGAACGGAATATCTGGAAGCTAAATAATTTACCGCCAATGGAGTATTGCTCTCTGGCGCGGGCGCAAAAATTATTAAACTGCGAACTGGAAGACATTCTTCACTGGCATGATATAGGCGCAATCAATCTATGTCTTAAGCTTAACCCAACGCCGGGAATATTAAAAATCGCCGTCCTCTCCCATCAGGAAAAAGAGGTAACCAGCGCGTTTAATCCATTTACCTCAGTCGAGGCAGGAGAAACAGTCTGGTCGCATCACTCCCATATCCGCAGCATTCTGCGGCTTGAAGGCGATATTCCGACGATGGAAACCCTGCGCGGAAATACGGTAACCCAGTTCAACGTAAAGGTATTTGCTTCAGGGCTCTGGCATCCACACTGTCGGAACCTAATGGCGCTGCTGGAGGCGCCAGATGATATTCTTTTCGAAAACCGCCTCAGCATGATGCTGCCGGATAAACCATTTGTTTATTGTCATTTCATTCCAGAGGAAGACGAACGCCCCTCGATATCATTGAACCGCATCTATATCACCAGCCAGGCCATTGAGAAAATATACGCCCACAGTATTAGCGCCCGGCCTATGGACGTGACGAAAAATCCGCTACTGGATCAAACCCGTTACATCCAGCAGGAATTAACCGTCCTGCCGCAAAGTGAGGTATTGCTGGAATTTATCCATTATCTTATTCAGTCCCATACTGTATTTAATGAGAAGTTGCAGAGTATGGCTGAGCCAGACAAGACTCAGCTCTTTCATCACGTGCTGGAAAGGCTTAAGGAAGAAGGCATGCTTATAGAGAATGCCCAGCCCGATGAAGGCGATATCGGCAGCGAAGCCAGCCGTGAGTCGCAGTTCGCCGGCGAGTAACGTAGTCCTTCAGGCAAGGGACTGGCGGTTTTCCTGCTCAATCGTTATCGCGTTCTCTCGGGCCAGGGTGATGAATTCGCGCGCTGCGGCGCTCTGCCAGGCGCCCTGCCGCTGCAATAAACAGGCCGTGCGCTGCAGCAGCGCAGGTCTTAGCTCAATCGCCACCACATCATCAAACTGCCCGGCGATCGCCGCCGGCAGCAGCGTTGCTAACGTTGTGCTTCGAATAACCGACAGAACGGCCCCGATGGAGTTGGCCTCCATCCGCACGTCTGGTTCGAGCCGATGAAGGCGGCAATAACGATCAATCTGCTCGCGGGTAGCAAACTCGCTGCTCAGTAAAATTAGCGGCTGGGCGTCGAGAGCCTGCAGTTGCAAGTCGCGCTCTCCTGCCAGCGGATGCGCACGGCTCACCACCAGCGCAAGCGTTTCCGTCAGCAGCGGCTGAACCACAATTTCCTGTGACCGGCTGTCGTCAAAGGCAATCCCCACATCCAGTTCATCCTCCAGCAGCATCGCCTCCATCCGCTCCTGGTTCATCTCCTGGATAAGCACTTTTACTCCAGGATAGCGTCGGTAGTACGCCTCCATCAGCGGGCCCAGCATATAGGTAGTGAAAGTTGGCGTCATAGCAATGCGGAGTTTACCGTGCTGGAGATCTTCTGCGTCATGCAAGGCGCGCCGACCTTCCTCAAGCTCGCGTAACGCGCGACGGGCATACTCCAGCCAGATCTCACCGGCATCGGTCAGGCGAATACGTCGGCCAGAGCGGTCGAAAAGCTGAACCTCCAGCATCGCTTCCAGCTGGCGTATCTGCTGTGACAGCGCAGGCTGGGAGACATGCAGCGCCGCGGCGGCGCGGGAAAAGCCACAATGTTCAGCCACAGCGATAAAGTAGGAAAGTTGGCGCAGAAGCATCGGCCCACCTATAAGAAATTCCAATAGGCATTATCATAAATAAGTCTTTTAACTTATGAAACAAGAGACGTACCCTCTTCGCACGACCCTCAACATATTTCACCTTTAACATCGTTTTATGCAGGAGTGACTATGTCCGCTCACGATCGTTATCTTCAGCGCGCATTAGTGCTGGCAAAACAAAACATTGCTGACGGTGGGCGCCCCTTCGGCGCCGTGCTGGTGCGGAATGATGAGATTGTCGCTGAAAGCGTCAATACCTTTCATCTGAGCGGTGACCCAACGGCGCATGCCGAACTGAACGCCGTTCGCGATCTTGCCGCCAGACTGGGAAGCGCGGTGTTGCGCGAATGCGTCATCTATGCCAGCGGACAACCTTGCCCTATGTGCCTGAGCGCGCTCTATTTAACCGGCGTGCGGGAAGTGTTTTTCGCCAATAGCAATCAGGACGGGGAGCCTTTTCAGCTCTCGACCGCCGCGATTTATCAGCAGCTGCAGCAGCCGCTGGCCCAGCAAACGCTGCCGATCCATCATCGCCCGCAGCCGGAGGGAACTGAACTTTATCAGCGCTGGGCGGAACGGCAGTCATGACACCAGCGCTGCGACAGAACCTGACGCTGGCAGTCCTGGTACTGACTGGGATCAATATGCGGCCGCTGCTTACCTCCATTGGTCCTTTGCTGCCGGACATCCGCGCAGCCAGCGGCATGAGCTATACCCTGGCCGCACTCCTGACCGCGCTGCCGGTGATCGCGATGGGGGTGCTGGCGCTGGCCGCTGGCTGGGTCGATCGCTATATCGGTCAAAAGCGCAGTATTGCGCTGAGCCTGCTGATTATCGCGGCAGGCGCCCTGCTGCGGGAAATCGCCCCGAATAGTGGCTTACTGCTCACCAGCGCTCTGGCCGGAGGAATTGGCATCGGCATTATTCAGGCCGCCATCCCGGCGGTAATTAAGCACCTCTTTCCCCGACGGACGCCGCTGGTGATGGGACTATGGTCAGCGGCGCTGATGGGCGGCGGCGGGTTAGGCGCCGCGTTCACCCCATGGCTGGCGTCACATAGCGCGGCCTGGCATGATGCGCTAGCCTGGTGGGCGCTCCCTGCGCTCCTGGCTCTGCTCAGCTGGCTGGCGATTTGTCGGCATTTGCCTCGCGCACCGCATCAGACCAGCGCTTCCCCCCGGGTCGCGATTATTGGCCAGCGCCGCGCCTGGACGCTGGGACTCTATTTCGGACTGATCAATGCCGGTTACGCCAGCCTGATCGCCTGGCTGCCTCCTTACTACATCCAGCTAGGCGACAGCGCCCAGTACAGCGGTTCGCTGCTGGCGCTGCTGACCGTCGGGCAAACCGCCGGCGCGCTGCTGCTCCCGGCGCTGGCTCGCCAGGAGGATCGGCGCCAGCTTCTTCTGCTAGCGCTGGCGCTACAGCTGATTGGCTTCTGCGGCTTTATCTGGCTGCCAGAGCATTTCTCTGCGCTCTGGGCCATTGCCTGCGGCGTGGGGTTGGGCGGCGCGTTTCCTCTGTGCCTGGTGCTGGCGCTGGATCACGCCGGACAACCGGCGGTGGCCGGCAGGCTGGTAGCCTTTATGCAGGGGATCGGATTTATCATCGCCGGTCTGTCGCCCTGGCTTTCCGGCCTGCTGCGTAGCCTGAGCGGGAACTACACGCTTGACTGGTCCTGGCATGCGATCTGCGTCCTGCTACTCATGGCGCTGACGCTGCGCTTTATCCCGGCACACTACCCGGCCGAGTGGCGACAGCGCGCCTCAGACCTGCCCTGAACCGACGGCGGCGCGTGGCAAAGATAATGCCGCGCGCTCTCGTTGGCCTTCTCCGCCCGCCCCATCGCTAAAACCCGTTTCCTTCGCGTCGCTGGCGCTAAATTTATTACCCTGTGAAATTAATGTGTCGCCGAATCACGACACTCGTAAGTAACTAAAAATTAATAAAAAAATGCCTCTTGTTTCCCTGATTTTTTAGGCGTACATTAGCGCCATCTGGAGCACTAAACGCACAGAATTACGGGCTGCTGCAGGGTGAAGTTACACTGGCGACAGCCCTTGAAAAACAGAACAATTAATTCATTTGAACGTCGCACAAGCGCGTGGAGTGATGAGTCGTGAAATACTTCTTTATGGGCCTCTCTTTTATGGTCATCGTTTGGGCCGGTACTTTTGCCCTGATGATCTAGACTGCAGCGGTGTCAAAAAAAACGGGAGCCTTCATGCTCCCGTTTTTATTTTGCCGTGCTGCCCGCAGCGCTAGCTCGCGGAGGCCAGCAGACCATCCGCGCGGAACATCGCCTTGATACCGCGGATCGCCTGGCGCGTACGGTCCCGGTTCTCGATCAGCGCGAAGCGGACGTGGGTATCACCATAGTCGCCAAAGCCAATCCCCGGCGAGACGCAAACCTTCGCTTCATTAAGCAGCTTTTTCGCAAACTCCAGCGACCCCATGGCGGCGTAAGGTTCCGGTATTTTCGCCCACACGTACATAGACGCTTTCGGACACTCCACCATCCAGCCGGCCTCATGAAGCCCTTTGACCAGCACATCGCGACGGCGCTTATACTGTTCGGCAATATCGCGCACGCACTGCTGATCGCCCTCCAGCGCAGCTATCGCCGCCACCTGCAGCGGAGTAAAAGTCCCGTAGTCATGATAGCTTTTGATACGAGCGAGGGCATTCACCAAAGTCTTATTACCCACCATAAAGCCAATGCGCCAGCCGGCCATGTTATAGCTTTTCGACAGGGTAAAGAACTCGACGGCGACATCCCGCGCGCCGGGCACCTGCATGATGGAGGGCGCTTTCCAGCCGTCATACACGATATCGGCATAGGCCAGATCGTGGACGACCAGAATGTCATACTGCTTCGCCAGAGCGACAACCTTTTCAAAGAAATCCAGTTCGACGCACTGCGCGGTCGGATTTGAGGGAAAGCCAAGGATCATCATCTTCGGCTTCGGATAGCTCTCGCGGATGGCGCGTTCCAGCTCGTTAAAGAAATCCACCCCTTCCACCAGCGGCACTGAGCGCACCTGCGCCCCGGCAATCACCGCGCCATAGATATGAATCGGATAGCTGGGGTTCGGCACCAGTACGGTGTCGCCATGATCCAGCGTCGCCAGCATCAGGTGCGCCAGCCCCTCTTTCGAACCAATGGTGACGATCGCTTCCGATTCCGGATCGATATCGACGTTATAGCGTTCTTCATACCAGCGTGAAATGGCGCGACGCAGGCGCGGGATCCCCCGCGAGGTAGAGTAACCATGGGTGTCAGGCCGTTGAGCAACGGTGCAGAGTTTTTCCACGATATGCGGCGGCGTCGCGCCATCGGGATTACCCATACTGAAATCGATAATATCTTCGCCGCGCCGACGCGCAGCCATTTTCA
>ERZ772969.2286-NODE-2286-length-12285-cov-2.635078_pt1 | contig 12285 bp, 14 predicted proteins | sample MGYA00511676_ERZ772969 | MGnify/ENA primary metagenome ERZ772969 (study PRJEB29015, sample SAMEA2737651) | human gut metagenome | biome: human gut; feature: human-associated habitat; material: faeces | place: China | collected 2012 ...
GTTCCCTGTACACCCCGTTTCATCGGAAGTGTATCCGACAGGCAGTCCCCGTCTCCTTCCCGATACAGACACAGTGTTACTGCATCCGCAGTCGGAGCCCAGAGCCGGAACGCTGTATATTTCTTTGTGTACACAGCACCCAGATCATTTCCATCATATGGAATCCTTTGCTGCATTCCCTCTCTCCTCCCTGAAATATATTATTTTCGCTTTTTTTCGTAATTCATTATATTTTAATTTTATGTATCTGTAAATTGGAAAAATCACTAAGTTTTTTTCAATATTTTGTGAAATAAGACGAAGAAAAGAGGCATTCCATGTTTTATGCCATGAAATGCCTCTTTTTTTGTTTTCCGTATCAGGCAAACCCTTATGCGTTTGTTGCCTGTACCATTGCCTCAAGGGTTGTGACTGCTGCTCCCGAATCGATCGTCTTTGCTGCAAGTGCAATGCCATCTGCAATACTGTCTGCCTTTTTCCCAATATACAAAGCGGCTCCTGCATTCAAAAGCACAATCTCCCTCTTTGGTCCCTGTTCCTTTCCGGAAAGAATATCTCTGGTGATCTGTGCGTTTACGGCTCCTTCCCCACCCTGCAGTTTTGCGATTTCACACCGCTTTAATCCAAACTGTTCCGGTGTGATTGTATAGGTGGTTACTTTTCCGTCTTTAATTTCAGATACCGTGGTCTCGCCGGTCAGTGTGATCTCATCCATGTTATCCTCTCCGCTGACAACCATTCCCCGTTCTACCCCGAGGTTCATCATGGTTCCCGCAATCACTTCCGTAAGTGCCGGGGAATACACCCCTACAAGCATTGCCCTGGCACGGGATGGATTAGAAAGCGGTCCTAAAATATTAAACACCGTGCGGATGCCCAGCTGTTTTCTGACCGGTCCCACATACTTCATGGCAGGATTAAAATGCGGTGCAAACATAAATCCGATCCCGACCATCTCCACACACTTTTCTACCACAGCCGGATCTGCGGAAATATTTACGCCAAGTGCTTCTAACACATCTCCGGCACCACTTTTAGAAGAAATGGAACGATTGCCATGTTTTGCCACCGGAAGCCCTGCTGCTGCCACAACGAACGCTGATGTTGTGGAAATATTAAACGAATAGGTACAGTCTCCGCCGGTACCGACAAAATCTACATAATCCTCTACCTTCGGACTGATCGTATTTGCCTTGTTGCGCAATACGGTTGCCAGTCCCGTAATCTCATCCAGCGTTTCCCCTTTCATGCGGAGTGCTGTCAGAAAACATGCAATCTGCGCCTCTGTTGCCTGTCCGGTCAGAATCAGCTCCTGTGCTTTCATCGCTTCCTCTTTTGTCAGATCTTTTCCCTCTACCAGTTTGGCCAGAATCTCTTTCATCTATGATATCCTCCTGTTTTATTCGCTTTTCCGTTACATTTCATTTAACTCTTTTTTGAATGTGCTGCAATAGTCTGCTGCAGCCTGCGGATCAAAACCGTGTTCCCGCATCAGTGTGATAAAATGAGAGCCTACAATGGCTCCGTCAATAATCTCTTTCATCGGACGTACATCCTCCGCCGTGCGGATACCAAATCCCATCATAACCGGAATTTTTGCCTCTTTCTTTACCGCTGTCAGATATTCTAAAATCTGACGGTGGAAGGTTGCTTCCTGTCCGGTAACTCCCATGGAAGACACACAGTAGACAAATCCCCGTGCATTTTTAAGGATTTTTGGCACACGGTCTTTGGATACCGGGGAAACCAGCTGGATCAGAATGGTTCCATCCTCTTTCTGTAACTGTGTCTGGAGTTCTTCCTGCTCTTCCAGCGGCAGATCCGGAATGATCAGTCCATCCACCCCGCAGGCATTGCACTCTTTTACAAATTTTTCCACGCCATAATGCAGTACCGTGTTGTAATACATCATAAATACAATCGGGATCTGCACACCATCGTCACGCATCTCTTTCATACAGGTAAATGTCTTCTCCAGATTTGCCCCGCCGAGAATTGCCTCATAGGAAGCCGCCTGAATAACCGGACCGTCCGCTACCGGATCGGAAAACGGAATTCCAAGTTCAATAATGTCCGTTCCCGCCGCTTCCTGTGCTTTGATGATCGCCTTTGTCTTATCATAATCCGGCAGACCTGCTGTGATATAAGTAATAAATGCCTTTTCTTTCTTTTCCTGTAACGCCTGAAGCGCTGTCTCAATTCGATTCATCCCTGTTATGCCCTCCTTAATTCAGATATCCTTTTCCGTCAAGATAATCCGCAATGGTGTTTACATCTTTATCTCCACGACCGGACAGACAGATAATCATGCTCTGGTCCATGGTCATTTCTTTTGCCTTTTTAAATGCATAGGCAACGGCATGTGCACTCTCAATTGCCGGAATAATTCCCTCTAACTTACACAGTTCCATCAGCGCATCCATTGCCTCCACATCCGTAATTGCCACATATTTTGCACGTCCGGTATCCCGCAGATATGCATGCTCCGGTCCGACTCCCGGATAATCCAGTCCGGCGGAAATGGAGTGTGCCAGCTGGATATTTCCATCGGTATCCTGCAACAGATACGAACGCATGCCATGCAATACTCCAGGCTCTCCCAAAGCCATGGCGCTGGCATGTTTTCCGGTCTCAATTCCAAGGCCCGCTGCTTCCACACCGATCAGTTCCACCTCCGGCTCATCAATAAAATCGGCAAACATTCCGATGGAATTGGAACCGCCGCCCACACATGCCATAACCACATCCGGATTCTTTCCTTCTGCTTCCATGTGCTGACGCTTTGCCTCCCGGCTGATCACACTCTGAAACTCTTTCACCATCTTCGGATACGGATACGGTCCTACCGCAGATCCGATAATATAGAACGTATCCTCCGCTGTTTTGGCCCAGGTACGGATGGCTTCGTTTGTCGCGTCTTTTAAGGTATTGCTTCCGGATTCCACGGATACCACTTTTGCACCAAGCATCTCCATACGCATCACATTCAGTTTCTGTCTCTGGATATCTTCTTTTCCCATGTACACCGTACATTCCATATCAAACAGTGCTGCTCCCGTTGCAGTAGCTACACCATGCTGTCCTGCACCGGTCTCCGCGATTACCTTTGTCTTTCCCATACGCTTTGCCAGAAGGATCTGACCGATCACATTGTTGATCTTGTGGGCACCGGTATGGTTTAAATCTTCACGCTTTAAATAAATTTTTGTACCGTATTTTGCAGACAGACGCTCTGCATAGTAAAGCGGTGTCTCTCTGCCAACATACTGTTTCAGATAATAATGATACTGCTTCATAAACTCCGGATCATGAATGGCCTCCTCATATGCCTGATCCAGTTCCTGTAAGGTATTCATCAGCGACTCTGCCACATACTGTCCGGCAAATGGTCCATAATATGCTTTCTTATTCATCTTTCTTTCCTTTCTTCTGCTTCCTCTTTGACACATGTTACAAATTGTTTTATCAATGCTTCTTCTTTTTGATCTTTTTCTTCCACTCCGGAACTTACATCCACGATATCCGGGTCAAACAACCGGATTCCTTCGGCAACATTTCCGGCATGTAACCCTCCTGCCAGGACAAATTTTCTTCCGGCGAAAATCCCCGCCTGCCGGTCAATATTCAGTTGCTTCTGCCAGTCAAAACTCTGTCCGCCGCCATAGCCTGCACCATCCACGACAATCGCTGTAATTTTCTGTTGCAGTTCTTCCGGCAGTTCAAAAAAGCTCTTTGTTTTTGCCTCAAACTCTTCCGGATCTGAGAGGTTTATGGCATACCAGACAGGAAGTTCTGCTGCCGTTATGGCATCCTCTGACAGCTTTCCGTGCATCTGGATGATGTCAAATTTCATCTGCTGCAGTGTCTTTATCTGTGCCGCATCCGGGGAAACGGTTACGGCAACCTTTTTTATCCGTGGACTGATTTTTTTCATGATTTCTTCTGCCTGTTGCCTGCTTAAATTCCGCCTGCTTTTCTCATAAAAAACAAATCCTGCGTATTCGGCCCCTGCATCATTTACATACTGCGCATCTGCAGGCTTTTTCAGTCCACAGATCTTTACTTCTGGTCTCATGCCTGATACAGCTCCTTCCATTTTTGTGCAAGTGCTTTCGGATTTTCCGATTCCATAAACGCACGCCCGATCAAAAAAGCATCCACCCCACAGTCTCGCAGGAACCGCACGTCCTCATCTCCCGTAATCCCACTTTCTGCCACAAATACTTTATCTTCCGGCACATAAGGGCGAAGCCGTCTGGTATGTTCCAAAGAGATCGTAAAATCCTTAAGATTACGGTTATTGACCCCGATGATTCTCGGGTTGATCTTCATCGCCCGTTCCACCTCTGCCTCATCATGTGTCTCAACCAGCACATCAAGTTCAAGTTCTCTTGCCAGCTGATAAAAATCATGCATCTGTGCATCATCGAGAATCGCTGTAATCAGAAGTACCGCATCTGCACCGATCACTTTTGCCTCATAAAACTGATACTCACAGATCATGAAATCTTTCCGCAAAATCGGAAGGCTGGATTTTGCCCGGATTTCTTTTAAATACGCAACATTTCCGTGAAAATGATCTTCCTCTGTCAGACACGAAATGGCATCCACCGATGCATTGTACTCACTGATGCGCTCCATTAGATCAATCTTGCTGGTAATCGTTCCGAGACTCGGGGAAGCTTTCTTAAATTCTCCGATAATCGAAAGTCCCGGTTTCTTTAAATGATTGTAAAAGCAGTTGGCTTCCCTCGTCTTTGTCTCCTCTGCCATACGGCGCATCTGACTTTCTGAAATGCGGGCCATATGTTCTGGAAGCCGTCTTTTTTTGTCTGCTACAATTTCTTCTAAAATCATATCGTATCTCCTAACACTTTTCGGGAACATCGATCCATATAAAGTTTGCCTTCGGCAAAGGACCGACGCTACATGTTAGATTTCCAAGGAAATCTAACACATATCATTTACGAAGTTTTCTATGATGCGTTTGCCGTGTTCGGTATAAATGGATTCCGGATGGAACTGTAATCCGACAACCGGATATTCCTTATGACGCATAGCCATGATCTCGCCATCGTCTGTCCGTGCCAGCACCCGCAGACAATCTGGCAGATCTTTTTCCTGTACCGCAAGCGAATGATACCTTGCCACACGGATCGGAGAATTGATTCCCGTAAATACGCTGCTTCCATCATGCTCAATCAGTGACTGTTTGCCATGAAACAGTGCTTTTGCATAAGAAACGGTTCCCCCTAATGCCTCACCAATACACTGATGTCCCAGACAGATACCAAGAATCGGTTTCTTTCCGGTAAATTCCCGGACAACATCCATGCAGATGCCAGCCTCTTTTGGATTTTTCGGTCCTGGAGAAAGCACGATCCGCTCCGGGTCCATCGCAGTAATTTCATCAATGGTAATCTTGTCATTACGGACAACTTTGATATCGGAGTTAAAAATCCCGATATACTGATACAGGTTATAAGTAAAAGAATCATAATTATCAATCAGCAAAATCATAAATTTTCCTCCTCAATCAGTGTCTTTGCCAGTGCCATTACTTTATTACAGCACTCCTGGTACTCATTTTCCGGAACAGAATCTGCAACAATTCCCGCTCCTGCTTGCAAATATACCCGGTTTCCTTTTTTGATCATTGTCCGGATCGTGATACAAAAATCCATGTCACCGGAGAAATCGATGTATCCGGTTGCACCTCCGTAGAGTCCTCTGCGCACACTCTCAAGTTCATCGATAATCTCCATCGCACGGATCTTCGGTGCTCCGGAAAGCGTTCCAGCCGGAAGGAACGAAGAAACCAGATCCAGCGGATGAAACTCTCCTTTTTTCTTTCCTTCCACCATGGATACGATGTGCATCACATGAGAATAATTCTGTACTTCCATAAACTGTGTCACCTTGACGGTTCCAAATTCCGAGATCCTTCCCATGTCATTTCTCGCAAGATCCACCAGCATAACATGTTCGGCGCGTTCCTTTTCATCCCGGAGCAATTCATCCCGAAGCAATGCATCCTCCTCGGCATCCACACCCCTGCGCCGGGTTCCGGCGATCGGACAGGTATACACCCTGCTTCCCTGCTGCTTTACAATCATTTCCGGGGAACTTCCGATCACTTCAAACTCTCCATAATTGAAATAATACAGATACGGGGATGGATTCAGTTCCCGGAGCTCTTTATACAGCTCAAATCCGGTCTGTTTTGTCTCAATCGTCCATCTCTGGGAAAGCACGGTCTGAAAAATATGTCCCTCCCGGATGTACTGTTTGATTTTTTCGACTTTTTCGCAATACTGTTCTAAGGTATCAGACTGGTTGACAATCACACCGTCATGTGTAAAATTTCTGTCCGGTATCTGTCCGGCATTTTTTCTTGCCTCCTCAATCAGTTCTGCTGCTTCTGCTAATGCTTTCTTTTTTCCGTCTTCCGAATCTTCTCCAAGAATCACTGCGGTCAGTGTCTCTGCCACATGATCCACCAGGATAAATTTTGTCATGAGCATCATCTGGATGGTCTCGATTCCAATCTCGTCTGGATTGTTATCCGGCAGTACTTCCGCATAGCGGACAAAATCATATCCCAGATTTCCGACCAGTCCTCCGGAAAAAGACAGCTCTTCGTTTTCTTTTACGATATCAAACTCGCTGTAATATTCTTTCAGACGTTCGAGCGGATTTCCCTTCCGGATTTCTTCCGTCCCGTTGTTTTGCCGGATCACGAGTGCATCCCCGCGGGAAGTAATGATCTCTTCCGGTTCTTTTCCCAAAAACGTATATCTGTCATAATTTTTATCATAACTTTCCAGAAGAAATCCTTTTTTGTTTCCTACCAGACTCTCATACATGCCGATCGCTGTTTCATTTACAATGCTGACTGTCTTTTTGTATACCCGTAATCTCCGCTTCATATTACTGCTCCTTTTTTCCAAATAAAAAACGTCCCTGATCCGACTGCTGCCGGATCAGGGACGATTATCCTCGTGGTGCCACCCTTCTTCGCTCCGTAACTGAAAACTAACAAAGGCAGCCATCCCCGAACCGGAAATAACTGCCACCAATTACGCAACCTCTTGTGATACAGAAAACAAAATCTCTTTGTCTCGATATCCATGCCCCTGTAACGTGGGGAAACGGCTCAACTACTCGCCTTACGCTTTCACCTTGCATCTAACGAATCCATTCCATGACAAACTATCCTGCCGGCTCACACCTGCCGCCGGCTCTCTGAAAGGAATCATCTGCTGTACTTACCTTCGCTCAATGATTTTATTTCTCTTTAATTTATTAACAGTTTAATACACTACAGTGTGTCTGTCAACCAAAATTTTAACTTTCAGGAAAATTTCATTTTAGGATACAATCACCTTGCGGAATTTTATATTTTCTTTTTCACTCTTTTCGTGTAAAATACATTTTACGGCAATGTTTATTGCATAACAACTTAAGAAAGGACTTATAGCTATGAAACAAAAAATAGGACTGTTTCTTTGTCTTGCCCTGCTCCTTACCGGATGCAGCTACCAGACAAAGACCATCCGTTTCGGTGCAGCCGACATCGGTGGGATGTATTATACCGTTGCAAATGCTTATGCCGGTCTGGCATCCAAAGAATCCTCCGACCTGAAATTTGAAGTTAAAAACACCGCCGGATCTGCGGCAAATCTACGGCTTTTGTCCGGAAATTACATTGATCTTGGGATCGCACAGGCGGATCTGGTCCGGGCAGCCCATGAAGGAACCGGCAGTTTTTCTGATAACAGACAACAGGGATACCGTGCCATTGCAGGACTTTATACCGAAGCCTGCCAGATCGTCGTCCGGGCAGATTCTGATATCCGGACATTAAATGATCTGCAGGGAAAAACCGTCAGCATCGGTGCCAGCGAATCCGGAACCGAACAAAACGCTACCGAAATTTTAAAACTGAGTGGTCTGACTTCGAAACTGGTGCACATGGTGAATCTGGATTATGCAGATGCCGCCGGAAAACTTGCCTCCGGTGAAATTGATGCCTTATTCTGCACCGCCGGCATCCGCACCGCAGTCATTGAAGAACTGGCAAAGGAATGTGATCTGCGGCTCCTTTCCATCGACGATACCTGTCTGGAAAAACTGCTTGCAACCACAAAGGAATACAGCAAATATGTCATTCCTGCAAACACTTACAGTGGACAGGACGAAGACGTGACAACCATTGGAGTCAAAGCCGTACTGCTTGCCTCCGATGCCCTTTCCGAAAAAACCGTGGAAAAGCTTACAGAAATTCTGTTTTCCCACGCACAGGATCTGGCCTATGCCACATCTTTAGACGCTGCTTTTGACGAGACAGATGCATCCTCCGGTGTAACCATTCCCTTCCATCCGGGTGCTGCTGCTTATTATGCCGGGCAGGGAATCAGCGTCAATACAAAATAACATATGAAAGAAGGACAACTATGGAAATACATTTGAATATGTACCAGACACTGGCAGTTGCTGTACTGGTACTCTTGTTTGGCAGCTTTTTAAGACACCGCATCGGGTTTCTGGAAAAATTCTGTATTCCTGCCCCTGTCATTGGCGGTCTTTTGTTTGCAATTTTGACCTGTCTTTGTTATGTTACCGGAATTGCGAAATTTTCTTTTGACGACACACTCCGGGAAGTATGCATGGTATTTTTCTTTACCTCGGTCGGTTTTCAGGCCAACTTAAAAGTGTTAAAAAGCGGAGGCACAGCCATGGCAGTTTTCCTCGGTCTTGTCGTTGCACTGATTATATGTCAGAACCTTCTTGCCGTGGGATTGTCCCATGTCCTGCACTTAAATCCGCTGATTGGTATGTGTACCGGCTCCATCCCAATGGTCGGCGGTCATGGTACAGCCGGAGCATTCGGTCCTGTCTTAGAAGACTTTAATATTCAGGGAGCCACCATGATCTGTACTGCTGCTGCCACCTTTGGTCTGATTACCGGCAGTCTGGTCGGCGGTCCGCTCGGCAGACGCCTGATTGAAAAACACAACCTGCTGTCCACGGCAGTCACGGAAGATGACAGTCTGCTGGTTGAGGACGAAAAGAAGCATGAGCGTCATACAAACATGTATCCCTCTGCCGTATTTCAGTTAATCCTTGCAATCGGTCTGGGAACAATTTTTTCCTATTTTCTGACCAAAACCGGGCTTACCTTTCCGGTTTACATCGGTGCCATGCTGGCAGCCGCATTGATCCGCAACATTGCCGAATACTCTGGCAAAGCAACGATCCATATGGGTGAGATCAACGACCTCGGTGGTATTTGTCTTTCCCTCTTTTTGGGTATGGCAATGATCACCTTAAAACTCTGGGAACTTGCTGCCCTGGCACTTCCGCTTGTGATCCTGCTGACCGCACAGGTCTTACTGATCTGTGTATTTACTTACTTCATCGAGTTTAACATTATGGGACGGGATTACGATGCTGCCGTACTGGTTGCCGGAACCTGTGGTTTTGGTATGGGTGCCACACCAAACGCCATGGCAAACATGCAGGCCATCTGTGACCGCTATGTACCTTCCGTAAAAGCGTATCTCCTGATTCCCCTGATCGGAAGTTTATTTGCGGATTTTATCAACAGCCTTGTAATTACCTTTTTTATCAATATTTTGTAATTGGGAGGACAACGAAAATGTTTTGGAAAAAATTAAAGAAAAAGGCAACTGAAAAGCATAATTACGATCTGACCTACGACAATGTAGCGATTCCGGAAGTGCACACCCACAAACCGGAAGATCACGAAGAAACTCCGGGTGAAGATGCCCCGGTGCACTATGACAATGTAGCGATTCCTGAGGTACATATCCGCAGGAAAAAATAAAAGACTCCGCAGAATCAAATCCCTGAGGGTTCCGGTTCTGCGGAGTTTTTCTTTTCCTGTCATTTATTTTAAATGCAGACGTTCTTCCTTTCCCTGAATCTGCAGCGTCACCGGGCGTTCCACATGTACGCATTCTCCCTGTTCTAACGTTCCTATCACGTTGTCTTCTTTCAGCAGTAAAATCTTCTCCGGAGAATCACTGATCATCCGGTATGTCTGTTTCGAAGGGTCATAGGAAATCTGACAATGTTTCCACTCGAATGTTTTGTTTCCTGCTGTATTCTTCTTTTTTGTGGAAGAATCCTCTTTCCGGCTGCGTTTCTTTTTCGACTTTCTCCGCCGGTGAGCTTTTTTGCGCCGCCAGCCGTGTCCGGACCGCTTCGGATTCTTTTCCCTTTTTATCTGCTCATTTCCCTGTTTTTCGGGTGGCCGGTACCCTCCTGTAATCCATCCTGTCAGTATGAGTATCCATGCGACTCCATGCAGCAGGGTAAAGAAATATATCCCTGACAACAGAAACGGATACAGTGCCGGAAACACAGCCAAAACAATCAGCAGTTCTGCCAGCACCAGACTGGTAAACAGCGTTGGCAGCAGCATCGTCTTTTTTCCTTCCGCCAGAAACAACATTCCCACAGACAAAAAACAAAGCAGTACCGGGAGCAGTGCTGCGATCGCACAAACTGCCAGAAGCCGCATCTGTCCCACTCCCTGTACATAAGAAAGACTGCTTTTTACCGTACCAACCGTGATCGGAGCTTTTAAAACGAAAGTATCTGCCACTCCGCCTTCTGTCAGATACGTGTAACCGGCTCTGCCTCCTGCTTTCACCACATCCAGACCGGACAGCGTCATCTCCTGCCCGCCTGCCGAAAACTTACAAAACGGCAATAGCATGGAAAGTAATGCCAGAAGAAGTGCTATTGCTGCTATATTTTTCAATAAACGTCCATACGTTCTCATGCTCATTTCCTCCCATCGTTTTACATTCTGACAGGCTCATTATAGCACGGAATCTTTTGTCTTCTTATTAAATTTCTTTTAAATTTTTGTGATTCACAATTGCCACCCAGATTCCCGGGGCTTTCAACGGCACCGAAAGGATATAGGCCAGCACAACACGCAGCCCCAGAGAGATCACCGTAAGTACCACTGACATCTGTGCTTTGTTGATTGCCCGGTAATATCCGTACAGCAGAAACAGACACCCGATTCCACAGTAAAATGAGCCCTCGATACGCAGATACTGCACACCACACGCGATGACCGCCGTCTCCTGTGCCTTCACAAAAATCTCCATCAGAGATGCTGCAAACGTGCACACCAGAATGGAAATAATGATACTGAATACAATACTGATCGCAAAGGCTTCCTTCGTTCCTTTTTGGATCCGTCCGTAATCTTTCACCCCATAATTCTGTGCGACAAACGTGGAATACGCATTGCCGAAATCCTGTACCGGAAGATATGCAAATGTGTCAATTTTGACCGCTGCCGCAAATGCCGCCATCGTTGTTGCCCCGAAACTGTTTACAAGCCCCTGCACCATCAGAATTCCAAAATTCATGACCGACTGCTGCATCTCCTCCATGACTTCCTGTGGCACACGTAGAAACCACAGAATAGGATGCATACACACATACACCAGCACGTTAACGAAGACCATCACTGCCATGATGAACACAAAAGCATGCGCCACAGCTACCCGCGCGCATGCTCGAGGTCAGAAAGGTCATAAGTGTATAGGCGGACCCCACCGCCACGAGTGCATTCTTTCCAACCACGCGCCCGACAATCAGTGTATCCGCAATATTGTAAAACTGTTGCATCAGATTGCCCGCCATCATCGGCAGTGCAAATAAGATAAGATTTTTTGATATTTTTCCTTTTGTTAAATCATAGTACATTCTTTTATTCCGTGATGATTTCCCCAACACTGCTTTCCATTTCGTCCTTTTCCAGAAGCATCTGCTGCGCACGCTTATCCTCCGCGATTGCTGTCATGATACGGTTGATATCCTCCGGACAGAACATCGTAATTGCCTGTGACAGGTCACTGAGATTATCCCGGTTGACCATCAGGCATCCGCCACCTTTTAAGCTGATGTTCAGACACTTGCTACGGTCGGTGACATCCCCGAGTGTAATCCGATTTCTGTCCGTATCACATACAAACGTAACCCCTTTGTACGTGATTGTACCGTTTTGTGCCAGATGCTGATACGGCGCTTTCTTTTCGGTTCCGTCTATATGCTCCCGAAAACTGCTTCCGCGCGTTTGTCCGTTTTGTGTACCCAGTCCTGCTATTTTTCCGTATAATGTAGTGTATCCTGTCTGTAATGCTCCAATTGCCATATTCTTTTTATCCTCCGTAAGTTACATCCTGTTTTTTATACCAGTCCATGGCCCGGTAAAAATCCGATTTTTCATAATCG
>ERZ772969.2293-NODE-2293-length-12252-cov-7.409035_pt1 | contig 12252 bp, 4 predicted proteins | sample MGYA00511676_ERZ772969 | MGnify/ENA primary metagenome ERZ772969 (study PRJEB29015, sample SAMEA2737651) | human gut metagenome | biome: human gut; feature: human-associated habitat; material: faeces | place: China | collected 2012 ...
CAATCTGATCTTCGTTTTGGATACCCTCCGGCAAGGCGTCTTTGGGTATGCTGATGGTGATTCCCTGTTTGGAAAAGACGGCTCTTTGACCCCCTGTTTGCAGCATCATCAGAAAGCGCGTGCCGGAAATCCGGTCAGTGGTTTCATCGAAGAACTCTGAAAAAGCAGAGTTTTGGGAATCTGCGACTTCCTGGGGAACGGTCATAGCGCTTTGCACCGGCTCTTTCCTGTTTTCCGAAAGCTTCCAGGCAGGATCGGGTACGGTAAGCTCTGAAGCGCCGGCAATCGTCTGCACTTCAGGGGGCAGCTGCAAAGCGGTATCTTCCTCTGTATCACCGTTTGCCTGTTTCGATGGGAAATCGTCTTTATCTATATCTATGGAATCATCGGAATCCATTCCACCGTCATTTGTTACAGGCGGTTTTGGAGGCTTTGTGGAGGGCCTGTCTGAGAAACCGTCATCCTGATCGTCGGTATGTTCGGGAGGCGGCTGAATGATGGTATCAGGTGGATTTCCGCCTGCATCCCCTCCATCCCGGTCGCCATCGTGATACCCTTCAAGGACAATTTCATCTGCGTAGGTAAAAGACAGGATGCCGGTCTGTCCGCCGTCATAATCGACCTGAAGGCGGTAACTGCTGCCCGGTGCCAGCAGACGGGTGGCAATCGAGAGCATTTCCTGACCCGCATAAACGCCACTTTCCAGACGGTTCCATGAACCGTTGTTCTCGGACAGCCATACGCTGATCTCATCCAGTCCCCCTGGCGGTGTGACCCAGGGAAAATGAAGGTTTCCTCTGGCAGACAGAAAGCAGTTGATGTCTGGGCTGCCCGGAGCCTGAACAGAAACAGGAATTGAAATTTCAGGGAAATCGACACGATCTGCAAATATGGTATTTTCCGGTGCAGTCAGCCTTCCTGCTGCATGGTACAGTCCCACAGTATTCAGATCAATACCAGAAAAATCCCATTCCACCACAGCGGTGTAGCTGGTTCCATTTTCCGCATAGCATTCCAAATAGTAAGGGGAAAAGGCAAACAAATTTTCCAGCGTTTCGGTTTCGCTGCCCTGTTGAACCGCAAACGCGTCCGTATAAGGATACCATTGCTCTATGGAGGTAATGACAGCAGGCGGCATTTCTTCCACCCGGACGGAAATCTGAAGCTCCTGCAAGACAGCTTCACCAAAGGCATACCCCTCCGGCAGTTCAATCCGGCCTGCTGCGATATATTCGCCTGGAGTGGTCTGGTCAATGGCCGAAAAATCCCATACGACAGGAAATGTTTCCTGCCGGATTTCTTCACCTGCTGTTACAGTGGCGCAGACGGTTTGATACTGAAGGGCCAGCTGATAAATTTCCTCCAGGTCATCATCAGACTGTGTGGTTCTAAGGGGCAGGGTAAAAGCCGGCAGGGAGAGCAGTTCGCCTTCATTTTGTATTTCTGTGACAAGGATGAGGGATACTTCTTCCGATGCTTCCGGTGTTTCCGGGGTTCCGCTATCCAGTGTCTCCGGAGCCTTGCTTTCTAAACCCGGCGGATTCTCCCTTCTTTCATCGGCATTGGCTGGGGTTGCAGTTTCAGCGGCAAATGCGGGGATACTGCCGGTGAAGCAGAGAAAACAGGCCAGACAGCCCCCCAGAATACGCCTGTGTATTTGCTTTATTCTCATACGATACCCCCCATTCCAGAGAAAACATATTGACGGTAGGTTTCCCGCAGCTGTTTTCCATTGCGGAGGGCAATCGGAAGTTCCTCCCCGTTTATCAAACGGAAGGTCTGACTGTCAACCTGGCTGATATAATCCATGTTGATTAAAACGCCCCGGTAGCAGGGCAAAAAACGCTTGTCCTTCTGCAATGCGGCAGTAACCTCCTGAAAGCCTCCGCTTACCGGTATCACGCGTTCCTCCGTATGAATCCGTGTCATACGGTTTTGATAATCTATGTATAGAATCTTCTCTGTGGGAAGTTCCAGCTTTTGACGGTCAGCCATAACCGAAAGTGTCATCACTTCATAGGGCGGTTTTAGCTGGCACAGCTCCATCGCTTCTTCAAAATCTGCCTGATGGAGCGAAAGCGGCTTCAGCAGATAATAGCTGGCGGACAGGCTGTACCCCATCCGGGCATAATCTTCTGTAATGGTCAGAAAAACGAGCTTACAAAGCCTGTTTTTCTGGCGCAGCCTTCTGGCGGCCTCCATTCCATCCATGTTCTCCATATAGATGTCCATAAAGACAAGCTGAAAATTGACCTGGGCGGCAGCTTTCAGAAAATTCTCTCCGTCCTCAAATTCTGTCAGCGTATAGTCCAGCTGATGCTTTTTCATATAATTTTCCAGGCAGGCAGACAGTTCTTCTCTGTCCTCTGCTCTGTCATCCACAATCGCAATCTGCATCGTGCCATCTCCTTTGCACAATAATCCAATATTAGTATAACATAAAACCGCAGGAAAAAACTTGCGTCTTAAACAGGAAACCTGCGTCTTAAACAAAGTCGGTTGCATTTCTCTTGACAAGATGCTATCCTAATTATACTACCAGACTTTCCGATGAGAAGGTCTGGTTTTTTTATTTTCAGGAAAGGAGGCTCAGCATGAAAATCGCACTTTGTACGGAGCTGAGAAATGTGGAATGGTTTGAAAGCAGGCTGCGCTCCCTTTTTGATGGGGATGGGCAGCTTGCGATTGACGAATTGTGGAATGAGAACCAGCTTGCCCAGGCACTCCGGCGAAGCCGGTACCATGCGGTTGTCATCGCCATGACCGGAGCAAAGGGACTGGAGGCGGCCATACAGGCGAAGCGGCTGGCACCGGAAATACCGCTTGTCTGGTGGAGCGATGATAAAAACTTCGCCCTGATCGCGTATCACCTGCGTATCCCTGTGTTTCTTCCGGCAGACTGCTCCGATCAGGAGCTATATGAGGCGATAAAACCCATCATGAAATGGAGGTGCGAAAATGCGAATTGCGCTATGCAGTTATAGCCAGAAAGAAAAAGAAACCGCTTTGCTGATGAAGCTGGGCAAAGTAGACCGCTTTGATAACGGCGTGTTTTGTACCTATGCCATGCAGCGGGATGGGCCTTATGATGCTGTGGTGGTCATGGAGGACGGAGCCAGGGGGATGAATTTCTGCATGAGCATACGAGGGTACAGCAGGGATGTCCCTCTCCTGTGGATTAGCGACCAGGCAGAGTTTGAACCCCAAAGCCGCAGGCTGCAGGTGGACACCTTTTTGGTGAAGCCTGTGACAGAATATCAGCTGCGGGAGGCAGTATCCCGGCTGCTTCAGAAAACAACGAGAGGGAACGAACAACGTGAGGAGGATGAATAAAATGAAATGGAAATGGAAACGGCCGGCCGCATTTTTACTGGCGGCGGCAATGATTTTTACGATGCCGGGAGTTCCGGCATCTGCGGTGGAAGCGGGTGTATCCGCCGTCCATACGGGGTTGTGCAAGCATCACCCGAAACATACAGAGGACTGCGGATATACGGAAGGAACCGAAGGGGCAGACTGTGAACATGAGCATACTGAGGATTGTTACACCCCTGTGGAGAAGTGTATCCATAAACATGACGAAAGCTGTTACCCTGTTTTGGAAGGCAGCGTATCAGAAAATACGGCGACCTCATCTGAAGTAGAGGAGGCCCAGCCGACCGAGTGTACCCATGTATGCAGTGAGGAAAGCGGCTGTATCACAAAAAAATTAAGCTGTCTTCATGAACGCGGCGAGCATGACGATAGCTGCGGCTACATCCCGGCCACAGAGGGGACGCCCTGCGGGTATACCTGCGAGCAGTGCAATTCCCAGGACAGCGGGCTTGTTCCCGGCGCGTCCGGGAATGCTCCGGCGGAGTGCATCTGCGAAATCCGCTGTGAGAAAGAGGCGGTCAATCCCGACTGTCCGGTCTGCTCTGCGGAAGATGCAGACCTCTCTGCCTGCAAAGGCACAGAGGAAACCGTCTGTATCTGCACCGACCGATGCAGTGAGGAGATGGTGAATCCGGACTGTCCCATCTGCTCTGCGGAGAATGCAGACTTCTCTGCCTGTCTTGGAAAAGAGGCGGCGGTGCTGGCTGTGCAGGCACTCATTGACGCCCTGCCAGAAACAGTCACGGCGGACAATGCGACCAAAATTGAGGAGCAGCTGAAAGCCATTGATGCAAAAATAGAGGACCTCACCGATGAGCAGGTCGCCAAGCTGGACATGACGCGCTATAACGCCGTTTATGCGGCGCTGGCTGCGTTTGCGCTGCCGCAAGCCGCTCATACCCACTGCGTCTGCGGCGGGAATGGAGATGTCAACGGGCACGAACATGACACTGCTGGCACAGAGTGGACAACTACCGATTCCCTGCCTGATTCTGCGGGCAGCTATTATCTGACGCAGTCTGTGTCGGGGAGCTGGACTGTACCAATGGGTGAGGTCAACCTCTGCCTGAACGGGCAGACGATTTCCGGCAGCATCACCGTCGGCAGCGGCGCGACGCTGACGCTGACTGACTGCTCCGGTAACGGAAAGGTTCAAGGCGAAGTGACCGTCAATGGCGGCAAATTTGAGCTGTACAGCGGCACGATCACCGGCGGCGTGCAGGTCGGTATAAAGGGCGGCACCTATCAGACCGGCTCGTCCTTTACCATGTATGGTGGAGAGATTACCGGTAATAAAGCAGGCAGCGGCTCCGGCGGCGGTGTGTTCCTTGTCGGCACGACGAATCAGACCGACCCGCCAAGATTCACCATGCATGGCGGAACCATTTCCGATAACACCGCAGGCGCATCCGACGGCGGTGGCGGCGGCGTATATGTGGGTGAGAAGTGCAGCTTCACCATGGACGGCGGAGCCATCACCGACAACACGGCGACCGCCGGCAACGGTGGCGGCATCTATATCCACTTTAACGCCGGCAATGTTTCGATCTCCAACGCCACGATCACCGGCAACAAGGCGTCCGCCACGGGGAATACAAGTTATGGCCACGGGGGCGGCATTTATTCGGAGAGGGGGGTAACCGTCGAGAATGTGACGATCACCGGAAACAACAGTACCTTTGAGGGCGGCGGCATCTATGGAAAGGGCGCTATTACCCTCACCGATGCTACCGTTACCGACAACTCTCAATATGACGTTTACTACGACGGAAGGGAAAGCAACACTCCTGAGCTCACTATTTCCGGCTCGGTGAAGGCCGGTTATTACGCCAATGAAGCTTGGAAGCTGCCCATTCTTGTATCAGGCGCATTGAGAGAGGATTCGGTCATCCGTGTGGGCGTGCGTGAAGGCATAAATCTTGGGGCCATCGCCGAACCGGCAAGCGGCGTGACGCTCAGCGCCGAGAACTTCAAGGCGGACGCCGCCGGCTGCGTGACCAGCCTGGGCGATGACGGCAAGGTCTATCTTGTGCCCTGCACGCACGAGATGGACGATACCGGCTACACCTGCAAGAAGTGCCATACGCAATTCGACGCGCGCGTGGGCGATAGCGCCTATTATCAGACGCTGACGAAGGCGTTTGATGCAGCCAGAGGCAACACCGTGACGCTGCTGCGGGATGTGACGCTCGCAGGAAATTGCTCTTCTTCTTACACCTACTCAGCGACGCTGGATCTGAATGGCAAAACTGTCAGCAGCGAGCGTTATTACATTAGCGTCGGAGGTGGGAACAAACCCACGACTCTGACGGTCAAGGATTCCGGAACAGGCGGCGGAACGCAGGCGCTCGATGTCACGTTTTACGTTTCCTCCAACGGAACGCTTGCAGTCGGCGACTCCTACACCGGCAAGATTTCGCGCGTGGAGCTGCAGGCCGGCGGCGCATTGGAGCGCTTTGGCGGCGAAATCGGCGAGTTGGTTTTAAGCAATGCTGCGGCTGGCTCCACAAGTACGGGCTACAATCTGAAGCTGTGGAATGGCAATACAAACGCCTGCACCATCGGCAAGATCACGGACAGCACGAAGAGCAAGAGCCTCACCGTTCAAGACCTGCTGAAAACCAACCATGCAAAGTGCGAGCTGTACGGCGAAAAGGACGGTACATGGAGCATCGTTGATAAGAGCGCTAAAATTGTGGACTTGACCGGCTATACAGCGTACAAGGTGCAGTTCCCGGAGTGCGTCCATCAGTGCGCCGATGACAGCAACCCCGTATGCTCTGTGTGCCACAAGAATCTGTACACGAAAATTACCGCCCAGAGCACCGACGGCACGACCAAGACTGCCTACTTCACGGAAGACAGTGCGCTGGAACACGGCTATGTAGAGGCCATCCAGACCTTGAACGGCTGGAGCAATGAGGGCTGCACCGAGCCGACGCTGACCCTGCTGCGGGATATGGATGTTTACAACACCTCCATGCCGCTGACCGGCACGCTGACGCTGGAGGGCGGAACGCACACCGCCAAGAATGTGACGGTCGCCAAGGGGGCGGACGTGACCTTTGCCAGCGGCAGCTATCAAGGTGCGACCATCGACGGCACGGCGACGGTGAAGGAGGGCGTCACATTTACCGACGCCTCCGTCACGGTGAACGGCACGCTGAACGTCGAGGGCGGTACCTTCAATGGTCCTGTCGAATTCAACGGCAGCAGCATCGCGAACATCAGCGGCGGCAGCTTTAATAATGAAAAGAAATATGGCGGCGTTACGTTTGACTACAATGTCACGGGGACGATCACCGGCGGCACGTTTACCTTCGCGGATTTTTACACCACCAAAGTCAAGCTCTCCGGCGGCACATTTACGATGATCAAAACCAACGGCGACCGCCGACTTGCCGACCTACTGGCGGAGGGCGCGGCGTATTACAGAACAGTCGATGATCAGGCTGTGACCAATGATAGAGTGAATACGCTGGAAAATGTCAAGGTCGTGTCGCATACGCACAACGGCGGCACGGACGGCAAGGGCATTTGCAGTGTCTGTAAGAAGCAGATGGCGGCGTCGCTGACCGTCGGCGGCAAGACGAGCTGGTACGCGGCCTTTGCCACTGCCATTGAGGCGGCGAACGCGGCGGACGGTGCAAAGACCATCACGCTGTATCAGGATGTGGATGGCAATGTCTACGGGAAGCGGACCGCCTATGAGCTGACCCGCGGGCCGGTGACGCTGGCGACCGGTGGGAAAAGGGCCAAGGATGTGGACCTCATCGCCAAGGGCATTTCTCTGACAGTCACGGGCAGCAACGGAGGCTTCTATGTGACGGTGGACGGCAAAGACGCGGAATTGACCGTCAACGACGGGAATACGGAGCTCGCCATTGTCACGGCGAAGAACGGCGGAAAGCTTTCGCTGAGCAACGGCACCTTCAGCCGTGTGGCTGTAAAGGACGACGGCAGCAGCGCCAGCCTCAGCGGCGGCAGCTACGGCGAGATTACGAGCGACACCGGCTATGTCAAGCCCTACGCGCTGCTGGCGAAGGGGTACGCTTACAAAAAAACAAAGGATAACCAATGGCTCCCCAACGCCAATTCAATCCCGTCAGAAGTCACCGTTGAAAAAGCCCCCTTCGCGGTCGAAAAGATCTATCCGGATAACGATACGAACTACACCGGAAACTCGGCGTTTGCGACGGACGGCAATATCACGCTGACTGCGGTAATCGCGCCCGAAACGGAGGGCGTCACCTACTACTACTGGTGGGAGCTGTTTGACGAATCAGAGAACGACTGGACCACGAAATTCAGCAATGTTAATACTGCGACGCATACCGGCGGGCAGAGCAAGACGCTCACGATTTCCGGGCTGCCCGTAGACAAGAGCTATCAGTACCACATTTTCGTCCAGTGCAGCAATGGCTATAATTGCTACAGCGAGCCGTTCACCGTGACCCGGCATCAGCATAGCTGGACGTACACGGCAAGCGGCGCGACCATCACCGCAAGCTGCACAGACACGACTTGCACCAGCCCGAACGGCGGCAGCGTGACCATCAAGGCCCCCGCCGAGCTGACCTACAGCGGGGAAGGCAAACCCGCCACGGTGGCTGCAAGCAGCGATTGGCAGGGTCCGGCGGCGAGTGGGGTCACCATCAGCTACACAAAGATGGGCATGTATAGTCCAGAGGCATTGGAAAACGGCGCGCTCCCCACCAACGCGGGCGAGTACACCGCCAGCATCAAGGTGGGCGAGGCGACCGCCAGCGTGACCTATACCATTGGCAAAGCTACCCCCAAGGCGGAGGACTTCACCTTCACCGCCCCGACAAGCCTGACCTATGACGGCAATGTCAAGAGCGCAACAGTTTCTCCCGCGGACGATGTCATCGTAAAATACTACGATAAAGACGGTAAGGAAGCCACGCCTAAGAACGCGGGCGAATACACCGTCAAGATCGATGCAGCCGAGAGCACGAACTATGCTGCGGCCAACGGCCTGACGGCGGATGGCTGGAAGTTTAGCATCACCAAGGCGGCCGCGCCCACGATGCAGCCCATAGAGCTGACCGTTATCAACGGGCTGGCAAAGACTTACTTGGTCAATCTTCCCGCGCTGCCGATGCTGGGCGATAATTGTAAGTACGGCTCCATCAAATATGAGGCCTGCAACTTCGATCTGATTGGAGAGGGCGGCTACGCAAATTCGACGGCAATGATCACATCAAACGATGAGTTCCAGTTGACTGTCCCGGCTGTCGAATCTCAGACCGAAGGTTCCGTCGGAACCGTAGGCGTCAAGATCACCACGGACAACTATCAGGACATGCTCCTGACCGTTAAAGTCATCGCGAAGAACAAGATCGTTCCCGTGCTGGACGGCGAGATCACCGCAACGCCAATCACCTTTGGCCAGATCCTGCTCGTCAGCACCATTACTGGCACGATGAAAGACGACGGCAAGACGGTCGAAGGCACCTTCGAGTGGACGCATCCTAGTACCAAGCCCGACAAAGCCGGCGACTATCAGGCTGAGTGGACATTCACCCCGGCGGAGGGCTATGAGGAATACGCGACCGCGACCGGAACTGTGACCGTCAAGGTGAACAAGGCTACCCCCACCTTCAACGCTCCCACGGCGCAGGAAAATCTGACCTATACCGGACAGGAGCAGGCGCTGATTACTGCGGGCAGTGTGACCAGCGGTGGCACCATGCAGTACAGCCTGACCGAGAACGGCACATACAGCCAGGACATCCCTACCGGCACCGATGCCGGAGCATATACCGTGTGGTATCAGGTGATTGGCGATGAAAACCACAACGATACCGCACCCGCCAGCGTGGCGGTCCGCATTGGGCAGAAGCCGCTGACGATCACCGGGGTAACGGCTGCGTCCAAGCTTTATGATGGCACGAAAAACGCGGGCATCACCAGCGTGACCTTCGACAACGTGATCTTGAACCGAGACACAGACTACAACGTGACCGCCAGCTTTGACGATGCCAGTGTGGGCAACGGCAAGAACGTCACTGCCACAGTGACCCTGATTGGACCGGCAGCGAAGAATTACGCCCTGGAGCAGAGCAGCTTCACCACGACTGGCAACATCACCAAGGCCGCTGCGCCTGACTTCACCAAGGCAACCGCGCTCGTCATCGTAAACGGCCACGAAAAGACCTACACCGTGACGCTCCCCGCCCTGCCCACGCTGGAAACGCCCAAAGAGTACGGTGCGCTCACCTATGAGATCGTCGAAATCAAACTAAATGACGGCTACTACACCGGCGGCGCGAAGGTGGAAAACGGCAAGCTGACCCTGCCCATTCAGAAAAATGACGTGGAAACCACCGGCTCTGTGGGTACTGCGACCGTAGTGATCAAGAGCGCAAACTATGAGGACATCACGCTGACCGTCAATGTCAATGCCACCAACAAGCTTGTCCCCACTGTTACGGCACCTACGGCAAACGCCCTGACCTACAACGGCGCAGAACAGGCGCTGGTTACAGCAGGCAAGACCACTGGCGGCACGATGCTCTACCGGCTTGACGGTTCTGAGTGGAGCGAACAGATCCCCACAGCGAAAAACGCTGGGGAATACACTGTTTGGTATAAGGTTCAGGGAAACGCAGAGTACGCAGATGTGGCAGAACAGAACGTGACTGTGACCGTAGCGAAAAAGTCAGTTACCGTTACGGCGCTTGATAAGAGCGCCTACACCGGCAGCACCGCGCCCGATCTGAGCAGCCCGGAAGCAGATAAGAATTACAAGGTGGAAGGTCTGCTTGGTGCAGACACCCTGAGCGGCACGGTAACATTGACTTACGCGCAGACACCGGATATGAGCAAACCCGGCAAAACTGCAATCAACATTGCGGGTACGCTGTCAAATGACAACTATGAGATCACCTATGTTTCTGGAACACTGACCGTTTCCAAGCAATCTTCCAGCGACGGCGGTTCCTCCTCTGGTGGTTCGGGCGGCGATGGAGGTTCCTCCTCCGGCGATTCTGACGATTCCGACAACAATGATAACACCAACCAGCCGGAGAACAAGCCTCAAGCCCCTGTCACCGGTGAAACCAAACCCATACAGCCGGATAAAAACGGCAATGCGGCAGTGGACAACAACTCTGTCCAGTCCGCCATCGACAAGGCCAAACAGGATGCGAAAGAGAACGGCACCACAGAGAACGGGATTGCCGTTACCGTTCCCATCACCCAGACGGCAGGCCAGACCTCTTTTAACGTGACCATCAAGGCGCAGACACTGGATCTGCTGGTTAAAGAAAATGTCCGGCAGTTTACCGTTGCAACAGACCATCTGGTTTCAGTCAATATCGGCATGGATACTCTGAAGCAGCTGGATAGCGTCTCCGCTGGTGGGGACATCATTCTCCGGGCAGATAAGGTGGATGCCCTGCGCTCCACCGAGGCCAAAGCCGCTATCGGCACAAGACCGGTCTATGACCTGTCACTGGTCTACCTCTCCGGCGGCAAGGAGACACCGATTACCAACCTAAACGGCCATACTGTCTCGGTGCGCCTGCCCTACACACCGGCAAAGGGTGAGCAGACAGGTAATCTCTATGCAGTCTATGTAGATGACGCTGGCAAGGTGGAATGGATCACCAGATCCAGCTACGATGCCAGCCAGAAAGCGGTGGTCTTTGAAACCGGCCATTTCAGCATCTACGGCATAGGCTACAAGAACGCTGCCCCGGCCTTTACCGACATTACCGGCCACTGGGCAGCAGATAACATCCTCTTTGCAGCCAGCCGGGGACTGCTCTCCGGCACAAGTGACACCACCTTTAGCCCTGACACCGGCATGACCAGAGGAATGTTCGTCACCGCCCTGGGGCGGCTGGCGGGCATCAACCCGGACAGCTACAAGACCGGGAAATTCACCGATGTGAAAGCCGACGCTTACTATGCGCCCTATGTGAACTGGGCGGCACAGACCGGAATTGTGACGGGTGTTACCGCCACCACCTTTGCGCCGGATACCAACATCAACCGGGAACAGATGGCGGTCATCATGGCAAATTATGCCAAAAAGCTGGGCTATGATCTGCCCCGGACCTTAAAGGCTGTGACCTTTGCGGACAACGCAAACATCAGCAGCTGGGCGAAGGATGCGGTCAGGGCCATGCAGCAGGCGGGCATCCTGGCCGGGAAGAATGGAAATAAGTTTGACCCCAAAGGAACCGCTACCCGCGCCGAAGTCGCCACCGTACTGCGGCGGTTTGTGGAGATCGTCATTGACTCGCAGACCGCAAACGGTTGGCAGCAGAATGACAGCGGCCAGTGGAGCTATTACAGAAATGGGAAGCCAGTGAAGGGTTGGCTCTCCGACGACCAGAAGTGGTACTGGCTGGTCAAGGCTACCGGAATGATGTTTGCCGGCGGCTGGAAGCAGATTGACGGAAAGTGGTACTACTTCTACACAGATGGGACGATGGCGGTGAATACCACCATTGACGGATATACCATCGGCTCGGATGGTGCAAGAAAGTAACCTACAATAAAAAACGATTTGCCCGTATATCAGCGGACAAAGATAAACGCGGTCGGGTATCAAGAAACCTCACCGCGTTTATTTTTTCTCTTGTTTTTCTCTGGTGTCCGGCATTTTATCATAAAATCGGCAGAATCCCCCCCATCCCTCTTAGGTGGCGGGATGAATGCCGCTATAATGATACATAGACAGATGTAAAATGGTAAGCAATTACAATTCTTTCCCTTCCCTTTTGTGAAATCATGTGCTATAATTGATGTAGAACGTATGTTCTGTCCTGATTGAGAAAGGAGGACCTGTTTTGTATTTGACCGTATGCCAGCAGCTAAAGCATCTGTCCAAAGATGAATTCC
>ERZ772969.2305-NODE-2305-length-12193-cov-4.270885_pt1 | contig 12193 bp, 11 predicted proteins | sample MGYA00511676_ERZ772969 | MGnify/ENA primary metagenome ERZ772969 (study PRJEB29015, sample SAMEA2737651) | human gut metagenome | biome: human gut; feature: human-associated habitat; material: faeces | place: China | collected 2012 ...
AAGTCATTATGCGAAATGTGAGTGATACAGTACACTAGCTTGCTGTGCAATCTGCGCATAACCCGATTCATCAACCCAAAAACCTCTCCACAATTAGGACATTTTATCTCTTGCATGCTTATCTACTCTCCCACTATAATTTATTTTGTTCCTATATTTATAATTTTATCATACCATGTACCATTTTTCTATAAACAAAATAGAGCATTCTTATATTTTTTATGTCACAAAAAGAGGTATCGCATAGCGATACCTCTTTTGATACGTTAATTGTACTTTCTTTTTCTAGCTGCTTCAGATTTCTTCTTACGCTTAACGCTTGGCTTCTCGTAATGTTCTCTTTTACGAATCTCCTGCTGGATACCTGCCTTCGCGCAGTTTCTCTTGAAACGACGTAAAGCGCTATCTAAAGTCTCGTTTTCTTTTACAATTACACTAGACATTATCTCACACCTAACCTCCCTCCAGTTGCTTATTGTGCATATCAACTGTTTGGGTCATAATCATTGCACTATGGATAATTATAGCACATTTTTTTGATTCGTCAACTGTTTTTCTTAAATTCTGAAATATTCAGTCAATTTACTTGGACAGCTGCGCCTCAAGCGCTGTTTTTGTCTCTGCGACTGCTTCCGGAATACCGGCAGGGTTCTTGCCGCCTGCCTGCGCCATATTCGGGCGTCCGCCGCCGCCACCGCCGACCTTTCCGGCGATCGCCTTGATCAGATTACCCGCGTGCGCTCCCTTTGCCATCGCTCCGTCTGTCGCCATCGCAACAAGACTGACTTTACCGTCTGCCTCAGACGCCAGCACAACCACGCCCTCGCCAAGTTTTTCCTTTAACTGGTCGCCAAGCTCGCGCAGACCGTTCATGTCCACGCCCGGCACACTTGCCGCGAGCAGCTTCACGCCGCCAACCTCAGTCACCTGATCCATAACGTCTCCGAGCGCTTCCTTTGCCGCCTTGCTCTTTAAGGACTCGTTCTCGCTCTGGAGCGCCTTGATCTGCTCCTGCATATGTGCAATCTTTTCTGCCAGTCCGGCAGGAGTTGTCTTTGCAGCCTTCGCAGCCGCAAGAAGTTCTTCCTCCTCCCTGCGGTAATAGGCAAATACATTGCTTCCCGTCAAAGCTTCGATACGGCGCACGCCTGCCGCCACACCGCTCTCGGAGATGATCTTAAACGCAATAATATCCGCCGTGTTCTTCACATGCGTACCGCCGCAGAACTCCTTCGAGAAATCGCTCATGGAAACGACACGTACCTTCTCGCCGTACTTTTCGCCAAACAGCGCCATTGCGCCCTTTTTTTTCGCTTCCTCCACGGTCATGACCTGTGTATCTACCGCAATATGCTCCGCGATCTTCTCATTGACAAGCTGCTCCACACGGGAAATCTCCTCCGGCGTCATCGCCGCAAAATGGCTGAAGTCAAAGCGTGTGCGCGCGCCGTCCTGATAAGAGCCTGCCTGCTCCACATGTGTACCGAGCACCTCGCGCAGCGCCTTCTGGAGCAAATGGGTCGCCGAATGGTTGCGGCAGGTCTTTGCGCGGAGCTTTGCATCCACGATCAGCTCTGCCTCGTCCCCGTTTTTGATCATACCGCCTGTCATCTTACCGATGTGACCGATCTTTCCGCCCAGAAGCGGAATCGTATCCTCGACTTCAAACGTGCCGGACGCCGTGCGGATGACACCCTTATCCCCCTGCTGTCCGCCCATCGTCGCATAAAACGGCGTCTGCTCCACGATCACTGTGCCGACCTCACCGTCGGAAAGCGCCTCCACAATCTCCGTCTCTGTCGTTAAAACCGTGATCCTTGACGTTGCCTGCGTCCTGTCATAGCCGACGAACTCTGAGGTGACGGACGGATCGATCGACTCATACACTGTCACATCTGCCCCCATGTAGTTTGTGACCTTGCGGGCAGCACGCGCAGTATTTCTCTGCACCTCCATCGCCTGACGGAAGCCCTCCTCGTCAATCGTAAATCCCTTTTCCTCGAGAATCTCCTGCGTCAGGTCGATCGGGAAACCATAGGTGTCATAGAGCTTAAATGCGTCCTCTCCGGAGAGACGCTTCTCTCCCTTCTCCTCCAGCTTCGTCTGCATCTCAGCTAAAATCGAGAGTCCCTGGTCGATCGTTCTGCCGAACTTCTCCTCCTCCTGCGTGAGCACCTTAAAAATAAAATCCTGCTTCTCCTCCAGCTCCGGATAACCGTCCTTGCTCTCGGCGATCACCGTCGCCGCGAGCTCTGCCATAAAGCAGCCCTCGATGCCAAGCATCCTGCCGTGTCTTGCCGCGCGGCGGATAATGCGGCGCAGCACATAGCCCCGCCCCTCATTGGACGGCATGATACCGTCGGAAACCATAAAGGTCGCCGAGCGGATATGATCCGTGATCAGACGGATCGAAACGTCATCCAGCGCGTCCTTCTGATAGGTCTTGCCGCAAAGCGCACACACCTTATCGCGGATTGCCTTCATCGTGTCGATGTCAAACACGGAATCCACGTCCTGCATGACAACGGCAAGACGCTCCAATCCCATACCGGTATCGATATTCTTCTGCTCAAGCTCCTCGTAGCCGCCCTTGCCGTCCCCATTGAACTGTGTAAATACGTTGTTCCAGACCTCCATAAAGCGGTCGCACTCACATCCCACCTTACAGTCCGGGCTTCCGCAGCCGTATTTCTCTCCGCGATCATAATAAATCTCCGAGCACGGACCGCACGGACCTGCGCCGTGCTCCCAGAAATTATCGCATGCTCCGGTTTCCGGATCACGGTAGAAGCGCGTGATGCGCTCTGCCGGAACGCCGACCTCCTTATTCCAGATCTCAAACGCCTCGTCATCCTCACCGTAAATGGACGGGTAGAGCCTGTCCTCCTCAAGACCGAGCACCTTCGTCAAAAATTCCCATGACCAGGCAATCGCCTCGTGCTTAAAATAATCGCCGAACGAAAAATTCCCCAGCATCTCAAAAAATGTCAGATGTCTCGCGGTCTTTCCGACGTTCTCAATATCTCCGGTACGGATACATTTCTGACAGGTCGTCACCCTTCTTCTGGGCGGGATCTCCTGTCCGGTAAAATACGGCTTTAACGGCGCCATACCGGCATTGATCAGCAATAAGCTGTTGTCGTTGTGAGGCACCAGCGAAAAGCTGTTCATTTTTAAATGCCCCTTACTCTCAAAGAACTCCAGATACATTCTGCGCAGTTCGTTTTCTCCATAAAACTTCTTCACGACTTCGTCCTCCAAAAACTCTGTTCTTATCTCCTGCTGCTATTTTGCATCATGCACATCCGCAGCCTCGTTCTGCGCGTTTTTCTTGTCGCTTAATTTCTTTCCGACAAAAACACCAAGACCAGCCACAACTGCCAAAACAGCAAAAATCAACGCATAATGTACAAACCATCCAAAAAATGTCATATTTTATTCCACCTTTCTGCAATCATTAAGTATAACGCAACTGCTTTTCAAACGTCAAGCACCCATTATTTTTCGGCAATCTCAAACATCTGATTTTCACAGCGGATCTCCACAATACGCTCTGTCATCGCCTGATTTGAGATTCTCCGCCTGTATTCTGCAATTCCCCGGTAATCCTGCCACATATGCATCGGAAAAATATAGTCGGTATCCGTATGCTTTAGGAAATAGTCGATGCCGAGAAACTGGTTTCTTCCAAGCCGCGGGTCGAGCGGCACAAACGCCAGATGGATCTTCTTTCCGGAAAGACGCTTGATCTGCGCCTTGTAATTTGCCGCCATATTGCCGTTGACGAGATCTCCCGCCCCGTCCCAGCACCAGTTATTTAAGTCTCCGGCATGGTAGAAGGACGCCCCGTTTGTCGTCACATAAAACGCGACGCCCTCGTCCGTTGAGCGCAGCGTCTCGATGGTAAGATCATCGACCTGATATTTCGCACACGGCGCAACATAGGTGATCTTTTCCCTGACGTCCGGCGAAAATCCATGCTTCTTCAAAAAATTCGGGCTCATTTTACAGTCCTTTGACAAAATAAACCGGATCTTTTGATACCGCTCTGCCAGATGCAGTACGTCCATATCAAAGTGATCCTGATGCTTATGACTGGCAAACACATAGACCGGGGTGTCCGGCTCATAGACCGGGAGCACGCCGCCAAAATGATAGCCCTCCACACGCTCTCCGCCAAACCAGTCGAAGATCAGCACCTTCTCGTCCACCTCCACCACAAAGCAGCTGTGGTGCACAAAAATTACCTGCATAATTTCCTCTTTTCTTATTTCATGCGCCCGATAATGGCGTTGGCGCGCGCATAGATTTCTGCCGGGTCAAATCCGATGTCAAAATTCTGGTTCTCATAGAGCACCCTGCCGTTGACCATTGTCAGCTTCACATTCTGCTTGCTGCCGCTGTATACCAGATTTTTCACAAGATTATTTTCCGGCTGCATATTCGGCTGTTTCAGGTCGATCATGACAATGTCCGCCTTTTTGCCCACCGCAAGACTGTCGCAATCCGAAAGCTGCATTGCGTGCGCGCCGCCCGCCGTCGCCATGTAAAGGATCTCGTCTGCGCCCACGCACTCCGCGTCCATCTCGCGCACCTTTGCCAGCGTCGAGGTCAAAAACATCTCGCGGAACATATCTAAGCAGTTGTTGCTCGCCGGACCGTCCGTACCGATCGCCATCGCGATCCCCTCGTCCACAAAACGTTTTACCGGGCAGATACCGGAGGCAAGCTTTAAGTTCGACGCCGGATTTGTCACCGCCGTTAACCCGCGCTTTTTGAAAATCTCAAAATCAGGCTCCTCCACCCACACGCAGTGGTAGCCGCCGCCGCCGTACTCGTACATACCGAGGCTGTCCGTCAGCTGCGTCGGCGTCATGCCCCAGCGCTCCTTGCACTCGTCCACCTCGAGCTTCGTCTCGGAATTGTGCACCCACACCGGAGATTTCAGCTTCTGTGCCAGCCTTGCAACGCCCTCCATCAGCTCCTTCGACGTGGTGTACTCTGCGTGAAATCCGACGATAAAGGAGGTCAGGTCGTTTAGCTCATTGACAATGTGATAATTCTCCTCCATCAGCTCCACCGTTCCGCCAAAATTGTTGAGACCGCTCGTCTGCACCGTACGGAATCCTGTGTCCGCCGAAGCCTTTGCATTCACCGGCGGGAAAAAGTACATATCAAAATTGGAAGTGATGCCGCTCGTCAGATACTCCATAATGCCGAGAATGTTCAGCCAGTAGACGTCGTCCTCGGTGAGCTGCCCCTCGCGCGGAAACACCTGCTGGTGCAGCCACTCGTGGAGCGGCAGATCGTCCGCATAGGAGCGCAGAAACGTCATGCCCGTGTGCGTGTGCGCATTTTTAAATCCCGGGATCAAGAGATTGCCCTCCGCGTCAATCTCCCTGTCCCATGCGGGCGGCGCCGCATCCGTTCCGTCGCCAATGTAGCGGATCGTATCGCCCTCCACCCAGAGCTCACCCTCTGTGACTTCAAACTTATGGTTCTCTGCAAGCATTAAGATTTTTGCATGATAAAAACGTGTATTCATCCTACATTTCTCCAATCTGTGTAATGATCTCGGTCACGAGCGCCTGAAACCTCGGAGCGGCCTCGTCTGCAACCTCCTGCACCTCCTTGTGGGAAAGCGGGGTCGGAGAGATGCCGCACGCAAGATTCGAGATGCAGGAAATACCGACCACCTTCATGCCCATATGTCTCGCTGCGATCGCCTCGCACGCCGTACTCATGCCGACGGCATCCGCGCCGAGTGTCCGGCTCATCGTGACCTCCTGCGGCGACTCGTACTGCGGACCGCTGAACTGTAAATATGTGCCCTCTTTCATATCAATGCCAAGCGTCACCGCTGCCTTTCTCACGATGCGCTGCAGATTGAGATCGTAAATCTGGCTCATATCCGGGAATCGCACGCCAAGCTCATCGATATTTGCCCCGCGCAGCGGAGACGGGATAAAGCTTGCGATCTGCCCGGTGATCAGCATCAGGTCTCCCGCATGAAAGCCCTGCTTCACGCCGCCTGCGGCATTGGTCAAAAACAGTACCTCTGCGCCCATCAGCTTCATCAGACGCGCCGGAAGCACCACATCCGACATCTCATATCCCTCATAATAGTGCACTCTGCCCTGCATACAGACAACCGGAACCTCGCCGACATAGCCGAAAATAAATCTTCCGGTGTGTCCCGGCACAGTCGAAACCGGAAATCCCTCAATATCATGATAGTCAAGCGTGTCCACCACGCGTATCGTCTCTGCAAAATCGCCGAGCCCCGATCCCAGCACCAGCGCAACCTTCGGGGTAAAATCAATCCTTTCCTTATAGCACTCATAGCATTTTAACAGCTTCTCGTATACCTCACTCATAGATCCTCTCTCCTTTTGCATCCTTTTTACCATGTATGATGTTTGGGTCAAAAAGGGCTTGCGCCGATTGCGTCTGGCGATTGCACCGGCTTCAATTTCAACAAACCCGCTTTGATCCCAACATCACTGTAACATTGTAGCATACTCTCTGCTGTTTTTCCAGATTTTAATCATATAGTTCCTGTAATGACAAAACAGAATCGCAGCGACCGATTGTCTGAGCTTCATTCTGCGCGCTTTTCAACAGCAGAATGGAGCGAGTTTTCGGCGCTGCGATTCTATAATGTCTGTGAAGATGCCCTAATTAGAATGGCTAAAAAGTCTGTGTGAGGTCCGTTCCGGCGCCCCTGCGCACCATATATTCCTATATGATAATGCACACCATCCCGCCGTTATTGTCATTCACGATTTTTTGCATGGTATCCTGAAGCTTCATCTGGCATTCATCATCCATCATTGCAATTTTATTACGGATGCCGTCCTCCATCAGCTCTCCGACTGATTTTCCAAAAATATTCGTCTCCCATGCGCCCTCCTCACTCTGCTGTCCCTCCCTGATGTAGGCGATGAGGTCGTTTGCCTGCTCCTCGCTGCCGACGATCGGCGCGATTTCCGTCTCAATATTTGCCTTGATCATATGGATGGACGGTGAGACGGCGCGCATTTTCACGCCGAATTTATTACCATGACGAATCAAAACCGGCTCCTCCATGCGAATATCCGAAAGTCCCGGTCCTACGACGCTGTAGCCCCTTGCCTTCACTGTTTCAAATGCCTCGGCGACCTTCTCATAAGAATTTTTTTGCCGCGCCAGCTCCTGGATCAGCGTAATGAGCTCATATTCCCCGGAAATCGGCACGCCGGCAAGCTCGCTTAAATTCTCATAATAATATTTCTCAGCGACATCCATACAGATTTTCACACAGCCGGACGCCAGATCAAGCTCCTCTACCTTGATTCTTGAGACGTACTGCTCCGGTTCAAACACCTTTGCATAAACATCCTTGGTTTTTTGCATCCCCTTTAAAATATCAGACGCCGTCCTTATCATTTCTGCCTTCATCGGGTGTACAGCAGGAAGCATCTCCGCCCATTTCGGAATAAAAAACTCTACGCGCACAACGGGAAATTCATATAAAATACTCTCAAGAATCCGGTAAATGTCATCCTTGCGCATCTGCTCACAATTAATTGGTATGACCGCTGTTTTATATTTTTCCTTCAACTCCTCCGCCAGCCGCGTTGTCTCATCACTGTACGGCTTTTGAGAATTTAACACGATCACATACGGCTTTCCCAATCCCTCTAATTCCTGAATTGTTTTTTCTTCTGCGTCTATGTAGCTTTCACGCTCCAGTTCTCCGATCGTCGCGTCTGTTGTCACCACCACGCCGATCGTTGCATGCCCCTCAATGACCTTCTGCGTTCCGATGGATGCCGCCTGCGCAAACGGAATTTCATGATCGAACCACGGTGTTTTTACCATCCGGCTTGCATTTCCCTCCATATGTCCGGTCGCTCCGTCCACCATAAAACCGACGCAGTCAATGAGACGCACCTTCACCTTCGTCTCATCAGGAAGCGTAATTTCCGCCGCGTCCTTTGGAATAAATTTCGGTTCTGTCGTCATGATCGTTTTGCCCTGCGCCGACTGCGGGAGCTCGTCGATGGTTCTCTCCTTATCGTGTGCATTCTCCATATACGGAAGCACCATTAGGTCCATAAAACGCTTGATAAACGTGGATTTTCCTGTTCGTACCGGACCAACGATCCCAAGATAAATCTCGCCGTTGGTCCGGTTTTGAATGTCCTTGTATAGATCAAATTCTTTTTTTTGACTCCTGTCCATAGAAATACCCCTTCCATACTTACTAAAATGTATGAAAGGGGTGTTCGATTTATACCATGATTCTCACACAAGAACGCGCAGCTTCTGCGGCAGGCACCGAAACTCTGCCTCCGTCACATCGGCGCAATACTCGCCGTCGGTGTGAAGCACCATCGGCGTTTTCAGCCGGATCCGGCACTCCCCGCAGTCGGTGATCTCAAAGCCCGGAATCCATGTATGCTTTCCCACCAACAAAAAGGGCAGCGACAAAAATGCACGTGGTCTTGATACTCCATAGATACTGCATGCAGAAAGCTTTCCATCTGTCGCATCCGCATGGGGTGCAAATAAAACGCCGCCGCCCTCCGCCGGAAAGTTCATGACGGCGAGCGTAATATTTTTCCTGTAATACTTTTTATGAGCGCCGTTGAAACGTACCGCTGCATCCGAGGTTTTCATCGTAAACAGCGACCGTACCGTCAGCACCACATAGGTCAGCTTTCCCAAATAAATTTTATTCAAAAAATCTTTGATCTTCGACTTCAGCGCCATCTTGCAGACAAGCGCGTCCAATCCCACGCCGGAACTGATTGCAAAAAGCCGCCGCTTCGCGCCTCCCTCCCAGCTCACCTCTCCAAGATCCATGGTAAAACAATCATTACCCCCATCCTGCAGACAAGCAAGGATCCGCTCTAAGCACTCTGTGGGGCTTCCCTGGATCCCAAGACCTCTCGCAAGATCATTTCCTGAACCCGTCGGTATCATTCCAAAGCGTACGCGTGCAAAATCTGTAATCCCATTGATCACCTCATTTGCCGTACCGTCGCCGCCGACTGCCACCAGAGAAATTTCTGTATCCTTCTGTTTGCAGATTTTTTGTGCAAGCTCCCTGGCATGCCCCTCATATTCTGTCGTCCATGCGCGATACGGGATATGACTCTGCTGCAGGACCTGCTCTGCCTCTTTCCAGATTTTCGCACCTTTTCCGCTTCTTGATCTTTGGTTGACAATAAAATATAGCACGTGCTTCTCCTAACTGTTCTTTTTCTCCTTTGATTGCTTTCGCACTCTATATTATATAGGAGCATCCCCTTCTTTCTCAAGTACTTTTTGCGGCAGTCTGCCATACATCTGCATATACCGGTAAATTTTCTTTGCCAGCCTTCCCGTCAGCGCATCAGGCTTCATGCGCCACTGCCAGTTGCCTCCAAGCGTTGCCGGCGTATTCATGCGCCCCTGCGCTCCAAGTCCTGTTTCTTTCTCTCATCTCTCCTTCCGGAATCAATCGGATAAAACTGCTTCGGATCTGTCCAAACATCCGCACTGTCTCCCGCAACATAGATCGCACATCCCGGATGATCCGAATCCGCTTTCCTTTTTCATATGCCTTTCGCTTCCTTACCGACATGCAGCCTGATACCTGATCGTCGTTATCAGCCACACGGACAGCACCATGGTCATCGGAAGGATCCCAAAATCCCACAGCATCATTCCAAACATGCAAAAGACCCACAGCGCGACGCAGGTATAGATTGTTGTCTGCATCGCAGCAAAGCCCGCCTGATAAATCTGAATTTTTTCCCTCTCGTCGCAGCTGTCCATCCAAATCTTTTGGAACTTTGTATCATAAATACTTCCACGCTTCTCGGGATTTATCTCTTTTGTAAAGTTTATGATTTTTCTCTGAAGCACGGTATTGACGACAAACATATATAAAAATCCAAGAAAAACTGATATTCCTGAAATCATCCCAAACAAACCAGAACCGTTAGCAACGTCCAGTCTATAGATTCCCATGCCAAAGAAAAACATACCCAAAATCAGGTTCACGTTGGTGAGTCCAAGCGCACGGGAAAGCATTTTCTCCACCGCATCAATGACGTCCTCATCCTCGCTGTTCCACGTCCGGTACAGATCATGCCCCTCCCGCATCAGATAGACACAGACAATCCAGATTATCGTGGTAAGCACAAGATTACTGTAAGGCGCCACCGCTCCAAGCGCCAAAACAACACCATCCCCAAAACCTTTGATCCGGTCTGACGTTCCTACACCGGTCAATCCGCCAATAAAACCAAGCACACCACAGACTCCGGTAATGAGCAGAAGCTTTCCAAGCGCTCTCTTATCGCTGTCTCCCTTTCGCTCCTCTTTTTTATCCACACGCCCCATTTTCCCTTCAAGCTTCATCCTCGCTCTCCTCCTCATAAACAAAAATATCCTCCACGGAAACCTCAAACACTCTGGCAAGCTTTAGCGCCAGCGTCACGGACGGCGAGTAGTCGCCGCGCTCGATCTGGCTGATCGTTTGTCTTGACACGCCCACGAGCCTGCCCATCTCATGCTGGTTCACATTCAGCTTTGCCCGGTATTCCTTCAAATGATTGTATAACGGCATGATGCTCCTCCCATGTTTCTATGACAACTTTTCTTGTCATTTCTATCATACACATGACAACTTTCTTTGTCAATACCTTTTGACAACTTTTCTTGTCACAACAAATCAGAGGGGGATTGCTTGCACAACCGGACATGAAATGTTACACTTTTATTCAGTAGGAAGTTTGTTGTGAAAGGTCGGTTTACTGCTATGAAAGAAATGATCAAAAATGCATTCAGACGTGGATTTCGGGAAACTGTAGCCTCCCTGAAATGGGCGATTTTTTCTATTCTGTCCGGCGTTCTCATCGGGTCGGCGGCAACATTTTTTTCTTTTACGCTGTCCTTTATGACCCTCGTGCGCGAAAAGAATCCATGGATCATCTGGCTGCTCCCCATCGGCGGTCTGCTGATCGTGGGCGCCTACCGGCTGCTCCGCGACGAGAAGGACACCGGGACCAATCTCGTGCTCTCCGCCATCCACTCCGGTGATGAGCTGCCGTTTCGCATGGCTCCGCTCATCTTTTTCTCGACCCTCATCACGCATCTGTTCGGCGGCTCCGCCGGGCGGGAGGGCGCTGCCTTACAGCTTGGCGGAAGCATCGGAAACGGGCTTGGTCAGCTCTTTCACTTTGACGAAAAGGACAAGCACATCATGATCATGTGCGGCATGAGCGCCGCCTTCTCGGCGCTTTTCGGAACGCCGATGGCAGCCGCGATCTTCTCGATGGAGGTCGTCAGCGTCGGCATCATGCACTACTCTGCGCTCGTTCCGTGTGTGCTCGCATCACTGACCGCGCATGGCGTTGCACTCTTTTTCGGGGTGGCGGCGGAGCGTTTTCCGTTGGAGCACATCCCCGCTTTCACCGTAAAGAGCGCTGTCATCGTCTCCGTCCTCGCCGTTTTGTGCGCCCTTGTGAGCGTACTGTTTTGTATTCTTCTCCACCAGACAGAACATCTTTCTAAGAAGCTGCTCAAAAATGCCTATGTGCGCATCTTCGCCGGCGGCTCGCTGGTTGCCCTCCTAACCTTTCTCGTCGGCAGCCAGACCTACAACGGCGCGGGTATGTCGTTTATTGAAGCGTGCATGGAAACCGGCGCCGTCGCGTGGCAGGCATTTCTCTTAAAAATGCTCTTTACTGCCATCACGCTCGGCGCCGGCTACAAGGGCGGTGAAATTGTCCCGACATTTTTCGTCGGCGCGTCCTTCGGCTGTCTGTTCGCGAATCTGACGGGCTTCTCCCCGATGCTGTGTACGGCAGTCGGCATGACCGCCGTCTTCTGCGGCGTCACCAACTGCCCGCTGACCTCCCTGCTCATCAGCTTCGAGCTGTTTGGCTTTGAGGGAATGCCCTATTTCCTGCTCGCCGTCGCATTCAGCTATATGCTCTCCGGCTATTACGGACTCTACCAGAGCCAGAAGATCGTCTACTCCAAATACAAAACCAATTACATCAACCGCAAAACGCACTAAGCCGCAGCACGCAGGCAATGCTGCACGCAGACAGCGCAGCTCTTAGGCGGCTGCGCGCTCCCGGCGCAGCGCCCGCTGCAGTGGGATCGAAACGGCATACGCGCCCACAGCCGAGAGAACGTCCTTGAGCAGATA
>ERZ772969.2306-NODE-2306-length-12191-cov-4.677159_pt1 | contig 12191 bp, 14 predicted proteins | sample MGYA00511676_ERZ772969 | MGnify/ENA primary metagenome ERZ772969 (study PRJEB29015, sample SAMEA2737651) | human gut metagenome | biome: human gut; feature: human-associated habitat; material: faeces | place: China | collected 2012 ...
CAAAAAGAGGCATGCTTGCCTTTGACGGCGGTTACATCGAAATTTATGAATACCCGCGCGCTGCGGAAGCTGTCATCACCTATACAGCGGATGGTCGCAAGGAGACGATTTCCTGCGGCAATACCGGCGATGCGCTGCGCTATGAGGTTGCCGATATGGAGCGCGCCGTCTCCGGCGAGGCAAATGAAATGCACTTAGATTATACGACAGATGTGATGGCAGTGATGACAGAGTTAAGACGCGCATGGGGACTTTCCTATCCGGAAGAACAATCACAGCAAAACATTGCTTCGACATAGAAAAAACACGAAAGACAAGGAGCACACACTATGGACTATCGTAAATTCGGAAACACGATCATAGCCAGAATTGACAGAGGCGAAGAAATTTTAGAACAGGTACGGCAGCTTGCGCACAAAGAAAATATCAAGCTCGCGAGCATTCAGGCGCTTGGCGCCGTTGACGCTTTCACCGTCGGCGTCTTTTTGACTGACGAGAAAAAATATGTGCCAAATGAGTTTCACGGCTCATTTGAAATCGTCTCCTTACACGGAACGATCAATACAATGGACGGCGAATTTTACTGTCATCTGCATATGAGCGCCGGAAATGAAAAGGGCGAGGTATTCGGCGGTCACTTAAATCGGGCAGTCGTAAGCGCCACCTGTGAAATGGTCATCACGCTCATCGACGGCACGGTCGACCGCTTCCACGATCCGCAGATCGGTTTAAATTTATTCCGTTTCTAAAACGGCCGGAGGGAACAAAGTTTCCTATAAAGGGAAAAAACGCGGAGCTCCAAAAAGCCCCGCGTTTTTCATCTGATACAAATTATACGCCTGAATATGCGGCAAACGCTCCGTCTACCGGAATACATACGCCGTTGACAAATCCGCTTGCTTCCTCGGACGCCAGAAACAGCAGCGCACCGATAAGCTCCTCTGGCTCACCGAAACGCTCCATCGGCGTACCGGCTAAGATTTTTCCTGTTCTTGGCGTGGGTGTTCCGTCCTCATTAAATAGGAGTGCATGATTCTGCGCTGTCGCAAGGAATCCCGGCGCAATCGCGTTGCAGCGGATTCCAACCTTGGAAAAATGCACTGCCAGCCACTCGGTAAAGTTTACGATCGCCGCCTTAGCTCCCGAATATGCCGGGATCTTTGTCAGCGGTGTGTAGGCATTCATGGAAGCGATATTGATGATATTCGCGCCCTTCTTATTGATCATATCCTTTGCAAAAATCTGTGTCGGCAGCAGCGTTCCCATGTAGTTTAAGCTAAATACAAAGGACACTCCGTCAGGATCAAGATCGAAGAAGGTTTTCATCTGTCCCATATCCTCCGGCTTAAAATACTCGTCGTCCGTCGTCGCTCTCGGATTGTTTCCGCCCGCTCCGTTTACCAAAATATCGCAGGTGCCAAAGTCTGCGGTAATCGCAGCTCTTGCCGCCTCAATGCTTTCCTTCTCCAGCACGTTGCACTTATAGCCCTTTGCCGTAAAGCCCTGTGCCACGATTCCGTCCGCATTTTTCTGTGCTGCCTCCTCATTCAGATCGAGCATCGCAACCTTTGCGCCGCATGCGGCGAGCGCCTCTGCCATAACAGAGCAGATTACGCCGCCTGCTCCTGTAACGACTGCTACTTTTCCTGTCAGATCGACTGTCATCGGTAATTTCATCTCTTTTTCCTCCTAAAATCAGATCTCTCTCCGCGATTCCTTACGCAAATGCTTTCTCCACTGCCTCAAATAATCCATTGATATAAGTTGCCCCAAGCGCGCGGTCATAAAGTCCATAGCCGGCTCTGCCCGTCTCGCCCCAGATCATTCTTCCGTGATCCGGTCTCACATAGCCTGTAAATCCGTTGGTGTGAAGCGCTTTGACAATCTCATACATATCAAGAGAGCCGCAGCAGGAAAGATGTGCGCGCTCCTCAAAGCCATTCTCCAGCACCGCTACATTCCTCAAATGTGCAAAATGGATCCTTCCCATTGCCGCATATTTTGCAGCCATTTTTGCAACATCATTTTTGTTCGAGCATCCCAGCGATCCCGTACACAACGTGATTCCGCTGTGCTTATCCTCCACAAGCTTTAAGAAACGGTCAATATTCTCCTCACAGGTGATGATGCGCGGCAGACCAAAAATGCTCCAGCATGGGTCGTCCTCATGAATTGCCATATTCACATCGCACTCTGCAGCCACCGGAATGATCCGCTCCAGAAAATATTTCAGATTATTCCAAAGCGCATCCTCCGACATCGCATGATACTCCGCAACCACACTCTTTAATTCTTCCCTTGTATAGCTGGAATCCCAGCCCGGAAGCGTCAGATCGCTGTCGCTCTCAAGTGGATTTACCGCATCCACCTGCTCCTGATAGTAGACAAGAGAGGTCGATCCGTCCGGCAGCACATGGTCAAGCTGTGTTCTCGTCCAGTCAAATACCGGCATAAAATTATAGCAGATACACTTCACGCCAGCCTTTGCCACACGGCGGATATTCTCACAGTAATTCTCGATATATTTGTCACGGGAGGGCTTGCCGAGCTTGATGTCCTCGTGCACCGGGATACTCTCGATCACTTCAAAATGAAGTCCGGCGTCCTCCACCTGCTTTTTCAGGCCCGCAATACTCTCCTCACTCCATACCTCGCCGACAGGCACATCATACACTGCCGTGACAATGGAATGCATTCCCGGAATCTGACGGATGTTCTCTAAAGTCACCTTGTCGTCCTCTCCGTACCAGCGAAATGATAATTTCATGTTTTCCTCCATTCCGGCGCTTTTACGCCTCATTCTTTTATCAATCGTTGCCTTTGTGCGCATCACTCCCGTGATTTTCATTCCTCGCATAGCTAGACTATATCATGCTTGTATACAAGTGTCAACGCCACTTTTCATTTTTTGTTGTTTTCACATTATTTTCATGATTTTAAACTTTTTTATAGAAATACCGATAGCCTCACTGCAAATCGCACAGTCTGATTTTCGTCATCTTGTATACAAGTTGGTTTTTGATGTTTTTGCATGCCCTTTGACATGCTCCTTCTAACAAGCTTTCCCAGCCTTTCCTTTTTCTATGTATGAAAAAAGAGATTGTAATTTTAGAAAAATCGCTTTAATATGGGAATATAAAAATAAGACGATGGAGAATTGCAATGTATGCAAAGAAGCTGACCGGCACCTCGGATGCCGTCTATCAAAAATTAAAGGAACAGATCCTGCTTTTGGAACTTCCCCCCGGCTCTGCCATCAGCGAGATTGACACTGCCGCACAGTATCATGTCTCAAGAACCCCGGTAAGGGACGCATTTAAGCAGCTTGCCGGAGAGGGGCTTTTAGAAATCCGTCCCCATATCGGCACTTTCGTATCCCTGATCGATCTGAATATGATCTCAGATATTTTATATATGAGAGAAACCTTAGAGCAGGCAATCTTCCGTGATCTGGCGTCCTCCTATGACAAATCACAGGAATTTCGCATCCGGCTCATTCTCCAAAAGCAGCACGAGCTTTTGGAGAGCGAGCTGAACGAGGATGCGCTCGGACGCGCCTTCATCCGCAGCGATAATGAATTTCACAATACGCTTTATGAGATGGCTGGGAAAAAGAATGTGATGGATTTTCTAAAAAACATCAATTCCCAATACGAGCGTTTCCGCACCTTTTCAAACTTTACAGATCGCTCAAGGCTTCTTTCGCTCTATGACGAGCATACGGCGCTCTGGCAGTATATTTCCGGCAAAGATTATGAGAGACTTTCCGACACGATCTCTCACCATATTTACGACGGCTTTAATGCAAACACGGAGATCGTCTGCCGTCATCCCGAATACTTTAAAGCGCTGCAAGCTCATAATCGTATATAAAAAAGTTCATTTGGTTCGATTTCCCCCCGATGATAAATGCGTGCGGCCTTTCGCAGCGTCGTCTAAGCCCCTGATGTTCATAAAAGCCATAATTGCAGGTGGTATCGGTAAACAGATAAAACCGTTTTAGCCCCTCCTTTCGCAGATAGGAAAGCCCCGCTTCAAACAGCTGCTTTCCGATCCCCTTTCCCCTGCACGCATCACTGACCGCAAAAAGCGCTAGTTCCGCCGGATAAGCTTCTCCCACCTCCGCCAAAAGCTCGCGGTCTATCCCATCCACACTCCGAAAAATCTTTGACACCGCTCTCCCCTCCCTCGATAAAAGCAGTGATGCGATCGCCTGTATCTGCCGGTATCTGTAACCAACCGGGCAGCGGTGCTCTTTTTTATTCTTCACAAGAATAATGCCGACCGGCTTTCCGTCAAGCACTGCAACTCTCGAAAATGTCTGGTTTGTCAGACAGCTCGACAAAAATACTCTTGCCAGCTTTCCGGCAGTCTTTGGACTGCTGAATGCATCATAATTCCATGTTTTGCGGATGATTTGCGAAAGCTCATAAAAATCCTGTTTCTGATATGCTCTGAATGTTACCATAATTTCCTCCATTTCTTGCGTTATCCTGTTTCATTTGCTATCATAAACGATACAGTAACTGTAAAGTCAAGAAAGGAATTTTGATGAAAAAACCATTCTATCGTCTCACAACCGCCCAATTCGCAAAATTACACGAGGTCAACAAACGGACACTGCACTATTATGATGAGATCGGTCTCTTTTCGCCGCGCGAGAAAGGCGAAAACGGTTATCGTTACTATGATCTCTCACAAAGCGCTGATTTTGAATATATCCGTATGCTAAAGGAGCTTCATATGAGCATTGAGGAAATAGCAAGCTTTCGAAGGCATCCCTCCGCCGATGGGTTCTTAGCGATTGCAGACGAAAAAGAAGCAGCGCTTGACGCCCAGATTGAACGGCTGTGCCGCATCCGCCGGATTTTGCACACAAAAAAAGAACAGATCCAATTTTGCAAGACGCTTACTGCACCTGACATCCGTATCGAACCGAAGGAGGAGGAGCTTCTTTTTTATCTGCCCTATGATTTTGCAGACGATGACATTTCAGAAATTTTTTCGTATGCCAAAACGGTGTGGAATGTGGAACAAATCCGCACAGGTCTCGGAAGCTTTATTTCTCTTGATAAGGTTTTCTCCCACCGCTTTTCATGCTACGACGGACTTTATACAGTGGCGGATGCCCCGCTGCCCGGCGTAAATACCCTGCGAAAGCCTGCCGGAAACTATCTGTGCGGCTATCAGCGCGGCAGCTGGGATATGCTTCCGGCGCTCTATGACAAAATGTGCGCCTATGCCAGGCAGCATCATCTGTGCCTGACAGGATATGCTTATGAAATGGGCTTAAATGAGCTTGTGATTGAAAAACCTGAGGAATATGTGACGCAGATCATGATCCAAATCAAGAAGCAGACTGATTCATGAAAATTTTCGTTGCTATCAGTTCCCATAAAAAGTATAATTTTTATAAAACAATCTACAAATGGAAAGAGAGGTTTAAGGAACATATGACAGACAAAAAAGTACTGACCATCCACTTTTGCGCACCGAAAATAATATCTGAAAAACAACTACAAACTGAAAAAAAGCGAGACATTGGATAATCGCAATTTTGATTGCGCCAATTCTGATATTACTCATCACAAACATATATTTTGACACCATATACCAGTATTTTGCGCAGATCATAGAGCCATATAAGTACACAATATTCGATATTATGGCAGTTCCATATGTTCTTCTGATTCTCTACTTAATGGCAGATTTTATGGGAAGGATTTTTCGCAGGGATTTTTGGAATCTCCATGAAAGCAATAGTTCCACGAGATATTCCAATTTCCCACTGGAGCTGTGGTTTGACAATGACTATCTGCATATCAAATATACAAAATTAACGCGCAGAGAGCCTGAAATGGCAAATTTGTTCAATACTGATAAAACATTAAGATCTGAAGAATATTGTTACAAAATCCAGGATATATCAACATTTTGCAAAAACAAAGACGCTTTAAAACAAGGGATATTTGATATTGGAGGAAGATGTCGGTGCACTGTCATCTATAAGCAGCCGGAATTTCAGCATCTGAATCTGTATAACTTTGAGACAGAATATGTGTGCAGAGTAGATACACGCAATCCTGAAACCTACGAACTGTTTACAGACATCATCAGGTGGCTGGAGCATATCGTCGGGAGAGAAATGGAAGTAACAAGCTTACCATATATCCCCGACGTTACAAACAAGAGACCCTACTAATTTTTGATTCTGAACCAATCCTTCGGAAAAACGCGTATACTGTATGACTCCTCTGCCCAAAATGGGTGTATATCCTGCAACTACATTTTTCTTTTGCAGGATATACTGCAAAACTGTAATAGCTTTTATGGCATCATGGCATGATTTTACTTTTGTAGTTTTTAAGGGCACCAGACAATACAGGACAGTACAAAGAATCTCAAAAGCGAGATTCTTTGTGCTCCCTCTATGCCCTTCTGATCGCCTCACACAGCTTGTCATGTTCCTCTGTAAGCTGCTCCATCCTCCGCTCCAGTCCGGCAAATTCCTCCGCACGCAGTTCCCTGACGATCTCTGCACTGATCTCATATAGCTTTGTAAGCCCCAGGGTTCCGCAAACTCCTTTTAACGCGTGTACCTGTGCAAGCGTCTCCTCAAATTGCCGCTCCCGATACGCGCACACCGCATCCTGCTCATGTGTATCCTCTAAAAATTTCTGCAAAAATTTCTCGTACAGCTCCCGCCTTCCGACAAATCTCGCCAAAGCCGCGTCATAATCAATTCCTGCGGCGCGCAGCGTTTTCTCATCCATGCCAGTGCCCCTTTCTTAACGCCCATTTTCTCATAAGGATTGTACTACCACAGAGATGATTGCGCAATTCTTTGTTGAAAAATGACAGACGTTTAACGCTTCATCTTTGGCTGGAACATCAGACTTGCCAGATACCCGAAAATCAAAGCCGCAGAAATACCTACCGCACTTGACTGAAAGCCCCCGATAAAAATTCCGAGAAAGCCGTTTTGGTCCACTGCTTCCTTCACGCCCTTCCACAGAACATTTCCAAAGCCAAGCAGCGGCACGCTTGCTCCTGCACCCGCAAATTCCAAAAAAGGTTCATAAATCTGCACTGCACCAAGCACCGCGCCAAGACACACCAAAAGTACCATGATCCGCCCCGGCAGAAGCTTCGTCTTTTCCATTAAAATCTGAACCAGCGCACAGATCAGTCCGCCAACCCAAAATGCATTGATATAATCCATTCTTTTTTCCTTCCTTTTGATTCTCTCACAGACCCCTGCATTCGTTTCCCACAGCTACGCATGTTCGATCACGACTGCATGGGCAATCCCCGGCACCGTCATTCCCTCATTAAAGGAAACGGTTGACAGAAGCGCGCCTGTCGGCACAAATAAAATGCGTTTCCACCTGCCCGCCTCGATCTTCTTTAAAAAATGACCGGAGAGCGTAACGGCAGAGCAGCCGCATCCCGAACCTCCGGCACCTGTTCCCTGCTTCTTTCCGTCATAAATTTCAATTCCACAGTCTGCATGCACCTCGCTGATGTCATAGCCTCCCTGTTTGGTCAGATCAAGCAAAATCTCTTTTCCGACCGTACCAAGGTCCCCGGTAATGATCTTATCATAATCTGCGGCGCTTCTTCCAAAATCCGACAGGTGACAGCAGATCACATCCGCCGCCGCCGGCGCCATCGCCGCTCCCATATTCATAGAGTCCTTGATTCCGTAATCCACGATCTTTCCCGTGGTGATCCCCGTGATCCTTGCCTTGCTGCGCACCTTTCCAAGCACAAAGGCAGCGCTTCCCGTCACTGTCCACGTTGCAGACAGCGGTCTTTGATTGGCGTATTCCAGAGGAAAGCGAAACTGCTTTTCCGCACTTGCAAAATGACTGGACGTCATTGCCACGACACGGTCTGCATAGCCCGCCGCCACACACATCGCACCGAGAGAGAGCGCCTCCCCGCAGGTGCTGCATGCGCCGTAAAGCCCGAACAGCGGCACCTGATAGTCCATCAGACCAAAGGAGGTGGCAATCGTCTGTCCAAGCAAATCTCCAGAAAAAAGATAACGGATGTCCTCCGCCTTCATCCCCGCCTTACCGACTGCCATCGAAAATGCTTCCTTTTGAAGCGTGCTCTCCGCTTCCTCCCATGTATCTGCACCAAACTTATCATCTTCTCCGATCACGTCAAAGCAATTTCCAAGCGGTCCTTCGCCCTCCTTCTTCCCAACGATGCTGGCGCTGCTGATAATATAAGGCGCTTCCGCAAACTGCAGACTCTGTTTTCCGACCTGTACACTCATATCCATCCTTCCCCTCACTTCTTTTTCTTTCCTTACTATGGTCGTCCAAAAATCGTGATACATTCTTTTTTCGCCATTTTTCTTAATATCACAGAATATATTTTTATTATTTTCCCTTGAATAAAGAATACATTGACGGTCAAAATATCTGTACTATATGATGAGTTTGCAAGGTAGGGGTTACGGTATGAAAAATGAATATATCTCAAAGGTATTAAAAGAATATAGAAAAAAGAATCATTATACTGTAAAAGACGTTTCCTTTCTGCTTGGCGAACGGTCCTTAGATGTCGCGCCAAAAACAATCTACGGATGGGAAAGCGGTCAGGCAAAGCCGAGCGCCGATATGCTCCTGACGCTCTGTGAAATTTATAATATCACGGATGTGCTGTCAGCCTTCGGATATAATGAGGATGACACATTCTTTCACGTCACATCCTCCGAACGCGCCTTGATCGAATCTTACCGCAAACATCCTGACCTGCAGAAGGCAGTCAATAAATTATTAGATTTAACCGTAGTCAGAAAAACGGGACAACAGCAATAGAATTTTTGCAAATCTTATTGCTGCTGTCCCGTTATTTTCGTTTCATATCGCGGAGCAATTCCTTTTTCTTTGCCGGAATCCGGTAGGATTCCAGCATCTTTTGGATCGCCTTATTATAAGTAAAATCATCCAGATCATTGTCAAGCAAAAAGTCATGCGTCTCATCCGGGAATTTTGCATACGCTGTGGCAATTCCCCATGCAACGCCCATCTTACGGTAATAGCCCTCATGCTTGAGCGATTCCCACACACCAAGCACATCCTTTATGTACTCCGGCACAAGAAAATGATCCATCAGCATGACCGCCACCACACGCTGTTCAAATTCGTTCGGGGAAGCCTGATACTGCATCAGGAAATCCCACACCCGCTCACGATGTTTTCCTGCTATCTTAAATGTCGCGCAGAACCCGTCGTTGACTGACCAGTCATGGATCTTTGGAATAAATGCTGCCGCATAGGAGAGCAGCTCCTCAATATCTGCCTTCGCGTAACCAATCACAAAGCCCTGTAAGCAGATTTCCTCATAGGAATCGTCTGCGGCAGTCTTAAGATAGCTGCGCCAGTCTCCGCGCGCAAGCTCCTTTGCCAGCCCCCGGAGCAGCGGAATCCGCACGCCCAGAATCTCATCGCTTCCGGGGATCAGCCCGGAAGTAAATTTCTGAAACTTCTTGTCTGCATGTGCCTCCAGCCAGCTGCGGATTTCCTTTTGCTCCATAACAAAGTCCTCTCTGTATCTCTTATTGTTCCTGCGTCTGCAATAGCGTAGAAACGATACGGTTTCCCTCCTCCACACAGCCGCTCGCCTTCTCGAACTGGATGATGCCGTGATATTCCTCTCCGTAAATCGGCGCTTCCAGCGTACTTGAGCCATAGTTATGCGCATCGAGAGGCAGCTGCCCCGCATTGATGATCGCATTGTTCCGCACAACGACATTGCGGCAGGAGGACAAATACATCGCCAGTCTCGGACAGTCGATAAACGAATTATCCTCGATCAAAATATCCTCAAACACCGGCGTCTCGGTTCTTCCGTCAGGAAGATAGACGCCCATATAAAGCTCCGCCATCTGCCATGCATTCAGGTCACAGTGCCGGATCATATTGCCGCGCAGGATCAGATTTTTTACGCCATGCCCCTCACTCCAGCGCGACTCACATCCCGTCTCGATCTGGATCGCAGCGCCCTGGATATTTTCAAACACATTATTTTCCACCAGACCGTTCGAGCCCTGCAGCAGCACGCCTCTGGCACGGTTATTCACAAATCTGCAGTTGCGGATGATATAATTCTGCGTCTGGAAACGCTTATTCCAGAGTACGGTATCGGGCGATAGATCCTTTGGCAGCGCATCCTCAAACGTCAGCACACAGCTTCTCTCCTCGGGCCGGTAGCTGACCTCACGAAGCACCGATGAAAAACCGGTCGGCGAGAGATCGGGGCCGCGCAGCTCTACCGGATAGCCTGCCTCAAACAGCACCGCCTCCTTTGTAACGCGCAGCGCTAACAGCGTGTGCGTTCCCATAGGTACAATTCCCATCGAGGAATTGTCGTGGATATTGATGCAGTCATCCCCCGCATATCCGAACTCACAGTCCTCAATGATGAAATTTCCCTGTGAATTACAGACGTGCAGGCAGTCTGTGACAGTCGAGATGCTTCGTACCGTTCCCGGACGCACCGTCACACGGCAGCCTTTTAAGTGAAGCCCGCGCATATCCCCATTCCCCACGAACCCGTTGCCCGGAGAGCCGTAAATCGTTACACCCTCCAGCGTAACATCTGTAGAATCCTCAATCGGCACCGTCAAGATACTGTACTCAAAGTGACGGAAACGGAAACAATCCCCACGCTTAAAATGTGCTTTTGTAAAACCGGCGTCTACGGTATAAAAACGCAGTACATTCTCCCCCGCCTTTTCCTGCTTTGGAAGAAAAATATTGGATAGCTCACGCACCAGCTGCTGCATCTTCTCATCAGAGGCCTCATCCCCGCTTTTTTTCACATGGTCGTTTTGGTACGGACGAAATTCAATGCCCCCCGGACATCCCGGCGTGTAGCGAGCCGCATCAAACGGTCCGACGATGGAAAAGCTCATATCAGAAGAAACGCTCTCATATTCAGGAAAGCTGCATTCTATAAAGCTTCCGTCCCCCGCCACCTTCGTTACAACGCCGACGCTTGCAAGAGGCGCCTTCTCCCAGTTCCAGTCAAGGATCAGATCCTTTACCAGCACACGCTTGCTTTTTCTGATCGAGAGATAGGAATACAGCGATTCAAAAATAAATTCACTGCCTCCTCCGTCCAAAATGAAATCCTCCATCTCATCCAGCGAAAGATGCGTATCCGTCTCGCACGATTTAAAATAATAAACGCCCTTTGGCACGATGAGCCTTGCCGCCTTTATGCTCCTGCAATAGGAAAGCGCCTCGGCGAATGCCTTGGTATTATCCCAGTCTGCCCCCACACGCACACCGAAATCTGCGGCCTTTACCACCCGCTGTGTGCGCGGAAGCTCAATCTGCATCTCATTTAACTGTTCTGTCAGTATATCAAATTTCTTTAAGTCTGTCATGTCTTTTCCTATCCTTTCACACCGGATGCAACGATACTTTGTTTCAGCTGTTTGGAGAACAGGATCGACAGCAGAATGACCGGCGTTACCGTCACGACTGCAAGCCCCATCAACGCATTCTGCTTCGTCCCCACATTGTTTGAAATATTATAAAGCGCAACATTTAACGTCCAAAGCTTCTGATCCTCCGTCACCAGCCATGCCCAGAAGAAATCGTTCCAGTTTCCGATGAACGTCTGCAATGCGATCAGAGAAATGATCGGCTTTGACAGAGGCATACAGATTTTGCTGTACAGGTAGATGCTTCCCGCGCCATCCAAAGACGCCGCCTCAAAATAGCTTCCCGGAATCTGATCAAAAAATCCTTTATACAAATACACATAAAAACCATACGGATACAAAAACGGCAGCAACAGTGCGGCATAATTATTGTAAGCCCCCATCTGACGGTACATAATCAGCTGCGGCAGCATAATGCTGGCAAACGGGATCATCATTCCTCCGAGAAAGAACAAAAGCACTGCCTTTGACGCCCGCGGTGAGAGCTGTCTGCTGATGACAAATGCGCAAACAGAGCATAAAATCACCTGCGCAACCATCGCAAAGCCGATCACGATCACACTGTTTAACACGAATGTCATAAATCCAAGCTGCGCGATGCGCTCATTATCCGGCAGGACATCCCTGATCAAATATACATCCGACTGCTTCATCCTGTGTTCCTCATCCTCGTATTATAAAGTAGTAGTGTTTATAGTCCCTCTCCAAGGACTGTATGCTA
>ERZ772969.2314-NODE-2314-length-12161-cov-5.089129_pt1 | contig 12161 bp, 8 predicted proteins | sample MGYA00511676_ERZ772969 | MGnify/ENA primary metagenome ERZ772969 (study PRJEB29015, sample SAMEA2737651) | human gut metagenome | biome: human gut; feature: human-associated habitat; material: faeces | place: China | collected 2012 ...
CCCTGTATGCAAAAATCTCATCCTTTATGCATTGTGTTTCCGAGACTACTCAAAAGACCTGTACCGTAAAAAGCTTGTATACGATTATAGCATTTTAAGGGGACTTTGAAAAGAAATAGAAAATGCAGCGACTAACCACAGGACAACAGATGATGCCATAACACGACGGTCTGGATAAAAGTGTCAATATTGTACAGGTTCATGACAATATTCTGCATGGTAAAAGCATCAGAGAAACTATAGAATCATAGATGAAAATATGAATTGGGGGAGAGGTGTCGTGTGAAAAATCGTTTTGGAACGAAGCTTATCATGGGAAAAATGAAAAAACGCTGGCTGTTTATTTTTGCAGCAGTGACAGCAGTGCTGGCAGCGATCGCCATTTTACTTCCTTCATCATCGGTACTTTATGTGGAGGGAATTGCCGTTTCGGAGGACGAAGTAGATTTTTTTATGTCTCGTGAGAAAAGCGCAGCTTATGCACATTTTGCAGATCAATATCATGCGGATACATCAGACAGGAATTTTTGCGAGACAAAATTTGGGGGAGTAACACCAAATGAATATGCGAGGGAGAGAGCTGTTGGGGCTGTTGTAGACAGCAAAAATATTTTATTGCTGGCGGAGGGGGAGGGGCTGGACGGCAGCCTTACATATTCTGAGATACAAAAGGACTGGGAGGATTTTGTGGCGTCAAGAAAAAAATCAGTCGAGGACAGCGGCATTGTTTATGGACCTGTAGAAATGACCTTTTCGGATTATTATTCCTATTATATCAGCAATGTAAAGTTGGAGCTGTTTGAACGCTACAAAGCGGACAATCCGGTGCAGGATTGGGAATTGGAGACCTATTATGAGGAACACAGGGATTTGTTTGCGCAGGGCGATACGATCAAATTAAAGGTGTACTCGATGGCAGGCGGGCAGGATGCTTATTTGGAAGAATTGTTAAAGCAGGCAAGGAATGAAATAGAAAGCTTCGGGAAGGTGCGTGCAGAGACAAAGAGCAGCTGGGAAATGTATGATGAAGTCGAGCTTGCCATAGGGGAAATGTCAAATAAGGGAGATTCACGCAGCAATGGCATATATTTAGCTGCGGCTGACGGCTTATCACAGGGAGAGGTGTCGGAGATTAAGTATGATGAATCCATAGGTTATTATATGGTTCAATATTTAGAAAGAAAGGAGGGGCAGCCAATTCCTTACGAGGAGGTAAAAAATCGCCTGCGGGATATGATTATGACTGAGCGTTTTAATGATTATCTTGCAGAAAGAAAGGAGGGGCGTTCGGTAACGATTGTTGATCACATTTATGAAAATGTAAAATTAAATTAGGGGGAATTTATGTATAAGAAAATTTTTAGTGTCTTATTAGCAGCATGTATATCCTGCGCTGCGGTATCGGTTCCTGTTTCTGTAAACGCCGGGGAGAATGAGCAGACGGCTGGGACTACCTATTATGTAGATTCTCAAAATGGAGACGATTCTAACAGCGGAACAAGTATGGATGCACCGTGGAAAAGCCTTAATAAGGTGACAAATACTACTTTTTTGCCGGGAGATAAGATTCTTTTGAAGTCTGGGAGCGTGTGGAATGGCGAGTGGCTGTGGCCCAAAGGCTCCGGTACGGAAGGAGCGCCGATTACGATCGATAAATATGGCGGTGATGCGAAGCCTATTATCAATGGCATGGGAATCGACAGAGGCTTTAATTATTCCGGCGCCGTGCATCTGAGAAATCAGGAATACTGGGAAATTCGTAATTTAGAGATCACAAACGATGATAATTTTGATGAAGATATCGATCTGTCCCGACCACAGGGGGATAACAGCTGGTCGAGTAAGGATAGAACGAGAAATGGCATTCTTCTTATCGTGGACTGCGATCAGTTATCTGCCGAAGATGACGGGATCATGGATCATATTTATATCGAAGACTGTTATGTGCATGATGTTGACGGACCAAATGACTGGAATGATACATTTACAGGAGGCATTATCTTTAACGTTATTGGAAGCTCTATCAGACCTTCGAGCAGCTTCAATGACCTTCGCATTGCGCATAATACGATTCGTAAGGTTGACCTTCTTGGAGTGACCGGATATGTTGATACCGTTCGGGGAAACGGGCAGGAAGCAATCGGACCGAATAATATGTGGATGCGCAACGTATACATCGGACACAATTATTTTGAAGATATTGCACAGGGAGCGATCGATCTTTGCGATGCAAAGGATGCAGTTGTGGAATATAATGTTGTGGACGGTTTTTTGGAGAGGTATCCGAGTTTCAGACCGACGGTTGCGCTTTATCCGTGGAAAACCGAGAATGCGGTTTTCCAGTTTAATGAAGTCTACAACGGACCGTCGACCAATGCGGATGGCAGTCCATATGATATGGACTCAGGGTTGAAAGATGTTGTTTACCAATTTAACTATTCGCACAATAATCCTTGCGGCTGGATGCTGTATATGGGAAAGAACGAGAATGATATTATCCGGTATAACATAAGCGACGACGGAGGAGATTTCATTATTAAGTATTTTCTGTCGGAATGTAAGACGCCTACCTATTTCTTAAATAATGTAATTATGTATGACGGTGCGAGAACAAAGTTTATGCATCGGGATCCGTTTAAGTCACAAACCTATTTCTATAATAATATCTTTTATAACAAGAGCACGACAACTACCACCACATGGCACGATACGGAAAAATATCTCGGCAATCTTGGAAAAGTGACTTTCAGCAACAACTGCTTTTACGAGGCGAGTGGCATTCATTCTGAATATGAACCGCACGATCCTCATAAAGTTACTGCAGATCCGCGGATGGTAAATCCCGGACAAACGCCGCAGAGGAACGAGCAGGGCATATTGAGCGGCGCGACAATTTGGGATGGTTATAAGCTTAGGGATGAATCGCCGATGATTGATGCCGGAATTTATGTACCGCAAATGGGAACGACCGACTTTTTCGGAAACCAACTCTATTATGGGAACGCGCCTGATATTGGCGTTCACGAGCTGCCGAAGGGGGAATACCATGAGCCGCCGGTCAATTTGGCGGTAACAGCAAATGCATCTTCAAACAATACACATAATTCGTTTGCTGCGCAGAATGCCGTTGACGGAAATGATCAGACACGTTGGGCATCCGCCAATTCAACGCTGCCGATCTGGCTGGAATTAGACTTTGGCAAGGAGGTTCGTTTGAACCAGCTTGTGGTAAAAGAAAATATCATTGACGGCTGGGCGTCCGACCGTATTGCAAAGTTTGAACTGCAAAAATTCAGTGACGGCAAATATGAAACATTTTATGAGGGCAGTGAAATAATTGGTACGGGGGCGGCCATTACATTTCCTGCGGTCACAACGGAGAAGCTGCGCTTTGTGATCACGGAATTACGCGCAGATACTACGGAGCACAGCAAGGGGCAGACAGATCCAAGTATTGTGGAGCTTGAAGCTTACCTGAAAGAATAAAAACGAGAGAAAAGAGGTTTTATCATGCGGGAACGTCCGAATATCGTTTTATTGATGACCGATCAAATGCGGGGAGATTGTCTTGGGATCGCCGGTCATCCCGATGTGAAAACACCGTATCTTGATAGTCTGGCAGATATGGGAACGCTGTATACAAATGCGTATTCTGCCTGTCCTACCTGCGTACCGGCGCGCGCGTCTTTGCATACGGGAATGTCTCAAAGGCATACCGGGCGTGTCGGCTATGAGGATGGGGTACGATGGGATTATGCGCATACCATGGCAGGGGAATTAAGTAAAGCCGGATATTATACACAATGTGTAGGAAAAATGCATGTGCATCCGCTGCGGAATTATCTGGGCTTTCATAATGTCCGCCTGCATGATGGGTATCTTCACGCTTACCGCGCGCCGGAGGTACCGTATTATGAAAGCCAGAAGGCTGCGGATGATTATTACTGGTGGCTGAAGCAGCAGCTTGGCGTAACAGCGGATCCGCTGGAAACCGGATTGGATTGCAACAGCTGGGTGAGCCGTGCATGGATGTATGAGGAGAAATATCATCCGACAAACTGGGTGGCGGATGAATGCCTGGATTTTCTGCGCAGGCGTGACACCGATCTGCCGTTTTTCCTGATGGCAAGCTTTGTGCGTCCGCATGCGCCGCTCGACCCGCCCCAGTATTATCTTGACTTGTACCGGAATAAAGAATTAAGTCCACCCTATATCGGCGACTGGAATGATAAAGAACGGTTGGAGCGGGAGGGGCTTAGCTATCATTCTCTTACAGGACCGCTCGACCGGACGTATGTGCATCAAATGAGGGCTGCCTACTACGCCTCGATCACGCATATTGATCACCAGATCGGGCGCATTATCTTGGAGCTTGTGGAACGCAGGCTTATGGATCATACGGTCATACTGTTTGTTTCTGATCATGGAGATATGCTGGGGGATCATTTACAGTTTCAGAAGGCAAAGCCTTATCAGGGGAGCGTTCATGTGCCGCTGTTTATTTCAGGCCCCCAAAAGTATGTGGGTGATTGGCATCGGAGGAGCGGGGAGCTTGCCGAGCTTCGTGATATTATGCCGACAATCCTTGAGCTGGCAGGTGCTCCCGTTCCGAAAAGCGTCGATGGCAGCAGTCTGCTGCATCCTTTGTCCCGCACATGGCTGCATGGGGAGCATACATTAGGAGAACTGTCATCACAGTTTATTATCACAAAAGAGGATAAGTATATCTGGTACTCGCAGACGGGAGAGGAGCAATATTTTAATTTAAAGCAGGATCCACATGAAACACATAACGCGGTCCATGAGGCTGCTTACGGGGAACGTATCGCACAGCTGCGCGGCTTTCTGATCGAAGCGTTGAGAGACCGGGAGGAAGGCTATGTCTGCGACGGAGAATTGACCGTGGGAAAAACGCCACAAACGATATTGCGGAATATCTATGACTAGTGTGCCGTAGCACTCGTATTTCACAGAATGATTTGACTCTTACAGGCCGGAAATTCATTCTGTGCCATGATGCTGAGAGTGAGCGAGACAGTACACTGGAGAAAATGGCTCTGCCCGGGTGGGCGGAGCTATTTTCTTTGACATAAGGGCGGCTCGCGAAGCGTGTCGCTCGTTGTTAGCTGTGGGAGGTCTGTGAGCGTGCAAGACCGATCACAAAATCTCGCGGTGACACACCAAAGTATTCCTTAAAACGACGTGTAAAATAAAAGGGTTCTAAGATTCCTACCGCAGCTGCGACCTCCTGTATATAAAGCTTGGGATTGCCGCGCAGCATTTCAGCTGCTTTTTCCATGCGTATAGCGTTCAGGTAATTAAATACACTGTCGCCGTATTCCTTCTTAAAAAGGCGGCAGAGGTAGCTTTTATTCAGATTTGCAGCGTGAGCAATCTCATCAAGCGTCAGCTGTTCCTGATAGTGTGCATTTACATAACACATGGCGAGCTGTACCTCTTTTTTGTATGTTTGCGAAGTAGCCGGTCTTTCTTTTTGCATAAGAGAAAGGGCTTCTAAAAGGGTGGTTTCTAAATGTGGGAGCGTTTTGGCAAGCAGCAGTTTTTGCTGATAGTCCTCCAATTGCGCATGCGTTATCTCTGTGTTTAGAGAAAACGAGGCGCTCTCTAAAATTTGCGCGCAATTTGAAATGAGGCACAGGGGATCGAGCCGCAGATCTGCCCATGCATACAAGGTTTTGTGCAAATACCGGAAAGCATCTTCCTGCCTGCCGGAGAGCAGGAAATCACAGACAGCGCCCACTGCCGCAGAAATTTCTTCATGTGGAATATCGCTGATAAAATCGATGTCTCTTGTAAAGAGGAGGGAGCTCTCCTCACTATAAAATGAAATGCGGCGTGCGCGAATGCAGGAGAGATACGCGGTGCGGCATCCGGAAAGTCCTGTAACCGGATCAGAGCAGCATAAAACAGGGTGGATTCCGAAATAAGTTGCAATCTGCCTCATCAGTGTCCTGCCCTTTTTGGGCAGAGTATCAATCAGCGTCTCGTTATCCGGGACGCAATAAAGGATTTCGTTGTGATGAGTCATAATGCTAAGCGGCGCTGTGGGAAGGGAAAGTGTTTCAGTCAGCAGCGTTTGGATGTTTGATGCAATTCTTTTTAATTTTTCGCGCTTAATATCTTCATGAAAAAACAAAGTCAGTATGACATTTTGCTGTAGAAAAAGCGGGTGAGCGGCAGTTGTCTCGGATAAATCCTCCGGTGTGATCATTTCATCCAGAAAAAAATCATGAAGCTCATTGAGGAAAAGCTTTGTGTTTTGCACCTCTAACAGCTGTTTTTGACGTAAACTTTCCTCACGATCCTTTTGCCGGTTTTGAAGATTGACGGTAATTTTATCCAGATGCTCCAAAAGTAAGTCTGCGGAAATATTTGCCTTTAACAGATAATCGACAGCCCCAAGCGTCAGGGCTTCGCGTACCAGCTCAAAATCGGAATAGTTGCTGAGCACCATGACAGGGATTTCACAGTGCTCCTGCACCAGCGCGCGGATCAGACCGATGCCGTCCATCACGGACATTTTTAAGTCCGTAATGATAATATCTACAGGATTAGCCCTTATATAAGCGAGGGCTTCTTCGCCGTTTGAGGCTGTTCCGCAGATTGTGTAAGGGGTTTTTGACCAGTCTGTCAACTGGCGAAAACCAATTTTGATCGCGGGCTCATCATCTACAAGCAAGATTTGTAAACTCATTCTAAAGATCCCTCCTTGTATCGTCTGCATGGGATTGTCAAAAAGCAGACAGTCCCGTTGCCGGGCGAGCTTTCGATTCTTACGCCGTATTCCTCGCCGTAATGAAGCTTAATGCGCTGATTCACGTTATGAACACCTATGCCGGAAGAACAGGTTTTGCCGGCGTCGGGACAAGCCTCATTTTCTGTTGCAAAGCCGCATCCGTCATCACGCAAAATAAGCTCAATCGTGTTGTCTGCAGAAAAATTACTCTCGATGGTTATGGTGATCGGGGCATCTGCACCGGAGGTACCGTGTATAATAGCGTTTTCTGCCAGCGGCTGTAAAACAAAACGCGGGATTTCATAAATCAACGTTTCTTCATTTAGGTTGTAGGTCACATCAAACATCCCCGCATAACGGATGCTTTGCAGTGTAAAGTAATGGTTTAGGTTTTTGATTTCCAGTGAAAGCGGTATCAGCTCCTGCTTTTTTACAAGGGTATGCTGCAGCAAAAAGGTCAGGGAGGTGATGCCCTGCTCCAGTATGGGAACGTCATTCATCCGTGCAACAACACGCAGTGAATTTAACGTATTAAGCAGGAAATGAGAGTTGATCTGGGATTGCAGAAAACCAAGCTCAAGATGACGCATTTGTTCCTGATTCCGCGTTTGCTGTATACTGAACATTTGAATTTTCTGCATCATGCCGTCGATCGTTTGGCTGAGAAAGCCTAACTCATCGGTGCTGGCATCTCCGATTATGATGTTTAGATCATCATCTACCGGAATACTGCAGGCAGCGATAATGTGGTTGATAGGCTGCATAATGCTTGCGTATACAAGGAGTGTTATGTATAGGCAGATAAAAATTAAAAGTACCGCAATGAGGATCAAGGCAATATTGATAGACCTTGTTTCGCCGGATATATAGCTGTAAGGAAACGTGGCTACCAGATAGTTATCGAGGTCGGCGTTATAGTTAGAAATCATGACCTGCGTTTCGCCGCTTTTATTTAAATAAGCGGTAGCAGAAAGAGGATCATTGTTTTTTTTGAGTTCTGTTAAAATGTCGCTTTCCAGACATGTGCCAAGCAGGGCTTCATCCTGCGAAGAAATAATGTAGCCGTCCGCTTGTACAAGCATGATATTGGAGTCATCACCGAATGATACATTGGTGAACAGCGTGTTGCTGAAAAATTTTTCATCCAGGTAGATCAAGATATACCCTATGTGTTCACTGGAATTATGCATATTATAAATTTTGCGCCCAAGAACGATCTTATCCTTGCTGCGGTAGGTATGGATATATTGCAGGGAGTCATAGGGGGCGGACTCATCAATATTTGCCACAAGCTCCGAAAAGCGTTTGGGGTCTATGTCGTCATACCCTAAGTCATAGACAATGTTGTGATTGCGGTCTACGATTCTTAGATTTTTCAAATAAATAGATGGAAAAGGAATTTCTGCGCGCATGCGGTTGATTGCTTTAATATCTTCTTCATTTGGAAGAAAGCCTTCAACACTTGACCTGGAGAGCATCTGCTGACAGACCTTATTGACAGAAAGCGTGTCAATATATTTGCGGAATACGTTTAGGTTTGTGATCAGATTCTGGTTTAGCAGATACATGGCCTGTTCATTGGAACAATTCAGCTTCTCATGGATCGACTGTGTGTATACATTATAAGCATAAATTCCAATACTGGTTACCGGAATGAGGGATACAAATAAAAAAATGCAAAGAAGTCTGTTTTTGATTTTTACAGTGCGTAAAAGTTCAATTAGTTTGATATTCCATAATTTTTTTCGCGGTTTCATGCAATCCCCCTTACTGAAATAAGATGAAGATCTGTTTCCGATGCTGATTCTATACTAAGCACAAAAAAGAAAAAAGTCAATATTGTATAGCTTTATACAAATTGTGTATATTCATTTTAAAGTTTAATCTAAGTATAATATAAACAACGAAAGAAAATAGATTTTCAAAGAAAGAAGGAGGAAATAACATGAAAAAAGTAATCAGTACACTGCTTACACTGGGCATATGCACGACGGCGTTGGCGGGATGCGGCGGAACGGACGGTTCTAATCCTGCGTCAGGCACAGTCTCTGTGCCTGACGGTACGGAGACCGCGCAAAATTCGGATCAGGCAGACACAAAAACGGCTCAGTTTGAGAACAAGAAGTTAAATATCGCTGTATTTGAGGGTGGTTACGGTCCTGATTATTGGAATGAGATCGTGGCTTTGTTTGAGGAAGCTTATCCGGGCGTTGAGGTGGAGATGCAGATCAGTCCTTCGATCGGCGATGTGATTCGGCCGCAGATTGTTGCCGGTAATGTTCCTGACTTTATCGTTATGAATGATAATGACACCACTGGACTGATCGCCTCTATGATCAAAGAAAGAGGGCTGCTGGAATTAACGGATGTATTTGAAGGACCGGGATTGGATGACGAGACGTCGCTTAAGGAACAGATCAATGAGGGGATTCTTGAAACATCAAAGTGCCAGCCCTATGGGGATGGTAAGATCTATCTGGCTCCTTTTAACAGCAGCCCTATGGGACTTGTTTATAATAAGACTCTGTTTGAGGAAATGAACTATGAGCTGCCCACAACATGGGATGAGTTCTTTGCACTGGGAGATCAGGCGAAGAAAGACGGCTATGCGTTGATGACCTATGCAGGAGTTCATCCGGGGTATATGGAATCCTTGCTTTGGCCGGCGCTTGCTTCGGCTACCGGAATTGAGAACGTAAACGATATTTCTAATTATGTGGAGGGCTCTTATTCTACGCCGGAGGCAATGAAGGTGCTTGAAAATATTGCAAGGATCGGTACTGACGGATATTTGCTGGAGGGAACAGCCGCACTGAATCATACACAGTCACAGACAGAAATGATGATGAACAAATGTCTGTTTATTCCAAACGGAAACTGGATGGAAAATGAGATGGCTGACGCTCCAAGGGCGGACGGTTTTGAATTTGGTCTATGGACTGCACCTGTTTTGAATGAAGGAGATGAGGCATATGTCATGACGAGTGTCGAGCAGTTTTCCATCCCTGCCAATGCCAAAAACCCGGAGCTTGCGAAAGAATTTCTGCGCTTTTTGTACACAGAGGATTCGGTGAAGCTTTTTGCGGAAAAGGCGAACGGGATTTATGCGCTTAAGGATGCTACGGAGTTGTCGAAAGGTCTTGTTTCCGATGGTATCTATAGCATGAATTCCATTTATGAGAATGGAACGTCTATGGCATTTGGTTTTGCGGCGCTGCCGGAGGGCTGCAAGGTTGTTCCGAGAGATCAGGTATTTAAGCCCTTATCCGATGTTATGACAGGAAAGATGAGCGTATCGGAGTGGGCAGAAGGCGTTGAGGAGTCTTTTAAGGAAGTAAATGCTATGTCGGGGCAGTAAAATCAAAGACGGCATATAATGCTGCGGCGGGAACGGTTTTGCTTAGGTGACCCGCCGCAGACATTTTTATAAGGGTGATCCATGAGTCGCATCATCCGTTGTTTTGGAGGGAACAATCAAATGAAAACAAAAGTTGCAGAGCCAAAAAAGGGAAAGGGAAGGAAGAAGCCTGTCGGTTTTATCTGCGCGTGTGTGCTTCCCACGTTTTTGCTCACGCTGACGTTTACGCTTATACCTACGGTCCGTGCTTTATGGCTGTCATTGACAAATGCGACGGCGCTTGGACTGAACAGCCGCTTTATCGGTCTGGAAAATTATGTGTATATGTTTCAAGATGAGTATTTTATCCTCGCTCTAAAGAATACATTAAAGTTAATGGCGTGTGTTCCGGTGATTACGATTGCGTTTGCCTTGGTTCTCGCCTTCATCATTTCACAGTCTGACCTAAAGGAACGCGGTCTGTATCGTACAGCGTTTTACTTTCCGAATATTATATCCATGACGGTTGTTGGAATCATATGGTCTTTTGTATTTCATCCGACTATGGGAATTTTAAACAGCTTTCTCAATGGCGTTGGTCTGTCGGCTTGGGCAAAAGCATGGCTGGGAGATGCGGACACGGCGCTCTGGTGCATTGCGGTGACATTGATCTGGCAGGCGACCGGTTACTATATGGTGATGCATATTGCGGCAATGGATGGGATTTCAGGAGAAATCTATGAGGCGGCTACGATTGACGGGGCAGGACCTGTACAGAAATTATTTTCCATTACTCTGCCTTTGATGAAAGATATTATCGGCATTACCTTCGTTCTTGCTCTTTCAGGAACGATTAATTTGAGCTTTACATTGTCAAAGGTTATGACAGGAGGCGGGCCGAATGGGGCGTCCTCGGTGCTGCTCCATTATATGTACGAACAGGGATTTATCAATGGTAATTTTGGGTATGCAATGGCGATCACTGTATTTACGCTGACGATTTCGATCGCCTTGTCTTTGATTTCCCGCAAACTGACTAATAACGAATCGTAAGGCAGGTGTAGACTATGAAAACAAATGAACAGAGCCGCCGGAAGGCAGTTTTCGTGCGCTGGATCGTCCGGATTTTTATGATCGCTGTCACGGTGATCATGATATATCCGCTCATATGGAATATCTATTCGTCCTTTAAAACAAATAATGAATTTCTATCGGATGCATTTTCCTTGCCAAAGGGTCTGGCATGGGATAATTATGCGCGGGCGATTGAAAAATCGAATCTTCTGGAAAATGTCGGGAATTCGGCGCTTATTGTCATCATTACGCTGGGCGTGATTCTTGCCTGTGCCGTTCCCTGCGCCTATTGTCTGGTCCGATACAGATTTTTTGGCTCTAAGCTGATCTTGAATATTTATATGGCGGCAATATTTGTGCAGGCAACCTTTATTATGATCCCGCTGTTTCTTCAGATGAATTCGCTCCATCTGCTCAATAACCGTCCGGCGTTGGCGGTACTGTACGCGACCATGCAGTTTCCGTTTGCAATTTTTGTGCTTTCCGGTTTTTTGCGCTCGATTCCGCGTGATTATGAAGAAGCCGCCATGATCGACGGATGCGGACCGGCGCGCACGCTGCTTCAGGTCATTGTGCCGATGTCAAAACCGGGGATCGTAACCGTCTGCATGATCTCTGCGATGTCTGCATGGAATGAGTTTCCGGTCGCGCTCGTCATGCTGACCGATCCGGGGAAACAAACGCTGCCGGTAGGACTTGCAAATCTGTATGAGGTCCAGCGTTATGCTACTGACTGGGGCGCGCTGTTCGCAGCGTTGGTTCTTGCGCTGATTCCGACAGTCGTGATATTTTTGGTTGGGCAGAAACAGCTCATCCAGGGGATGAACGTAGGCGGGCTGAAAGGATAATGAAAATATTAAGAGGGATAAGATGAGAACACAAGAAGAACAGATTCGATATGCGGCGGCGATTACGCCAAGTCCGCGTCAGCTGGCATGGCAGCAGCTGGAATTTTATGCCTTTATCCATTTTGGGATCAATACTTTTACAAAC
>ERZ772969.2315-NODE-2315-length-12153-cov-9.083320_pt1 | contig 12153 bp, 14 predicted proteins | sample MGYA00511676_ERZ772969 | MGnify/ENA primary metagenome ERZ772969 (study PRJEB29015, sample SAMEA2737651) | human gut metagenome | biome: human gut; feature: human-associated habitat; material: faeces | place: China | collected 2012 ...
TGGCACAGAGCGGACAATCTGAATGGGATGAAGGTCTGCTTCGAGCGAGGAGCGGTCGATTTTTCATGCCCCTTCGCAGCAGATAATTGCCATTTGCTTCAGCTTACTTCTGACGTAGTTGTTACGAATGTAACGTAATGAGAATGTGAAGTATCCCTGTGCTACATGAGTCCAAAAAAAGTTTCAATGTAAACAGTTAGAAACTTATAGCCACGTATAATCTGATGTGTAAGGACTTATTCAGGGCTCAAAAACGCATTCAGGCCCTCCACAAGCTGCAACCCTGAGTAGCGGCCAAACCCCTGCAATACAGAAGCCATTACACCTGAATTGGCTTCGGAAAATAAATAGCAACCTCGTTCGGAGGTCTTCCACTATAGAGTGAAATCCCAGAAGCATCCAAGAAAAGTAATATTGATAACCGCATTGCGCCAATACCCATAACAACATAATGATTCCACAACAACAATCCAAACACCTTAATAATATGAAACCACTTCTCTATGCCTATCAGAGAAAGTTATCTTAAAACTTCACGCTTGACTAGGTTTGAGTTAAGCATTTAAGCAAGAATAGACCTATTACAACAATATACAGCCTCCGAAAGAAAGGATTTCCTTGATATGGGAGAGCGTGATAAGGGGGTCAGCACAAATGTGATTGATGGTAGAAAATCCAGGTCGAATATAAATGCAATGATAAAAGTTGATAATCTCAGCACTTGAATTATGTTATAGTTAATTTAAGTACTGAGTTCCCGAAATCATAACGATAAATAAAAAGCTGACAAAATTGTCATCCAAGAGACATCAAATAACTATTTTATCCTTTATACTCTCCCAACTTTCTTCATTTATATTATATTGCTCTGATTTTAAAGTGTCCGATAAGCTTGAAACCAAAGCAGTTACCCTACCAGGCTCGTAATCTGCCCACTCCTTGACTTTATGTAAAACAGCATGAAAAACGTCCTCTTTCAAGCGGTGGCCAAACTGGATTCCTAAATTATTTGGAAATAAATTTCCGTATGTCTTTCGAACTTGTTCAGCAGAAGGTGAGAGTGAAAGAAAATTCAGGAGAAACTCTGGTCGCATTATGTACTTAGATGAATTTTTACGTACAAGTTCTGATGTATGCTTCTGAATTCTTGTCTGGTTTGTCAACCACCAGGTTCCATATCCGAATGGACTTCCATTATTTGATTCATTATTTTTAAGTCTTAATCCATATATGCCATGAACAAGAAGTGCACTATTCTGTGCTAAAACATCATGTTTCTTTTCTTCATTTTCGAGCAATGTTTCAGCGAGTTCCTTAACTTCACTTGTCTTAGAGAAAGATGCCAACTCTTCATTTTCAATGAACTTCAAATTATACTCTGAAATTAGGTATCTCTTTAATTCCTCTCGACCTAAATTATTACTAATCGCGTCGTAACTTACAAATTGGTTTATGAAGCCTTCCCAAGATCGAATGAGACCTGCTTCCTTAGCATAAAAATAAGCTCTTATGAGAATCTTGGAACTGTTTCTGGCTATTTCCTTATTAATATGCGGTTCAATACTTCTAAAGTGGTTATTAAATTCATAGTTAGTATTTCTTATATGTGTATAAACCTCCTCTAAAACAGCTGTAGCCATCCTCAACTTCACGCCACTTATGGCAGCCGACTGTAATAGATTTTTGCACTGTTGATCCTCTTTACTCAAATATCTCTCTGATAAAGCCTTTACTATAATATCTGAACCTAAAAATAGCGTAAACTTACTGCACATTGAGCTAAAGTAATCTACAATTCTTGGGTCAGCCTTCAAGGTGAATAGTAAAACAAACGTTTTAGACAATTGTAATAAGTATTGTCTTTGGATCTCAGTGCTATGATAAAAGACAGAATTCAGTATTTTTTCAATGTAATTCCTGTAATCAGGAATATCATTAGGTTTAATACTTGATGAGTTTAAAATATCCTCAATACAGTCACTAATCACAAGCTCCTTCTCATTTATCGAACCGTCAGAATCAGAAATAAAGGAGGCCAACATCAATCCTTGCCTTTCGAAAACACGTTGAATAATGTTTTTTGTTAAGTCAGCTATGATCTGGCAGCGCTTATGCCCTAATGAAAACATAGTGCTACACTGATCTTGTATCTCTCTAAGAAAATTTAATGCCAATAATTCATCTGCTGAATTTTCGAGTTTGATAGACTCTCTTGTTTGAAACGGCAAACAATACTTTTTGTCATTCTTATACCATCTAATCTCTCTATTTGCTACACTTTTTGATTTCAGTGCATCAAGTCGAGATGACAGATTTCCATTCAAAAAATAACTGGACCACGGAAACTTCTCAATTATACCATCTCTTATTTCATCCTTAGTCATAAATATACCCTTATCAGGGTCGGTATTACGTAGAGCCCATAATATTAAAGTATCCGTGATTGAATGGATAAGCTTAATATTACCCTTCCTGTTTGATATTTCATGTTGGAGGAAAACAAAAATAGATGGATCTTTTACGAAATCAGACACCCCCAAACTAGTCGAGGCACCTACTCTAGATAAATACTCCGTTTTACTTGCCAAGTGCTGATAATATGAGGATTTTGTCGCTTGATTATCGTTAATATGGAAATAAAGGTACTTAGCATCTCTTATCCTAACAAGAACACCCAACTCTTCAGATAAAATATCTTCCTCTTTATCTAAATGAGGAATAGTCTTAGATGTAACGTAGTAAATCACTCTAGGGTTCCTACTAAACTCCCTCAATCTCTTAACAGTTTGTTTTATTTTTGCTTTGTAATCTGCTTGAATTGTCATTTGATAGAATATATTGGTTGATTCAGTTTGATACATTTCCTTGTCTAGAGCACCATCAGCCCCTCCATCATGAACCCCGCCCATAGGGATAAAACTCCTCCCATCTAATACTGCCATAAATGCGCAAGCAAAATTTTCAAATTCGAAACCAGAGACTTTACTAAGAGCAACTTCAAAAAGGTCATTGCTTACATAATTATCCATTTTGTCTCCTTGATGTTTTTTTTCAAATTGCTTTCATGAATTGAATTAAGTTTCTTTGGATAGAATAACTCAAAAAATGATCAAAAAAAACAAGTCTCATAAAAAATATTTTGTATTAAAATATCTAGACCGATTGTTAACCTAAGGCTGCACTTATTTATATAAACCCATGATGTAGGTAACAAAACCTCCTCACCACACTTACCCATTATTAAACAGCATGATATCATTAAGGTCCGCTATTGGCACTCAGCGGACACCTCAGCTTTGCCTCACCCCGGAATCATTAAACTTAGCTTTGACATCCCGTACCAGCTGCTGTTGATTCCATTTTAAGCATAATCAGCACCTCGCCGCATTGCGCAGGCAGCGGTTACGCATTTTGGCAAGCAACCAGAGTTCGTTTGCTGTTGTAGCCATCCCAAGCGTCGATGTGTAAACAGTCGCAGCCCGGCGCCACAGCTTTTTGTCTTCCAGTATCTTCGCCAGGGCCAGTGCGTCCTGGATTTTTTTCACATCCTCTTCAGATAATTGTGTTGCAGCCTGCGGCAGGGAAACATCGGGAACCTCAACGCCTGCAACAATTCGGTAGACATACTGGCAACCGTTATGGGTACGATGGAGTTTTCCCGCGGCATGGAGCTGCCGCAGCAAGTTACCTGCTGTACTGGCTTGCAAGTCGAGCGCATCGCAGACATCCTGCAGGACGCATTCTGGCGTCCGGCTAACGATGGCAAGCACCATCTGTGCTTTGGTTACTTTGGTTTTTGATTGTTTGGTCATGGTCAAAACTCGTTTACTTGGTTAAACCTGCCGCCTTGCGGCGTTTGTACTCTTCCATCAGAAGCTGTGCTGGTGTAGGCCCAGCCGGATGTCGCGGCGCTTCAAGCTGTCGGCGAATCGGCGGGATCGAGAATCCATTAGCCAGGTGCTTCGTCCACTTCGTAAGTAATTTTTCTGCCAGTTTTTTTAGTTCCCCCTCTGTGAGGTTTCGCTCAACTCCCGTTCTGCGCATCTCAACGCAAATGTGATACAGCACGTCCTGTTTCCAGGGATATCTGTCGCTGCCCGAAAAGCGATAAGACTCATTGCGCCAGCGCTTGTATTCAGCCATCACAGCTTCGGACGTCAGGTTGAATGGGTTGGCTCCACTCGCCGAAACCAGCGCAACGAATTCAGCCAGATCCGGTGGCCATGTGTTACCCGCGGCGCAGCGTTCCATGCACTGGCGGCAGACCAGGGTAATCTGGGCATCACTCATCGATCCAATCTGGGCAATCCACATATCCGAGGGAGCCGCCCCGTTCTTCTGGGTCCACCGGTTCGAGAATATCTCCCCCATGACCGTCCATAGCCGCCATGCCGTATCCGCCGCCAGCAAGTCCGCGTTGCTTCTCCCAGAGCTCTCTGGCTTCCTGAATTTGCTGGACTGCCCGGGATGCGGTGTTAACTGATTGAATTCTTGCATTGCCGTTACCTCCGGTTGCTGGTTGTGGTTTAGATTTGGCTCTGGCACTTATCACGCTGCGGGCAAATTTCTGCTCCCACTGAATCTGAGTGAACACTTTCCCCTCGGATTTCCAGTACGCGGTGAACTCTGCCAGCTCTGTCGGCAGGTATGCCGGTTCGGGAAGCGCTATACCCCAGGTAGCAGCCAGTCGCGGCCAGTCCTGTGACGGCAGCCAAAGGTCGTGCATGGCAAATTTCCCGATCGGAATATCCACTCCAGGCAGATACTGAGGTTGCTGGGGAAAATTTCTCTCCTGCGCATAGAGAGTGGGGTTTGATCCTTTTCCCTTCCCTTCCCTTCCTTTTCCGTCAGTGAGTCCTCCATGAGGATTCACTGAGTCCTCACTGAGCCCTCCTTGATTAGGAGCTCTCTTTTCTTCCTTTCCTGCCTTAGACTCAGTGAATTCTGGCGGAAGAGGTATTTTTGAGGCCGAAGGCCTGTTTATTTTTTGATGCTTAAGGAAACCTTTAATCTGCAAATAGCAGACATCATTCACTGAATACTCAGTGAGTAATCCATGAGTAATCAGTTCCTGTATTAGTGGTTCGCAATCGAGCGCGTCCGCAGGGAAGATTTGCATCTTCAACCGTTTTGGCGAACGCTCAAGGCATCCCATATCGTTGGCGAAGTTGAACAACCCGATAAACAGGAGACGCGCTGGAATTGAACATTCCACCACCTTCTCATCTGTCCAGAATTCAGGTTTAACTGTTCTGATGCGGGCCATCTGAAACCTCTTATTAACCAGCTGGTGCTGGTGGTCATTGTCAAAACTCGATTAGAAAAACTGCGGCGCTACGGCGCTGATGCTCGCCAGTAGTGGTCCCGCCGCATCTGCAGGGAGCATGTTAAAAAGTGCAATTGCAGCTTCCCGTATTTCACGCTCTAGTTTCTGCAGAGGTGCGCCAAGTAACTTGGCCTGGTGTGCTTCGCTACACTCTTTGATTGCATTGGCCACCAGCTCGGTTTCAGTTAAGCCACGTTTTAGGCCATGTTTGCGCGCAATCTCAATAGGCATTGCATCAACGATCGCTGTCGAAAGCTGTATGACATAGCGGGTGTATTTCTCCGAGCCGCCCTCGTTTTTCAGGTAGCGGTACAGATTCTGTTTGTTAACGCTTATTCCGCGACCGTTTTGTTTTTCCCACTGTTCGGCCACCAGCTGCGCGACAAGCTCCTGAGCTCGCCCAGGTAAAGTGGACTCCCACTCCCGAACCGCGGTGTATATCGTTCTGCACTTCAAGCGGTCACGACGCTGCGGTGAATACTGATTTTGAGTTTTCAGCGATCCAGGCAGATTCTGGTTATGATGTTGATAAGTGACTGACTGCATGGTTAACCCCGGCCTAATGGAGGAAAAACAGAATCAATGGTGCAAGTCCGACCTAATTCATTCAGTTTCTCAACAATAAGCCTGCACTCAGTCAATCCCGGGTTACGTGTTCCGTTTTCATAATTCGATATACGGGACTGGCGCCAGCCAAACAAGCTAGCGAGTTGCGCCTGAGTTAATCCAAGGGCTTGTCGTTCTTTGGCGATGTTGTTCATTCTATCCTCACGTCTGATGTTTAATTAAGTTAAACACATAACGTGTTTAGGAGTCAAGACGAAACGTACTTTGATGAATAACACGTAGCGTGGTAAAAATATCTGATGAACATAAACATGACTATTGCTTCCAGACTGAAAGAGACACGCGAGAAGAAAGGCATGTCTCAAGCCAAACTCGCGGAATTATGCGGGTGGGTACAGTCACGTATCGGAAATTATGAGGCTGGGCGTCGGAACATAGGCGTTGATGATGCTATAACCATCTCGAAAGCCTTAGGCATCAGCCCGTCAGAGCTCATTTTTGGTGAGGATAACGCTGAGTCTTGGCTCACTCCTAAGCACAGAAAATTGATTTCACTTTTTGACCAGCTTCCAGAGTCTGAACAAGAGCGGATGATTGATACCTTTCAACTACGACTTAAAGAAATCGATGAGTATGTCGAGAAATATCTGAGAGGCCGTTTTAAAAAAGCAGACGAATAACCTCTATACGTTTAGCGAATGCATAAACCAGCACTATGTGCTGGTTTTTTTTTGTAATTTTTTTCCCTCACTTTGAACTCATCACAACCCCCCCTCCAACTTTCAACACACACCGTGTTGACAATCAAACACAAAATAGGTTTTACTATAAACACGAAATGCAATGAGTCATCGAGGCAGGAAGCCCACGAAGTAGCTGCCGGCGGCATACGAAACACCGGATGAGATGACGACAAGAAGAATTCGCAGCAGGTTATAACGTTCCGCCGGCCGGCGTTACAGGCATGAGATAGGGCATCACTATGAGAATAGATATATCCAAGATAGGGAAAATTTACTTTTTACTCGTCTCCCCAATCAAACTCTCTGTCGCGCAGGATTTGGAGGCCCGATTCGGAGACCGCGTAATCATTGCAGCTTTTGGTACTGATATCACGTCCATGGGCCTGGCACCAGGTGATGAAATCGTAAGTGCTGGCTACCACCTTCACAGCCTGGATACCGCTGTTTTCGTAGCGCTCCACCATGCTATCGGTGCGGATACGCCAGTCGTGGTAGTCAAAGGGAAGGACGTAAGCATCTGAAAGGATTTTTTGGAATTCTTCGTAGTGAGCGGGATTTTCGTACCAGAAGACAGGTATAGGGCTACGAGACATTTTGCTCTCTTTTATTTGGCTGTGTGAGAGCGCCAAGAATACCACCGAGCCTGAAGTGGTGAAAAGACAGGCATGACGACTATCAGGCTTTTCAATGCGGTGAATGCGGCTATGCGCACGCGACACAGTTAAAAAAGTAAACATGGCGGTTATTCACACGTTGTGGGGAAAAAGTTGTCGGCGGTAGTTGTTAACTGGCTGCCGTCACCGGGAGGCACCCGGCGCCGCATTGCAAAACCACATCCTAATACTGAGTTAACTGGAGATAACTATGAAGGATTTTGCCCGAGTACCTACCGGGAACCAGGCGACCCGCCTGAACTGGTTCGAGGTGAGACTACGCCAGCTGTGTTACTTGCTGGCGCAGAAAGGAAACCCTGAGGCTGAGGCATGAATACCCTGTTTGCCCTTGTCATCAGCGTGTGTGCTATCACTGGTGAATGCTCTGATGTTCTGATCGGTGTTTATCCATCAGAGGCCAGTTGCAACAGCAACGCCGATGAACAAAAAGTACAGGGCCAGTGCCTCCCCTACCGAAATGCACAAAACATGGCTGACGACCAACAGCCTGCAGTGAGTTTTTGAATCGAGTTTTGACCAATGGCCGTTACGGCCGGAGAAGTGATTATGGAATTTGGAATGAAACGCGTTCTGGCATCTGTCCAGGCCGCCGCCACCTTGAATAAGCTCTATGACGGCTCGCCCGTTTCACTGACGGCCATCAGTAAAGAGTCAAAGCTGTCTACTTCATACCTTGAGCAGATCTTCAAAAAGCTGCGGGCGGGTAACCTGGTAATTTCACAGCGTGGCCCGGGTGGTGGTTATAGCCCCCGCGGCGATGACATCACCGTTACAGAAGTGATCACTGCGGTATCTAAACTGCCAGCCCATAAAACTTTTGAGCCTATCCTGCGAGCGCTTGACGACGTTCGCGTATCACAGCTGCTGCGGGGCGATTCGCCAGCCCCATAAAGCACAAAACCCGCGCAAGGCGGGTTAAGTACCCGGTCAGCCGACCAAAGCTTTCCGGAATCGAGTTTTGACCAATGACCACCACCAGGGCGGCTGCCATCAGCTGCCGGGTATCTTACAATCCAAAGGAGCCCAAACGCAATGAACAACTACCCGTATCTCATTAAAGCGAAGGCAAAAGCAAACGAAGCGAAAAGTCTCTTCTGCTGGTTCTCTGCTAAATCCGATTCTCGCGCCGAGCGCAAAATCCTGGACATCCTGGAAGACGCTGAAATTAACGTTGGCCGCGGCGCCAGCCATCAGCTGCCGATCCGCACCAACTGGCTCATCGTTGATGACTTACCGGAAGAAGGTGTACTGGATGACACCTGGTGCGATCGCTACGAGCTTGGTGGTGAAGACGGGCTGACATGGCAAAAAATCGTTGCGCCGGCGGCTGCTGAACCACAGCCCTCCAGTAAACCAGAAAACGATATCTCTCCTGCAAATAGTGATGAAGAAGACTATTCGAACAATGAAGAAGCACTCTTCAACCTGGCGGAAATGTCATTCCGCACGCAGCTGCTTGCCCAGTATATGGCCGACGAGCGTCACGTGTATCACATTAGCATTCCTCATCGTAACCGCCTTTCAGCGATGGAAATGGATACGGATAATCACGGTGTGCAGAATCTGCTGCTGACGGCAGAAAATATTCCGGAGCTTAAAAAATATGATATGCCTGGCCTGTGGAAATTTACCAGTGCATTTAAGAGCGTATTTCCTGTGGGGAAACGCCATGAGCTCGGCAAGCAAATTCAGTTCGCCAAATTGTGGCTTGAAACGTCACACATTGACCGCGGGATCCTTACAAGGGAATGGGCTGCTGGAAACTATATCATCTCAATAAACAAAACCGATACCGGCGCCAATGCTGGTGGCGGTAACAAAACTGACCGCAATCCGGATTATCAGCATTCGCTGGATACTCTGGATATAGAGATCGCCCTTGCGACGATGCCTATGGATTTTGATATCTATAATTTTCCGGCATCAGTCCACCGCCGCGCGAAGGAAATAGTACAGAAGAAAGAAAGTCCATTTAAAGAATGGTCTGCAGCATTACGGAGCACACCAGGCATCCTTGATTATTCCCGTGCAGCGATTTTTGCACTGATCAGGGAAGCATCCAGTGGAATAACTCCTTTTCCAGATCGGTTGCGAGGCTACATCAACGCGAATCTGACTGAACATAAGCATGATACCCCGAGCGCTGAAACGCTTGCTAAGGCGGGACATATTCCATCTGCTGCAGTCACTCTGGATGCAATAAACCAAGCAATCGCCGGAGAGGATAACAGCGCAAAACTGGAAACACTCTCCTCCGACTTTAAAGCAGTTGGTACCGAACTGGTAAAAGAGGCTCAAAAGCAACGTCCAGACGCTAATCAGGTTCTGGCCGCCGAGTGCGGCGAATATGTTGAAGGGATTAGCGACCCTACTGATCCGAAGTGGACAACCGAAGACCTTACCATGACTAGGAAGCCTGAAGTTTCAAAAATTGGGGACGGAGTATTTTCCATTGAAGGTCTTGTTGACGTTACGGGCAAGGTTAACCAAAAAGAAAAAACAGATGAAGTTATTCATCAAACGGATGCTGTAGATATTAAACCCGGTCATCATAATAAGGAGGAAGATCAGCCAATTGATTATGTTCACGTTATGGTTGATCTGGAAACCATGGGTAAAAAACATAACGCCCCTATCGTCGCTATTGGTGCGGTTGTTTTCGACCCGGCAACCGGCTCTATTGGAGAAAGTTTCTATAAAGTCGTATGCCTTGAATCCTCTGTGAACTGGGGCGCCGTAATCGATCCATCTACTGTTATCTGGTGGCTGAAGCAGTCCTCCGAAGCACGCTCTGCGATCGTAAATGATGATGCTATCCCGTTGCAGGATGCATTACTCCAGTTCAGAGAATTTGTTTCTGATAATGTCGCTGGTGGGAGCAAAAAGGCGCAGGTATGGGGTAACGGTGCGTCATTCGACAACTCTATTCTGCGTTCTTCTTACGATTGCATTGCTGAAGATTATCCGTGGGAATACTGGAACGATCGGGACGTACGAACAATGGTAGAGCTCGGCCAGGCCATTAGCTTCGACCCCAAAACAACGATCCCGTTTGAAGGGTCTCGTCACAATGCCCTCGCTGATGCTATTCATCAGGCCCGCTATGTATCAGCGATCTGGCAGCGAATAATTGCCGGCAATCAGGTACTGCAAAAATTGATGCAAAACTGATTTTTTATTTTCAGATACTGGCCCAGCAATGGGCCATAATGAGGTAAAACATATGCTCCAGATGTTAACCCTTGAAGAGTGGGCAAACGAGAAATACAGAAGCAATCCTCCAAGTGTTTCCACTCTCAGGAATTATGCTAAACAGAATATGTTTTCTCCCCCAGCCAAAAAAGAAGGTCGATTCTGGCGCGTCAGGGAGGATGCTGAGTTGGTCGGTACATTGACCACTCCTGTAGTAAAGAAAAGCGACCCTGTTCTTTTGCAGAGGATTTTGAACGATGGCTGCCAGACCACGTAAAAATAATATATCTATTCCAAATTTATACCCGCTCTTCAGCAGGAAGGTTAATAAAGTATACTGGCGTTATAAGCACCCGATAACCGGTAAGTTTCATAGTCTAGGAACAGATGAAGCAGAGGCCACGGCAATAGCTATTGAAGCAAATAAAAGACTGGCGGAACAACAAACCCGCCAGATAATGGCAATCACTGACAGAATTTCCACCAGCTCAGGAAAATCAATATCAACTAACACCTGGCTTGAACGTTACTGGAAGATTCAGCAGGAAAGATTAAAGTCCGGAGATATTAAAGAAAACACTATCAAACAAAAAGCAAAACCAGTATCTCTGCTTAAGGAACGAGTAGGAATGAAATTAATATCCGCTGTCAATGTTCGAGATGTTGCGCAAATTCTTGATGAATATTTAGCGGAGGGACAACCCAGAATGGCTCAGGTCATTCGCTCTGTCCTAATAGATGTTTTTAAAGAAGCTCAGCATGCGGGAGAAGTACCTCCTGGTTATAACCCTGCACTAGCAACTAAACAACCTCGTAGAAAGATCACTCGCCAGCGCCTCACTCTTGAGGAATGGCAAAAGATTTTTGATATAGCCGATGAAAATCACAAATACATGGGGAACGCCATGCTTTTAGCCATAGTAACAGGACAGCGACTAGGTGATATATCCCGTATGAAATTCTCGGACATCTGGGACGATCATCTACACGTTGAGCAAGAGAAAACCGGAAGCAAAATCGCTATACCATTAGCTCTGCGTTGCAACGCAATCAACTGGAGCCTACGAGATGTAATCAGTCGTTGCCGGGATTATGCAGTAAGCCCTTATTTGGTTCATTTCTTTAGAACCACCTCACAGGCTGAGCGAGGAGCACAGGTGAAACCCAGAACACTGACCATGAATTTCAGCAAGGCAAGAGACAGTGCAGATATTGACTGGGGACAAGGTACACCGGCAACTTTCCATGAACAAAGATCGCTTTCCGAGCGGTTATATAAAGCCCAGGGTATAAACACGAAAGATTTACTTGGACACAAAACTCAACAACAAACGGATAGGTACCATGATGATCGAGGTAAGGGGTGGACAAAGGTGGCCTTATGAGGTTTTTCGGGAGGGGTTTTGATAACTTGTTTTGATAAAATTTTGATAACCGTTCGAAAACTAATAATAAAAACGGGAACCACTAGGTTCCCGTTCTGACATAATCTTAGGGGCAGATTACATGTTCGCGATAATTGCGTCGCCAAACTCGCTACATTTCAGCAGTTTAGCGCCTTCCATCAGACGTTCAAAGTCATAGGTCACGGTCTTAGCGGCGATAGCGCCTTCCATGCCTTTGACGATCAGGTCTGCGGCTTCGAACCACT
>ERZ772969.2331-NODE-2331-length-12109-cov-3.470300_pt1 | contig 12109 bp, 9 predicted proteins | sample MGYA00511676_ERZ772969 | MGnify/ENA primary metagenome ERZ772969 (study PRJEB29015, sample SAMEA2737651) | human gut metagenome | biome: human gut; feature: human-associated habitat; material: faeces | place: China | collected 2012 ...
AATTTATTATATCAAAAAAGGGGATCATTATGACTATCGAAGAACTAATTGACGAAAAAACAAAACTTGAAAAACTTGTGATACAGCTTGCAGGGGAAAATCAGCAGTTAAAGGACGAATTGGCAGACCGAAAGAGAGCTAGTGAAATTCTATTCGCCGATTTGCTTGAAACGTGGCTGCACAACAAAAAAATGTCTGTAAAAGCCAACACATATGAAGCTTACTGCACCCAGGTCAATCACCACATTGTGCCGTATTTTCGCAGCAAGGGTACAATGCTTTCTCAACTCACGCCAGCAGTGCTTGAAGAATATTATTTCACAAAGCTTCAATCTGGCTTATCAGGCTCAACCATCAGGAAACATCATTCAAACATCAAGATGGCGCTGAAATTTGCCGTAAAGAACGGATTGACAGACCAAAATGCCGCACTTCTTGCAGAACTCCCCTCCTGTAACAAGTTCTGCGGAAATTTCCTTAGCACCGATCAATTTGATCTTGTTCTCAGCAAAATAAAACACACTGCAATTTACACACCTGTGTTTATAGCAGGAACAATGGGGCTTAGGCGAAGTGAAGTTCTGGGGCTGCGTTGGTCGGATATCAATTTTGAGCAGCGCACTATGTGTATTCAACATACTGTGGTCAAATGCGTCAAAAACCATAAAACTATGCTTATATTTTCTGACGTGCCTAAAACAAGGTCAAGCCGCCGCACGCTTCCGCTGCCTGACAGTGTATACAGCTACTTGGAATGGCTCAAACACAAGCAGTGCTTGTCTTATGCAGCTAACAGGAGCAGCTATTCACGGCAATATTTACAATACATATGCGTTGATAGCAAGGGCATTCTTATACAGCCTGATGAACTTTCTGTCCGTTACATCAGACTAATGAACGAAATGCACCTCAGATGCCGCTTTCACGATCTTCGCCACACTTGCGCTTCCCTGCTCGTTCAGCATGGCGTTCCCATGAAAGCCGTATCTGCATGGCTTGGACACAGCAGTTTGGCAGTGACGAGCGATATCTACACTCACTTAACATTTCAAGAGAAGCTTAACGTTGCTAACACTATTGAAGATTACATGAAAGATATGAATGTGTCACCGTGACACATTAGATAAGAGGCTTAGTTTTTAATACGTGTTGACAAAATACGTGCAATGTGATATAATATATATGGTGGTGATAGAATGACGTTCAAAGAAATGGATAGGCTACTTAAAGAAGCTGGATGGTATTATGACGGTGCAAGAGGTTCTCACTTCAAATATAAACATAAGAGTAAAAATGGAATCGTCATTGTTCCCAACCACAAAGGAGATATTCCAAAAGGAACGGCAAACGCAATTTTAAAACAGGCAGGGCTTAAATAAGCCCTTGCCTTGTTATCGATGAAAGGTGGTATAAATATGTTATCAATGTATCCGGCTTGTTTTTACAAAGAAAAAGAAGGTGGCTATTCTGTCATATTTCCTGTTCTCGGAATTGCCACTTGCGGCGATGACATCAATCAAGCTATGAGTATGGCAGTTGATTGCCTTGCCGGTTATTTGTATGAGTTAAAACTCAGCAAAGAAGAAGTTCCTGCTGCACCTGATATGGATAAGATCGACATCGATGCAGAATATAACGATTATGAAAGTGCTTTTGTAAATATGGTGACCGTCGATGTTGATGAGTATGCGAAAAAGCACTTTGAAAAGTCTGTCAAGAAAACTTTGACCATTCCCTCCTGGTTAAATGAACTTGCTGTTGCCAACGGCATAAATTTTTCGCAAGTTCTTCAGACTGCTCTTAAGGATAAGCTCAATGTGAATTAATAAATAAGAAGGCTTATAAATATAATTCTATGCCGAAAGGATCACTATGACAAATTTTAATGATTTTCTTGATGAACAGTTAAAAGATCCTAAGCTCAAAGCGGAATATGACGCACTTGAACCTGAGTTCACAATAATTCAAACACTGATAGACGCTCGTAAAAAGAGCGGCATAACACAAAGTGAGCTTTCAAAGCTTACTGGAATTGCACAAGGCGATATAAGCAACATTGAAACAGGGAATGCCAATCCTTCAATAAAAACGCTTCAAAGACTTGCCGCTGCTTTAGGCAAAAAACTTAAAATAGAATTTGTATAAAAGAGCCCCTAGTGTGTCACGGTGACACACTAGGGGTCATTTTGCATTTATATATAAAATATATATTCCCCACCATTAATTTCCGCAAAAGTATTGACAAATTGACAAAATGGTGGTATAATTAATATACAGAGGAAATTTAGAGGGCATAAAAAATTGCACCCTCTAAGGCTTATAAACTCTTGGCGGAGATTATAAGCCCAGCAGCACAGATGTAAGAGGCAACTGTGAGCTTTCAGAGAATGCTATCCTCGTGCTCTATTATAGCACGTTGGAAATAGATTGTCAAGGGCTTTTCACGATGTCAAACATCTGGAAAGCTCTTTTTGCTTTTAGCTGCTGATTCAACTCATCAAAATGCAGCTTGAAAATCGAATATCGTAAGTCCTCAAATAAGATTGAGATGAGGTCAACTGATGTGAAACACAAGCACAACAAGACATTGAGTTGTCTTTAAGTCGCTTAGAGCCATGACGTTCGTTACTGTTCAATCACGCCGATCAGGTATTCTTAACATTTCAGAACATGAACACGAGCCAGCCAGTAACAGTTAAGCTAACTGCAAGCCTATGTGCCGACGCCACTATGGATTAACATCAGATGATTCGCCCAAGCTCCACAATGTGCAGCTGCCTTGACAAGGTCTAAGAGCGAAACGAAACAAATGTCACAAAACATATCCTAGCTTGTTACTACAAGCTTTCATATATGCTCAGCAAGGATACTTAAAGATACTTGCTGAGGAAAGTCCACGCTTTTTATACACTGTGGATTTTCCTTTGTGAGTATCGAAAATGATTGGTGCGCCAGAAGGGACTCGAACCCCCGACCTACTGGTTCGTAGCCAGTCACTCTATCCAGCTGAGCTACTGGCGCATTCAACTCTAATATTATATCATATGCAAGCCCCTTTGTCAATGAGTTAATGAAATTTCTCCGCTTATTTTACAGAATGTTCACATCATTTCTTGTCACTTCACACCTTTATCATCCCTTTAAATGCCATTGTTTTTCACACTTTTTGTCAATCAAGTGTTTGTAATCATTTGTAATACTTTTTCGGCAAACTGCTCTGTTTTTAACCGGAATTTTTGTAGATTATTTATCATTCTATGCCCTTGACTTATATTCTGATTGTGGTATAATAGTAAATGTTCAATATTATGTTATGATAAAATCAGTCAACCACAATATATAGTGGTTGAGCAGGATAGAATGAAAGGAAGAGTATAGGTGAAGATAATAAAAAGAAGCGGCGCTGAGAATACGTTCGATAAGGAAAAGATAGAAAATGCCGTTGCGAAAGCTAATATCACTGTTGAGGAAAAGGATAGGCTCTCTGAGGGAGAAATAGGAGAGATAGCACAGAATATAGAGGACAAATGCTCTGAAATGAATAGGGCTATGGACGTTGAAACTATTCAGGACTGGGTGGAAGCCGATATCATGCGCCACGGCAAATATACAGTGGCAAAGCATTATATCACCTACCGCTATGAGCGTTCTATCGTCAGACAGGCTAATACTACTGACAAGCAGATACTTTCTCTTCTTAACTTCGAGAACGAGGAAGTCAAGCAGGAAAATTCCAATAAGAACCCTACTGTTAATTCAGTTCAGAGGGATTATATGGCAGGTGAAGTGAGCAAGGATATCACAAGAAGATTTTTGCTTCCTGACGATATAGTTGAAGCTCACGAAAAAGGTCTGATACATTTCCACGATGCCGATTATTTCGCTCAGCATATGCACAACTGCTGTCTTGTAAATCTTGAGGATATGCTCCAGAACGGCACTGTCATAAGCGAGGTCATGATAGAAAAGCCACACAGCTTCTCTACAGCCTGCAATATCGCTACACAATCTATCGCTCAGATAGCTTCTTCACAGTATGGCGGACAGAGTATCACACTTTCCCACCTTGCTCCGTTCGTTCAGATATCCCGTGATAAATACCGCCGTGAGGTAAAAAAAGAGTTCGCAGAGCTTAATATCCCTGCCGACGAAGATACTATAAATAAGGTAGCCGAAATGAGAGTAAAGGCTGAGATAGTTCAGGGCGTTCAGATGATACAGTATCAGGTCATCACTCTTATGACAACAAACGGTCAAGCACCTTTCGTTACTGTTTTCATGTACCTTGACGAGGTGCCGGAGGGGCAGACAAGAGATGACCTTGCGGCTATCATAGAGGAAATGCTCAGACAGCGTATCCAAGGCGTAAAGAACGAAAAGGGCGTCTATATAACCCCTGCGTTCCCTAAGCTAATATATGTCCTTGAAGAGGACAACATAAGAGAAGGCTCAAAATATTGGGAGCTTACAAAGCTTGCTGCAAAGTGCACCGCAAAGAGAATGGTGCCTGACTATATAAGCGAAAAGAAGATGAAGGAGCTTAAGGTAGACAAGAATGGCAATGGTCAGTGCTACCCTTGCATGGGCTGCAGAAGCTTCCTTACAACATATCTTGACGAAAACGGCAAGCCTAAATATTACGGCAGATTCAATCAGGGCGTTGTTACAATAAACCTTGTGGACGTTGCCTGCTCGTCATATAAAGATATGGATAAGTTCTGGAAGATATTTGATGAAAGACTTGAGCTTTGCAGACGTGCGCTTATGCTCCGTCACGAAAGACTTAAAGGCACTCCGTCAGACGTTGCGCCTATCCTTTGGCAGAACGGTGCATTGGCAAGGCTTAAAAAGGGCGAAACTATCGACAAGCTCCTTTACGGCGGATATTCCACTATCTCGCTTGGCTATGCAGGTCTTTGCGAATGCGTAAGATACATGACGGGCAAGTCACACACAGACCCTTCAGCAACGCCTTTTGCACTTGAAGTTATGCAGCACCTTAATGACGCCTGCGCAAAGTGGAGAGCAGAAACAAACATAGATTTCAGCCTTTACGGCACGCCATTGGAATCCACAACATACAAATTTGCAAGATGTTTGCAGAAGCGTTTCGGTGTTATCGAGGGTGTAACAGACAGAAACTACATCACAAACAGCTATCATATCCATGTTACCGAGAACATCGACGCATTTGACAAGCTCACCTTTGAGTCACAGTTCCAGGCTCTCTCACCAGGAGGAGCTATCAGCTATGTGGAAGTGCCGAATATGCAGAACAACATAGAGGCTGTTCTTGCAGTTATGCAGCATATTTACGACAACATCATGTATGCAGAGCTTAACACAAAGAGCGACTACTGTCAGAAGTGCGGTTTTGACGGTGAGATAAAGATAGTAGAAGATGACGGCAAGCTTGTATGGGAGTGTCCGAACTGCGGCAACAGAGATCAGAACACTCTGAACGTTGCAAGGCGCACCTGCGGCTACATCGGCACCCAGTTCTGGAATCAGGGCAGGACTCAAGAGATAAAGGAAAGAGTTTTGCATTTGTGATTACCCAAAAAATAATTAAAACCCAAAAATTTTTTCTAGCGAAATCGCAAAATTTTGAACATTATAGCCGTTAAAACTCAAAAGTTCAAAAATCAAAACTCGTCAAAAAAATGAACATTATAGCAAGGAAAACTCAAAAACTCAAAACTGCAAAATCCGAAAATAATGAACATTATTACTGACATAAAACAGCAAACAGCATATGACTATCGGGGCAATACAAAATCGTATTGCCCTGCGTTGTATGTATGAAAGGAGCGGAAAATGAATTATTGTGAGATAAAGAAAACCGATATCGCCAATGGCTCAGGTGTGAGGGTCACGCTGTTCGTATCAGGCTGCAGACACCACTGCAAGGGCTGTTTTCAACCTGACACTTGGAACTTTGACTACGGCAAGCCTTTCACAGATACCACCGCAGACGAGATAATTGACGCCCTCTCAAAGGGCTATATAAAAGGACTTACGCTCCTTGGCGGCGAGCCTATGGAGCCGGAGAACCAGCCTGAGCTTACAAAGCTCCTCCGCCGTGTGAAAACAGAACTTCCCGACAAGGACGTGTGGTGCTACACAGGCTGTACCCTTGAAACTGACCTGCTTGCAGGCTCAAAGTCCCCATACAGAACACAGTACACAGACGAAATGCTGAGCCTTATCGACTACCTCGTTGACGGCGAATTTGTTCTCGAAAAGAAAAACATCTCACTGAAATTCAGAGGATCTGAAAATCAGAGGATACTTCATAAAGAGGACGGGGTTTGGGTGAACAGCGAAGATATATAACAATAAAGATATTGGAAAAGCGACCATGTTTTGCATATGGCCGCTTTTTTATTTGCAGTCCAGACAAACGGACAGTTGATGTGTTATAATATAGTCAAATGAAGAAAATGGAGGAATATATCAATGAGTTCCATAAATCTTGAAAACCTGACTATGCCCGAATCGACACGCTGCGCCTATCTATTTAGATATTTCTATGAACTTGAAAGCGTAAAGCTTCCCAAAAACGCAACGACCATTCATTCTTTGATCTTTGACGAATGCTTCAAGCTAAAAAATGTAGACATTCCTGACACAGTAACTACTATTGGCTTTTGTGCATTTCAGGATTGCGGCATTGAAAGCATCACTCTCCCAAGCTCGCTGACAACTATCGGTGAAGAAGCTTTTGGAAAATGCACCAACCTTGAAAGTATAACCATACCCGATTCTGTAACAATAATTGACGAAGGCGCATTTAAAGGTTGCACCAAACTAAAGAATATAACTCTTTCAAGCTCACTGACAACTATCAGCAAAGAAGCGTTTTGTAATTGCACCAAGCTTGAAAGTATAATTATACCTGATTCTGTAATAAGCATTGACGAAGCCGCATTTAAGGGTTGCACCAAGCTAAAGAACATAATTCTCCCAAGCTTATTGACAGCTATCGGCTCTGAGGCGTTTAGTAACTGCATCAGTCTTGAAAGTATAAATATACCAGATGGGGTAATATCTATACGGGGAAGGGCTTTTGAGAACTGCACCAGCCTCAAAAGCATAAAAATACCTGATTCAGTAAAGAACATTGACTCATATGCCTTTGACGGGTGCAAAAAGCTTAAAGACATAACTATTCCAAATAGCGTTACGCTCATAGACATGTACGTATTTGAAAACTGCGAAAGCCTTGAACGCATAAAACTGCCTGAGATGATAACTGAGATATGCTATGGTGCGTTTGAGGGTTGTAGAAGTCTTAAAAACATCACCATTCCCGACGCGGTCAAAAGTATAGGCGATTATGCTTTCAGCGAATGTAAAAGTCTTAAAAGCATAACTCTTCCTGATTCATTATATTACATTGGCGCACACGCATTCAACAGTTGCGAAAGCCTTGAACACATAAAGCTGCCTGATTCAATAGATAATATATACAATAATACTTTCGCAGGCTGCAGTAGTCTTGAATACATCACCATTCCCGACGCAGTCAAAAGCATAGGCAGTTATGCTTTCAGCGAATGTAAAAGTCTTGAAAACCTTGAGATACCATATGGCGTAACAGATATAGGCTTCATGGCATTTTATAACTGCAAAAATCTTAAAAACATAACTATCCCGACTTCATTAAATTACATCAATTCATACGCATTCAGCGAATGTGAAAGCCTCGAGACCGTGACCATAATATCAGACTGCACCAGCAAGATCATAGACGTAAGAGAACTTGATCTTGACACCATGGATCAGTGGATATTCCTCTATTTCTGATTACTCCGCCTTGACAAAGCGTTGCTGATAAGATATAATGAAATTATTGTAATAAAATTATAGAAGAATGGAGTACCTGATATGGGAAAAATAACATGGAGAAGCACATTTGAAGATGTGCAAAAACTGTTAGAAAATGGTGACGAAACGTTTATACAACAGATAAAATACTTGAATAGTAAGCAATTTCAAACAGAAACAGATAAGGGTTATCGGCAAAGAAATTTCCATTTTTTCATGGCGATAGTTTTGCAGGGGGTACAGTCAACAAAAGACAAAAAACATATCTTGAATTTTCTTCATATATTGTATCCTGACCCCAATAAAAAAACCTATGAAAATCCTTCAACGTGGTCAAGAAATGCTGGTAATTTTGTTGACGGGAAGTGAAATAACCTTGTTACAAAAATAAATGATGCCTTAAGGTTAATACCTAAAGATACCGAAATGGACGTTTTTAGAACGGGTGATTGGGTCAATTTTAAAGACAGCAGTGGAAAAGCTATCTTTAGGGACGCCAATAATAACATCATATTTATTGACGGAGAAGCTGACGCTAAACAGAAAATGAGACAAGTAGCAGAATTTCTAATAGATGGCACTCAAATCACATCTGGCGGAGGTTTTTCACTTATGGTAGATACATATTCACTGTTAAAAGCAAACAAACAGCTCATTTTAAACGGCGCACCTGGCACAGGAAAGACCTTTTCCGCAAGAAATGAAATTGCCGACAAGCTGTTGGGCGAAAACGCCGATAAAAATATACAAATGGAAATGGTGCAGTTCCACCCCTCATATGACTACACAGACTTTATCGAGGGCATAAGACCAAACCTTGCAAGCAAAAGCATAGGTTACACATTAAAAAACGGCTCTTTCAAGTCATTCTGTAGAAAAGCAGGAGTTATAGAGCGTATAAAGGCTTCAGGCCAAAAGGTGACGGAAGACACCATAAAAGAGTTTCTCTCTGACGAGGACGAGTCTATCGTTGACTTCTGGATAAACAAGATAAAAGAGGAAGGCTTTGATACAGAAAACATCGACCCAGCCGACCTCCCTCCTTTCCTTTTTATCATTGACGAGATAAACAGAGCGGAAATATCAAAAGTCCTTGGTGAAACCATGTTCTGCTTGGACGCAGACTACAGAGGAGAAAAAGGCAGGATAGCTACGCAGTATTCTGCGCTGGCAACTGGCGAAACATTCTATATAAATAAGGATAACGATAAGTTCTTTATCCCCTCAAATGTGTATATCATAGGCACAATGAACGATATCGACAGAAGCGTAGAGGTCTTTGACTTTGCTTTAAGAAGAAGATTTGCTTGGCATGAAGTCACCGCAGAAGCCGTAATGGATAAGGTCTTAAAGGCAATGGGCGTAGATAATGCGCTTGGCAATGATTATGATGATTATGTATCAAAGATAACAGCCCTCAATAATTCCATTGATAACACCCTTAAACTTAACAGACATTATCACCTTGGTCCGTCATATTTTGCAAAGATACTGCTGTATCTTGACGGAAATGGCTACAAAAAAGCAAGAGAAGAAGTGTGGGATAACCACCTCTCTCAGATATTGTATGAGTATGTAAAGGGCAAGAGAACTGAAAGCGAAGTAGAGAAAATAGGTAAGGATTTTAAGGCTTGATCGGAGGAGCAAAATGGATAATCATATAACGATCAGTCTTAAAGATAACCGAAGCTATGATAAAGCGTATTCATTGGTCTATGATGATGAGGCAACTGATGAAAAGAAAATACCCGAAAGCTATTGGGAGGATATCAAGCAGGTCAGCGACCTAAATCAGATAAAGGGCAGTAATATCATCACCATACCTTCTCAAAGCCGAAACAAAAACAAGGAGATATTTTCACGAGTCAATGACAAGCTTTTCACCTACAATTGGGTGGGCGTGCTGTCCTGCAGAAGCAAGGGTGAAGAAAATGAAGATAACTACCGAATAGAGATAAGGTCACGCTTTGACAAGGACGATAAACAGTATTTCCTGCTCTATCTATTGTGCAGTGTATGCGGCATAAACGTTTTTGATATAAACGTAAACAGCGAATCAGAAAGCGACTATACTGCCATAATGGTGCTTCTGTTTCTTATGAAGCTTATGGAAGCCTACGAAGACGGAATATACAAAGAGTATGTGCGAAAGAGATACAACGAGTATGACTTCAAGGGCGTTATGGATATCAACAGGCACATAAAGATAAACAATCCCTTTTTAGGAAAGACCGCATATTCCACAAGAGAGTATTCCTATGACAACGATATTCTATGCCTCATACGCCAAACTCTCGACTATATCAAAGACTATTTCCCCGACATTTTGAAAGGCTATCTCAACAACAACGTTATCCTCAACGAGATAATAGACGCCATAGAAAATGCAACGCCCTCATATCGAATGAACGTGAACTATTCCGACTCCATGAAGTGCAGAAGAGAGATAACCCACCCTATGTATCAGAAGTACGAGGACGTAAGAAAGCTCGCATTGATGATATTGCAGGAATCAGGTCAGAACGTGTTTGACGATAAAGAAGAAGACACCTTTGGCATACTCATTGATATCTCATGGCTGTGGGAGAAGTTTATCGCTGTCAAGCTGTTGAACGAATATAGCTATGAACATTTGCTTACCGACAATTCCAAAGGAAGCCTGCAATGGTCTAATAAAGAATATTGGTATCCTGACTACATAGAAAAGGGCAAATCCGATTCCAAAAGAAACGTATTTGACGCAAAATACAAGTTCTGGGAATGGAATAAAGACGCTGATATCCACCAGCTATTGTCATATCTTTTCCTGACAGGCGGTGACACCTGCGGAATAATCTATCCCTCTCAGGAAGAACATTGTGTTTTTAGTTTTAAGAAAATTAATTCATTTTCATCATTTTATAAAGCCGTTCCTACGATATACAAGCTTCCCCTTTTTATTCCGTCAAGCGAATACGATGACTATGGAGAATATTACAAAAAAATCAATATATCCATACAAGCATGGAAGCAAAGCTTCTCAGCACAGATAGCCACATCTTAATAAAACAAAACCGCTCCCCGTGACATCACGAAGAGCGGTTTTTTTTATACAAATTGTAGGGGGGCATCGTCCTCGACGTCCCATTTATTGACCATGTGTCATGCTCTTGACCTTACTTTTCAGACTTTGTAAAGAATATCGCCTTTATAAGCTGGATAACGAGCATAGAGCCAAAGCTTAGAATGTATATCCATGCAAACTGCATACCTGTCATGTCTGCTATCTTGAAAAGTCCTTTAAGCGGTGGAACGAGCAGAACGGAGTTTAAAAATACCATTCCAAGACCGAACGCCATAAGACCGAACTTGTTGTTGAAAAAGTCCTTTGAGAAGATAACAGGACCTTTTTTCTTGCAGGAGAATCCGTGGAACAATCTTGCAGAGCAAAGCACCGCGAATGCCATCGTCATACCAAGAGCTGCGCTTGTCTTGTTTCCCATAAGGAAAGCCAAAGCTACTGCTATCGCTATAACTACGCCATACAATGCTATCTCGCCCAGGAAAGGACGTGTGAGTATAGATTCATTTGCGTTTCTTGGCTTGCGTTTCATGACCTCTTCGGAATGAGGTTCAAGACCCAAACCGATAGCAGGAAGCGAGTCTGTAAGCAGATTAATAAACAGCAAATGTATTGCCGCAAACGGAACAGGAAGTCCAAGCAGTGAGTTGAAAAGCACCACAAGAATTGCCGCAAAGTTGCCCGAAAGCAGGAAGAGTATAGCCTTTTTAATGTTCTCGTAAATGTTTCTGCCGTTTCTTATGGCCTTTACTATAGTTGCAAAGTTATCGTCTGCAAGCACCATTGAGGCAGCGTCCTTTGAAACCTCAGTTCCTGTGATGCCCATTGCAACGCCCACATCAGCCTGCTTTAACGCAGGTGCGTCGTTCACTCCGTCGCCTGTCATGGAAACTATACAGCCGTTTGCCTGCCAAGCCTTTACGATCCTTATTTTATGCTCAGGTGTAACACGAGCGTAAACAGCCTTGTCCTTTACAAAGTCAACAAGCTCTTCGTCTGAATAAGCGTCAAGCTCGTGACCCTCAACAGCCTTTGAGTTGTCGTCAAGAATACCTATCTCACGGGCAATAGCCGAAGCCGTAACGATATGGTCGCCTGTTATCATGACCGGCTTTATGCCTGCCTTGCGGCATTCCGCAACAGCCGCCTTTGATTCCTCTCTCGGAGGATCCATCATAGCAATAAGACCGACAAACTCCAATCCGTCCTCGTCCTCTG
>ERZ772969.2337-NODE-2337-length-12094-cov-3.143866_pt1 | contig 12094 bp, 20 predicted proteins | sample MGYA00511676_ERZ772969 | MGnify/ENA primary metagenome ERZ772969 (study PRJEB29015, sample SAMEA2737651) | human gut metagenome | biome: human gut; feature: human-associated habitat; material: faeces | place: China | collected 2012 ...
AATCGTTTTCCCCATCTCTTCTCCTTTCGCTTTTCGCAACATATTCTCCGTAGCTCATACCATGCTGCTTTGCTTCAGCTGCGACTCTTACTAATTCGCTTCGATACTTCGGTTCTTTTGCGCCTTTTACTTTCTTCGGTTTGGCTTGCTTTCGTTTCATTGCCAGTTCCTTTTTCTGTTCAGGACTCAAGGCTCTGTATCTTGCCTTTCCTCTCTCGCAGCACTGTCTCCGGCTTCTTTCTTCTCCGCAAGCCTTGCTACAACACTTCTTTCGGTTGCCGACTATCTCAAATTCTTTTCCACAGACTGAGCATACCGCCCAGCCTTTATTTGCTTCTGCCATTCTTAATCACCTTCCTAGCAACTTACTTTCCAGATCATCCATGTCGTAATGTCTTCTCTCAAAGTTGTTATTGTTCTTCATCTGCTTCTTGAACTTCTCATCGTACTTTCCATCAAGGATCTTAGCGAAGTTGTTCGGATTGATGAACCAATCGAAGTTCAGTGAGAACCTTGCATCTGTCTTACCTTGAAGGAATTCACTTGCCTTGACCTTATCAATGCCATCAATCACTTTCTCTTCTCCGAATTGGTTAATGAGTTTGGTCAGTGAAGTGTATCGTTTGGAACCTTGATTGATCCGGTAGATCATTTTGATTCCATAAGGCTCTAGCTGATTCCATGCGTTGATGATTGCTGAAATGCTATGCTGCATTATAGATACGTCAGTATCTATATATTCTTTCCTTCTTTCCTTCTTTCTTTCTTGTTTGTGTCCCTTTGCTGTTCCTGTGCTGTCCCTAGGCTGTTCCTTTGCTATTCCTTTGCTGTTCTTTTGCTGTTCCTTTTCTAAGTCGCAATCTTGATAAAACCCATAATTTACAATGGTTATAGCTGTTCTTTTGTTGTTCGCATTTCGTTCTATCATCTTTTGACTTTCTAAGAAGTTTAAAAAGAGTTTGACTTTCTTTCTTCCCCACCCCCAACGCTCCATTAATTTGAGTTCGGAAGTAATAAGTGAACCTCTTTCGACCAGTTCTGTACAGTTCCCTAACAGTGCATTTTTATCTCTATGATTCGCCAGTAGAAGCAAGTCAATCCATGCCTGACCTTTCGTAAAAGGTTTATCACTCCACAGCTCATTGTCCAGCAGATCTCTGTGAATCTTTACCCATCCTTGCATTTCATTCCACACTTCCTGTACATTTCTATAAAGTTCTCAAACGGCAAGGTAACTAACCACGGCTTATGATTCTTCCTATGCATCACAGTAGGCATTTCGCCCTCTCTCGCATCGTTTATGGACTGTTCCATAGCGGTATCAATGTTAAGCTTCTCTACTCTCTTGCACTCAATATGGATGCCAGGAAGACCAACTACATCTGCATCTCCATTGGATCCGCAGAACTGCTGCCCTCTCCGGCAATCATATCCATGTGATTTAAGCAGATTTGCTAATTCTCTTTCTCCTTCTTTCCCTTTTCGGTTCGAGTTCATTGTCTACCTCCATGTTGCAATTCTTGGCTGTTCGCCTTGCTGTTTTTAGTGCCCAGCCGATACTCTTCAGCCGGCTTTCTTCTTGTCTGATGTACTTCATCAGCATCATTCTCTCTTCTAAGATGTTCATGTCTGGAACGAAGTACCCTCTTCCATCTTGCATGTTGAGAATTGGTATATCTCGTCTTGCATAATGGATCATGTCTCTAATTGTTCTATCGTCTATACCGGTCAGATCAGACAGCTCAGCTCTTGTAATTGCTCTGTCATGTCCGGTTCTGATGTAATCTAATATGTCAATATCGTAAGTCTGCATTGTTCTCCTTTCTCTCCCCGGACAAGCCGAGGAGACGAATCATCATGGCTCTGATTAAGGATTGTGACATACTGTTTCAGTCAGCCATTAGGAGTTTATATATCAACCTTATCCGCTAGGTTAATACCGGTTATAGCCAAGACTTTCCGAATACCTCTCTGAACTCTTCTCTGCTGCCTATATGCTCTTCAAAATATCGTTGAGCCATCTGCTTGAGTTCCAAGTCCAAACCGTGATTCGGATTGTCATGTACGCTCCCCTTTTGAAATTCATGGAGATACGGTGCAAGGGGAATCACAAATCCGTATCTCTCAGATATCTTTCTTCTGCTGCCACAAAAGATATGGTGTATGTGTGGATAAGGATATCCAGTGAAGTAGCAGTGGTCCATATCATCGGTGAACACACTTTTCAATCGTTTAGCCAATATCCACGCCATACCTTTCTTTCAGTAATCTCTTTTCATCCGGTGTGGCAATCTCTGATGCTGAAAGTCCTGCTTCTTTGCAACTTGTAATAAGTCCATCAATGAGCCTTGCCATCTCTGATGTATCGTAGGTACTTGAACCTCTCAACAACTTGTACGTTCTGTACATGATACCGTCCAAGCCTTGCCTTACTTGTGATGTTGGCATCAGATGATATTCTGTTGCTTGCATCACTTTCTTTTCCGCATCTTCCGTATCCGGTACTGTCATGTATATCGGCTTTCCTTCAATGATCTCCGGCTCTCCGTAGTGAATCAGCATCAAGTTATGCATTTCTGCATTAGATGTGTTCATTACCTTTGCAAGCTTGGTGAGTAGTACCCAGTAGTAAGCATTAGCATCAAGACTTCTTTTCTTCCTGTATGGCTTTATTTCAAGGCTTAAAACCTCTTTGCCTTTCAATTCCTCGTAAGTCTCAAGAAAGTCCTCATTTGGCTCAAATAGAATGGTCAGACGATGCGTTACGAAGTCGATGATTGGTTCTTTGAGCTTTCCAGTGAAGCGCATTACTCATCACCATACTTCTGTTTCAATGCATTGAGCATCATGGCTGCTTCTTCCTCTGTTAGTTCTTCCCAAGTCTTTCCATTGCCAGCAACCCAAGCATCGCCATCGACACCATGACTTGTACATATTTGCTTGATTGTTTTGATTTTTGCAGCGGATGCACGTTTCTTTAATGTTTCCGGAATGAATGGTTCGTTGTGGTTCTCTTCTTTCAGCCACAGATCAAATCCTAGTCCGGTATGGATAGCAACGCACTTTACAAATGCTCTGCACATGCTGTTCCATACTCTCTGCTGTGTCATTGAATTATCCTTTACTGGATTGCTTCCATTCATTACAGGTGTCTGCATGAAGTACGTGTTTTCATCAATAACAACCTTAATCAGTGTCTCGTAACATCTGTTTTTATTTCCGTTCTTATCAGAGAACTCTACATCTGTCTTTCTAAGGCTGCTACCGGTTACTGGATTCGGTACTGGTTCCCAGTAAACCTTGTCTGCTCCATGCATTCTCAAAAGGTTGATGCATGTTGCCCAGTTGAGATAATCAAGTCCGTCTCTTTTCTTACAGTACTTCTTGATATCTACATTTCTAAGTTCTTCGTAGCTTGCAAGTGGCATTACAATCCGCTCCTTTCTTCATCTATCCAGTCGCCGGAGAAGAACCACTCAACAAGTTCTTTTCTAAACTCTTCCTGGTCTTCCTCTGCTCCTTTCAGGCAACGCTTCAACGCATAATCAAATGCTTCCTCTTCTGTTACGATTGTTCCTTCTTCCGGTCCGATACCTCTATAAACTTTCATGTTTCGTCACCCCTATGATGAGTTTCACAGTATCAAGTTCAACGAATCCACCCTTCTTCTCAGCTTTCTCAATGTAAGCTTTAAGTGTTTCCATGCGTGCGTCTATCTTGCACAGCTCTACAAATTTATCTACACTTACCTCTAATGTTTTTTCTCCCATTGCTTTTTCCTCTCTGAAATGTTATTATTAAGTTGGTTTTATAGCCGAGTGCCTGAAGGTTGCCGCCTTTGCTGGGCACTCTTTTTTAATATCCGAAGATAACCCATGTTGCGATACTTAAGAAGATTACCAATCCCATCGCAACTACTGTCGTAACCGCTGACGTTGTTTCTTCTCTGTCATCATGCTCAATTCTTCTTGGCTGTCTCTTGGTATTAACTATCTGGATTGCTCTTCTTTGGATATCGATCATGTCGATCTGATTCATTTTTCTCACCTTCTTTCTTGTAAGATATACACGGATAACCTCTGCTTCTCTCTATGCAGTGTTTTCTTTTTCTACAGTTGCGACAGTTCATATTCTTCTCTGCCTTCCATTTTTCTTACTAACACCATTGCTTCTACCGGATCATATTCAGGCACATACTTTTTCGTAGCACCTTCGAGATGTTTGAAGAACCGGTTGTAATCTGCGTAGACCGCTTTATCGATGTATCTGTCTATGATCGCATCTTTTGGATACCGACCTAGCTTGATCTGATTCATGATTCCGTATTTCCGATTCTTAACAGTTCCCATTGATTGACCGTAAGCTTCTTTGAAATAAGATGTCTTTGCATATCTGTTCACTGGCTTTCGTTCTTCTTTGACAGCTTCAGCAATCAGAGGAAGCAATTCTTGGATACGTTCCAGTTCTGCAATGGCTTGTGCTTTTGTCATCTGCATCACTTTCTTCTCCCCAAATCTTTGTTACTGTTTGTACTTATTACGATGAATCTTCTTTCGGATTCTCAATACCTTATTAATTGAATCAAAGAATGTTGTTCCGATACTTCTTGCCATTGATAAAAACTCTTTTCTTTGCAAATCATCAAAACTTAGGTATATAAGCAAAAGTTTTTTGTAATCTTCGTAATTTTTGTGATTCTTATTCATAACTATTGCATCTTGCTCTGGTATGTAAGAAAATGCCCATCTTCGTACACCCCCTCTAGCACATTCATATATCATTGGTGATCCGCAATGAATAAGTTGAAGCTCCATCTTTTATTCCCCCCTCTTACAAGCTTATCTGTGCATTGCAGTCCTGAATCATAATCCTTGTATTTGTACATGGCTGCCAGTTCTTCACGTAGTTGACAGCTTCATCGAATTTCTTCTTCGGCACGTTATTGCGAGCATTTACATTGAAGTAATGCTTCAAATCCCTGTTACACTCAGCAAAAACTTTTTTACTGATTTCCTTGTATGCATTACTTTCTTTTCCTCCAAGTGCATCAATAACTGCTTTCCCAACTGCATCACCAAGTGTCATCTGCTGACCATAATCCAGTGTCATGTTCTGCTCCAGGTCTGTAATCCTGTCCTCATGATCGTCAATCATGCCCAATTGAATACGCATCATTTCTACTTGACTCATTGGTTTCTGATAAGAACCTGTTTTTCTGATTGCCGGAAGCACTTCTGATGTAACCCAGTGTTTGAATCTCTTTGCGGATTCCAACTTACTCCCAAAGATTAAAGCGTATAAGCCGGATTCGTTGATAAGTGCTGTCTGAGTTTTTACCACATTCCCATTTTGGGAATCTGCCTCAAGGACTTTTAAAATCCTGTCTTCTTCTCCAACATGAGTTGAAACAGCTTTACTTGCATTGGAATACCCTAATGCTGTTGCCACATCTTTTCCAACAAACCACGGTTCATTATTAATAGTTATTGTTCGGATATCACCGAACTCTTCTGAATTAAAAATTTGCAATTCGTTCATTGTTCTCCTTTCTGTGTTAAAAAGTTGAAAATGTTTTCGTATTATGGTAAAATTGTTTCATGTCTTATATGGCAGGAAAGGTGGTATCATGTTTTGATAAAAAAACTGATCTTGCCTGCTCTCTTAAGGTAAAGCCGCAATTGTGGTACCAAAGCACATTAAAACTGGTTAAATGTAGATTACTGATATGGCGTTACGTCACTCAGAGAAGGAGTATAAAACGCGAGAGATGGCACTCATTTAAAATGCTTCACCATATCAAGTCCTCTTTATCATTTGTCAGCAACTAGGCATATTGCAGAACCAAAACTGCGAAAGTGACAAAGTATTTCATAGAAACACTTGGCGTCATCTCGTGTGGTGAAAACCTGCAAAATACATAGAGTAAAAAAATTTGGCGAAATGCTGGTAGGAATGACGCTCCTATCAGTATTTTTGTATTAAGCCTTTTTCCTACTGTTTGACCTCGAATAAGTATTCCAAAGTCTTATCTTTGAAATAGGTGTCTCGGATTTTAACGCACTCCTCATATCCCCATTTACTTTCCCCATTAAATTTGGAAAGAATTGTTCGATATGTTAATCCTAATAATTTTGCAATATCGGAACGAGATATTTTGTTTCTCACCATTTCTGCTTCAAGATTTAGAACGATTACCATTCATTTCTCCTTTCTAACTTTTGTCATTTGCCGGAATTGTTTTTCGCTCATTCTCAAATTGAATAAGGTCATCCTCTGATATCCTGTACTCTCTTCCGAGCTTAATTGCATTCAATTTACGTTGACGAATCCAATCCCATACTGTGATTACTCTTACCTTGTATCGCTCTGCTACTTCATCACAGGTGTACATTTTAGACAAAAATATCCCTCCTTTTTCTATAGTTATTTATACTTGTGTTTACCTCGGTTTGATGATATACTTAGCTTGTCGAAACGAATTATATCAATATACCGAATTATCTCGTTTAAAGAACTATTATTATCTCGTTCACCCGAGGTATGTATATACTATAACTCGGTGAACCGAGCTTGTCAATAGTTTTATGTCAATTTAACGAGGTATTTTCAGAAAGGAAATATCATGTATGAAATTTTCAAAAGACTATGCGATGAAAAAGGGATAACTCCTTACAGATTTTGTAAAGAAACTGGTGTAAACACTTCAACTATCAGCACATGGAAAAATAAAGGATCCGAATGCTCTCCTAAAACGGCAAAAGCTATTTGTGACTATTTTAAAGTGAGTATGGATTATTTAATGACTGGCGAAGAAAAGAAAGAGGATCCTTATGCAATTACTTCCAAAGACGAAAGAGACATTGCAAAGGATTTAGAGAATCTCCGTGGAAAATTAATGAATGGTGCAGATGGCCCGCTCTCCTACGAAGGCGAACCTATTCCGGAAGAAGACACAGAACTGCTTCTTGGACAGATTGAATTAATGATGCGCCGGCTGAAACCTATCAATAAGGAAAAATACAATCCTAACAAGAACAAGAAGTAGGTGTTGCAATTGAAAGCACATGATGTTAAGCACTTAGTTGCTTATTACGTCAAAAAATATGATACTAGAAACCCTTTTAGGCTTGCAGAATATCTGAATGTTGAAGTTCAGACCGGTCCGCTTGGATCCCGCGCTGGATGCTATATGTTCCTCAAGAACCATAAGTGCATCTTCCTTAACGAAGATTTAGAGGAACATGAAAGAACTCTTGTCATGGCTCACGAACTTGCTCATTCGATTATGCACCGAAAGGAAAATTGTTATTTTATTAGAAACAAGACTCTTCTGCTGACTTCCAAGATGGAAATTGAAGCGAATACTTTTGCAGCAGAACTGTTGATACCAGATGAACTGATCTATGAGAATCCTGGAATGCCCAGAGAACAAATAGCACGCTTGTCTGGATATAATGAAATGATTATGAAATTCAAAGAACTGTAATTGCGAGGTTATTATATGAGGCCTAGCCAGTTTAATCTAATAAGAAGAATGTGCATCCGGATGTCTAGGCAACGATATTATGAAAAGGTTGCGAAAAAGAACAGGAAGAAGAAACAAAAACTTCTAAACAAACAGCAGAAACTTATTAACAAGCAAGAAAGAAAGAAACGTAGAGCTACAGAAAAAGAACAGGTGAAGTTATACAAAAAGATGCATCCAACTCCGAAAGTTATCCACACTTCTGCATTTTATAGGAATATAACTCTTGCTATATTTTTTGGATGGTTTATCCTTTGGTTTTGTGTGATAAGTATACATACAAGACCATCTGATAGCTTTTTGGATTCATTGTTTCTTTTAATCGGATGGGGAATTCTTCTTCTGTATCCGATGATTCGATACATAATACAGAAGAGAGATGAAACAGCAAAGCGAGATACGACAGTCTGTCCTCTCTGCGGATCCACAATGGAAAATGGTTATAATTTCTGTACTTCTTGCGGTTTTTCACTAATTCCGCATCAACCCCAAAACGTTCCTCAAAAAGAGAAACGTTGTCCTTCTTGTGGAGCAATAGTAGACAAGAATTACAATTTTTGTACAGAGTGCGGATATTCTTTTTTACAGCAACCTAAAGTTACCAAATTGTCAGCAGAAGAAAGAAAAGAACTCCGAGAAAAATATAAAATGCAGCGTGAAATTGATCAGCATTGGAAGTTTAGGCAAAAGCGGATTGAAGATGATATGCTTAGGAATATCAAGAGCCAGAATTACAAGCTAAAAAAGGAAGATGACAAGGAAAATCGTGACCAATATGATGAATTAACAAAATAAGGATATAACTCCCGGAAGGGATTTATATAAAGCGTGTGGTGCGCTTAAAAGGACAGGCTCGTAAAAGAAAGGAAAAGCTTATGAAAAAGAAAATTGTAGCAATCCTATTAGCATTGTCTATGATTGGATGCACGTTGTGTGGATGTACTTCCAGTGAACAGACGGATCACTTATCGATGGAGGATGTCGATAAGCGAATCGAACAGGCTATTGCTGATAACAATGAAACATTTCAGTCTGAGCTGCTTAAAAAGGTTGATGAGCAGATTCAAACAAAATTTGGAGAAATCGATAAACTGACAGATGCAGAGAAAGAAGAACTGTATAATTCAATTATGGCATCCGTAAAAGAAGAGTTAAAGAATAACAAGAGTACTGAGACAGTAAAGACAGAAGTTGTTCGTCAGCCAATAACAGAAAAGAAATACTATAATACATATACTACTGTAGTAGCTCCGGAGCAGAAACCGTCAGAGGAAACAAAACCATCTGACGAGCAGAAGCCATCCGAAAGTAAACCTGAAGAATATCCTAAGATTGAAGATGGAACTATTATTGCTGTTGCCAACGATCTTCCGTATACATTCACTTATGATAAAAACCTCAGTTTTACTGTGACAAATATCTCGGTTAAGGCATATAATCACGAAAGTGAGCCGTATCAAGAGATTGAATATCCTTACGAATTAAGAGTGGAAATAAGCGGAACGTATGATTCTAGTGACGAGATTGAGATTCATAAAACGATATTCGGATATGTAGTATTGGATCCACATGGATCATCGTTTAAAATGAACGAAGGTTATAGAGATAGCGAAAATCATACATTCTCTTCATCTACTACTATTCCGGTGAGAATGTTACCTGACAGTGTTACATTCGTAGGGAATGAAAGTTAGGAGGGGATTGTTATGAATATAAAAGAATACACTTATGATAATAAGCTTTCTTCATTATCTGATACAGAATTAAAAACTTATGGGAAAGAACTACTGGCAAGACAATATGCCGGTGAAGAACTTACAGATGAGTTATATGCAGAGTTGAGAGATGTATGTAGCGAATTTGTAAACAGAGATAATTAAATAAAATAAAACCGCTCCTGTTGGCGCAGGAACGGTTGACACACCAAACTCCGAAGAGCGGTGCAGATTATATGAAGCAATAATATTGTATCATCTTCGGGGCAGTCATACAAGCAGAACTGTTGTTCTGTTGTGGGGCTGTTATTTTTGTACTCAAATATAGAAAGGAAGATGATTATGTGGATGGACAAATTACCGAGTGGCAAGTATAACTACATTGAACGTTATATTGATCCTATGACAGGGAAAAAGAAAAGGGTATCTATTGCTTTTGACAAGAACACAGCAAAAAATCGTAAAATGGCAGCAACCATACTCCAAGAACGCATTGATCAAGCATTAAGGACTGCTCAAGTGCAGAAAAAAGACATCACATTGAAAGAACTCGCAGAGCTGTACAATGCTGAACAGCTGAGGACAGTTAAGCAGTCTACGTACAACAGGAACTGCGGAGCGTGTAAGTCTATTGCAAAGATTCTCGGACCATCTACCATTGTATCGAAGTTAAATGCGGGATATATCAGAGAACGATTTCTTGCTACTGGCAGAGCTCCTGGAACGCTCAACGAATGGATGGTAAGGCTCAAGGCTCTGTTGAGATGGGGATACCGCAACGATTACATCGAAGATATCTCCTATCTCGACAAGATTGAACGGTTTAAAGATGTTTCTCATCGCAAGAAGATTGAAGACAAATTTCTTGAGTCCAGCGAAGTGGAACTGTTACTTGATGAGATGAAAGTAAAAAAATGGAAAGTGCTAACAGAATTTCTCGTTCTGTCTGGTCTTCGATTCGGTGAAGCAGCTGCGCTTGAGAAAACAGATGTTGATTTGAGAAAGCGTGTAATCCATGTCACGAAAACCTATGATGTCAACAACGACATCGTAACAACCCCAAAGACGGACTTTTCTATCAGAGATGTATATATTCAGGACGAGCTTGCAAAAGTCTGTAGAAAGGCACTGAGAATGGCTCAGAATGACAATGTGGTACAGTTTAGCAACCTATTGTTCACTGGTACAGTTCGTGAGCACATTGACCACTTTGCTTACAACAAATACCTCAAGGAGAATTCCATGAAGGCTATCGGCAGAAGCATCACACCACACACGCTAAGACATACACACGCAAGTCTGCTAATGGAACAGGGAATTGATATCGACAGTATCTCAAAAAGACTTGGGCACAATGACAGCAAAGTCACAAAAGAAATTTATCTGCACGTCACACAGAAGTTAGAAAGCAAGCGAAACGAGCAATTAAAAGCAATAAAAATTTTATAGTGAGCCCCATGAAAGCCCCATGAGAACAAAAAAGAACCCCACAAACCTCAGAATTCCTTGTAAATACTGGGGTTCCGGGGAAAGGTTCAAAGCTGTCTAGGGGACTTGAACCCCCGACCTCCGCCTTACCAAGGCGACGCGCTACCGACTGCGCCATAGCAGCTTATTGCGTTCCAGCAGAACGCAAAATTAAATATACACTACTTGAGTTTGATTGTCAAGTTAAAGCTGATCTGAATCCAGCAAAATGGTAAATGGCCCGTCATTGAGCAGCTGAACCTTCATATCAGCTCCAAACTCTCCAGTCTGTACTTCATCCACTGATTCCCTGCATTTTTCAATGATATATTCATACATCTCATTCGCCATATCCGGTTTTCCTGCTTCAATAAAGCTTGGTCTGTTTCCTCTCTTACAGTTTGCATATAACGTAAACTGTGAAACCAGAAGAAGACCTCCGTCCACATCAGCAAGCGAAAGGTTTGTTTTTCCCTGTTCATCTTCAAAAATACGAAGTCCGATCATTTTTCGTATCATTTTGTCTGCAATCTCTTTTGTGTCGGTATCTGCTACTCCAATCAAAACAAGATACCCTTTGCCAATCTTTCCTGATATCTCACCATCAATCGTAACAGATGCCTCTGTTACTCTTTGTATTACAAATCTCATCTTTTCAAACCTCTGTTTTTTTATTATTTGTTGTCAGACAAATCAACGTCACAGCACTCACTGTCATAGGAATACTGATCAGGATAATCATTCCCATTACTATTGCCGGAAGGAATCTGCTCTCAAGATCTACGATCAGAGTTCCCATCAGATTATAGAACATGTGCATCAGCATGGATGCCGCCAGGGTGTTATAGCGCTGCGCCACAAATCCAAGTGCAAACCCCAAAAGTGCCTCATAAATTCCCTGTACGAGATTTTGATGGAACACTCCAAACAGAACCGCCTGTACAACATTCGCCAGGATCCAATGCATTCCGGCACGTTCAAGATATTTCTGGATCAAACCCCGGAAAATCATTTCTTCCACAAGAGGTGGAAGAATCAATGTACTGAAAACCCACATCAGCGAATATTCTGTCAGGCCGGAATTTTCTATCAGATTCTGATAATTATCCATCGCATCCGGAAGTGACCGTGCTACAATTGCCAGTATAATACTGGTCACGTGTATCATGCCAAAAGTAAACAGCGCGATTAAAACGCATCCGTCCAATCCGACTCTTCTGCATTTGCCTGGGATTGCACGGATTCCTCCTTCACGCAGCTGAAAAGCAAGATAATACCATAAAGCAGGAATAGGCAGAACCATAAGGTACAAAATTGCCGATACCAGATTCAAATGACTCATCAGGAACTCATAAACCACCATTGTTCCATTGTTTCCCATAACCAG
>ERZ772969.2357-NODE-2357-length-11991-cov-28.448475_pt1 | contig 11991 bp, 8 predicted proteins | sample MGYA00511676_ERZ772969 | MGnify/ENA primary metagenome ERZ772969 (study PRJEB29015, sample SAMEA2737651) | human gut metagenome | biome: human gut; feature: human-associated habitat; material: faeces | place: China | collected 2012 ...
AAATCGATAAAGTAGGGGTTGCCGGCAAAGGCAGAAAAGCTCTGGTAGGGGCTGTCCCCGTAGCCCGTAGGGCCGATGGGGAGTATCTGCCAGTAGGTCTGCTTTGCGGCCGCAAGGAAATCGACGAAGGCAAAGGCTTCATCTCCCAGCGTGCCGATGCCGTAAGGACCCGGCAGGCTGAAGACGGGCATCAGAATGCCGCTTGCACGCATGGCTGGAACCTCCTTGTTTTAGCCCTTGACAGCGCCTGCCACGACACCTTCGATGATGTACTTCTGGCAGGTCATGTAAAGGATGATGATGGGGATGATGGCGATGATGATGCAGGCCATCATGGGGGCCAGCTCGACGCGGCCATAGCCGCCGCGGAAATACTGGATGGCCATGGGGATGGTGCGGTACTTCTTGATGTCCAGCACCAGCGTGGGCAGCAGGTAGTCGTTCCAGACCCACATCGTCTCAAGGATGGCGGTGGAGATCATGGTGGGCTTGAGGATGGGGAAGACGATCTTGAAGAAGATCTGGATGGGGTTGCAGCCGTCGATCATGGCAGCCTCTTCAATCTCGATGGGGACGCTCTTCATGAAGCCGGTGAACATGAACACGGCCAGACCGGCACCGAAGCCCAGATAGATGATGCAGATGTTCCAGGGGGTGTTCAGATTGAGGGTGTCGGCGGTCTTGGACAGGGTGAACATGACCATCTGGAAGGGGACGACCATGGAGAAGACGATGAGCAGATTCATGAACTTGCTCAGCTTGTTGTTCACGCGGGTAAGGTACCAGCCGGTCATGGAGCAGCACAGCAGGATGAGGGCCACGCTGGACACGGTGATGACGAGGCTGTAGCCCAGGCTGGACAGAAAGCCCATCTTGGTGACGCCGTAGATGTAGTTGCTAAGGCCCGCGAAGGTCTCAGCCGTAGGCAGCTGGAAGACGGTGGAAGTGGTGAAGGTGCCTTCCATTTTCAGGCTGTTCAGCAAGATCAGGACGATGGGGTAGATCCAGAGCAGGCACAGCAGGCTCATGATGACAGTGAGGATGTTGTCCCACATTTTTTTATCTTTCGGCATTACTGCTGCACCTCCTTGGAGCGGGTAAACTTGAGCTGGATGAGCGAGATGACCACGACGACGAGGAAGAACACCACGGCCTTTGCCTGGCCGATGCCCTTCCACTGAGCGCCGGAGCGGCCATAGAAGGTGTTGTAGATGTTCAGGGCCAGCATCTCACTGGCGTTGGCAGGCTCACCGGCGGTCAGGGCCACGTTCTGGTCGAACAGCTTGAAGCTGTTGGTCAGGGTGAGGAAGGTGCAGATGGTGACGCTGGGCATGACCATCGGGATCTTGATCTTGAACAGGATCTCACGGTCATTTGCGCCGTCAATCTTCGCAGCCTCGATGAGGTCGCCGGGGACGCTCTGCAGGCCCGCGACGTAGATGATCATCATGTAGCCGATCTGCTGCCAGCACATCAGGATGACCAGACCGACGAAACCGGCCTTGGCGTCCAGCGCCAGCAGAGGCTTCTGCAGGTTGGCCAGCACACCGTTGAGCAGGATCTGCCAGATGTAGCCCAGCAGGATGCCGCCGATGAGGTTCGGCATGAAGTAGACGGTGCGGAAGAGGTTGGTGCCGCGGATGCCGCGGGTGAGCACCAGCGCGATGGCGAAGGCGCACACATTGATGAGCACGGTGCTTACCACCGTAAAGGCAGCGGTGAACCCAAAGGCGTGGAGGAAGGTCTCATCCGAAAAGACGTTGATGTAGTTCTGCAGGCCCACGAAAGTGGTCTTGCTCACGGTGGTGAAACGCTGGAAGGAAAGATAGATGCCCCAGATGAAGGGCCAGATGAATCCGATGATGAACGCCAGCAGGGTGGGCAGTACGAACACCGGCCAATATTTACTGATGGCCTTTTGCATGATATACCTCCTGAAAAAGAAGGGGAGGCGGGCGAACACATCGCCCGCCTCCCCGTTATCCAGCTATTGCGGAAGAAGGAGTGCGCTTAGCCGTTGGCCAGCTTGTACTCCTTGGCCCAGCCGTCCACAAAGGCGGTGACCACATCGTCCCAGCTGCCGGTGCCTGCTGCATAAGCAGTCAGTGCAGAGCCGACGCCGTTCTTCCACTCCTCGGAAGGCATGGTGGAGAAGCACCAATCCACGCTGGTCTTGCCAGCGGCAACGTAATCGTTGGCGATGGCGATGAGGGGGTTGGTGGAGTCCTTGGCGGCCTTGAAGGGGATGACGAAGCCCATGTCATCGGCCATAGCGGAAGTACCCTCGTCGGAGGTGACACACCAGTTCAGGAAGTCCAGAGTAGCCTGAATGTCCTCATCGGAGGAGGTGTTGTTGACGCACCAGAAGTTCTCGGAGCCGGTGCACAGGCCCTGGTTCTCCTCGCCCTCAGCGCCGATGTAGATGGGCAGCATGCCCAGATTGTCGTCGCCCAGATCCTTCACATCGCTGTAGGCCCAGGTGCCGTTCTGGTAGAAGACGGCCTTCTTGCCCACGAACTCAGCCACAGCGTCGTTGCCGGTCTTGGAAGCCAGCAGCTTGGGGTCGCAGGTGGAGTCGGTAATGTACAGGTCCCAGATCTTCTTGTAGTTGTCGAGGTAGGTACCCTTGATGGCGTCGGTGGAGCCGATGCCGTCAGCCTTGTACTCGTAGTAGATGGGCAGGTTTGCCAGATGGGTCTTGAAGCGCCAGTCGGAAGAACCGTCCATGCCGGCGGAGGTGAAAGCACCATCGACGCCCAGCTCAGCCTTGCGGGCCTGGATGTCGTCGGCGACCTTCTTCAGGTCATCGAAGCCCTTGATGTCGTCCTGAGTGTAGCCGGCGGCGGTCAGCAGTTCCTTGTTGTAGATGATGCCGTAAGTCTCGATGACGTAAGCGATACTGGTAACGGCGTCGCCGTCCTTCAGTGCGAAGGAGTCGCTGGTCAGCTGGCCGTAGACATCGCTGCCGGACAGGTCGAGGCAGTAGTCCTTCCAGTTTGCCAGACCCACAGGGCCGTTGACCTGGAACAGGGTAGGAGCCTCGCTCTTCTCCATCTCGCTCATCAGGGTGGTCTCATACTGGCCGGAAGCGGCGGTCACGACGGTGACAGGCACGCCGGTCTGCTTGGTGTAGGAAGCAGCCAGGTCCTGCCAGGCCTGATCCTGCTCGGGCTTGAAGTTCAGGTAGTAGACCTTGCCGGCAGCTGCGGGAGCGGCAGAAGCTGCAGTAGAACTGGCGGTGGAAGCAGCGGTGCTACTGGAGGAACCGCCGCAGGCAGCCAGACCGAGGGCGGCAGCAGAAGCGCCGGCGACTTTCAGGAAATTACGACGAGAAATCATTTTTTTCATAATTGTTCTCCTTCTTCATCATGTGATATACACATTCCGCCTGGCAGCGGAAATGAGACGAAATAAATCAGACAGCCCTTACGCTCTCACCGACCTGCAGCTCAGGCTGGAGGGTGATCTTCTGGGCCGGGGCGCCATGCTCGATCTGCCGCACCAGCAGCTCGATGCTCTGGAGCGCGATCTGCTCGCCGGGCTGGACGATGGTGGTCATCACCGGTACACAGTAGCGGGACATCGAGATGCCGTCGAAGCCGATGACCGATATATCTTCCGGCACCCGGAACCCGGCGCTCACCAGCGCCCGGATGGCACCGAAAGCGATGACATCGCTCATGGCGAACAGGGCGGTAAACTCGGCCCGGCGGGCCAGCAGGCTGTTCATGGCGTGATAGGCAGACTCGAAATCGTAGTTGGACAGGCCGTAGAGCCGGTCGTCAAAGGTGAGCCCGGCATCCTCCATGGCATCCTGTGCGCCAAGGCGGCGCATCCGACTGGGGTAACTGGTGGTCGGACCGCCGAGAACTGCTATCTTCCGGTGGCCCTGCGCGATGAGGTGGGAGACGGCGGTGCGGGCCGCAGCCCGGTCATCCACGCCCACCATCGAGAGGTTCGGGAAATCCAGTTCGTCGGAGACCAGCGTCGTCAGCACCGAGGGGACGGTGATGTTCGCAAAGCCCTGCTGGAAGTTCGCCACGCTGCCGCCGAGGAATATCATGCCTTTGGGCTTTATCTCCCGCAGGATCTTTTGGGCGGCGTCTATCTCGTTGGCATTCTCGTCCAGGTAGGAGACGATGCCGCTGTACCCGTAAAGGGTCGCGGCCCGCTGCAGCTGAACGAGGAAGTCCGAGAAGAAGAGGTTCCGGGTACCCTTGACCACAAAGACGAGGCTGCGGGACTGCTGGATCTTCAGCTGCCGGGCGTTGGTGTTTGGCACGAAGCCCGACTCCCGCATCATCTGAAGCACCTTTTCTTTCGTTTCGGGACGCACATCCGGCCGGTCATTGATGACGCGGGAGATGGTGCTGACGGAACAGCCGCTCAGACGGGCAATGTCTTTGATGGTCATGTTCGGCATTCCGGGAAGCACCTCTCTTTCGGTCGAAGTTCTGGTTTTTACTGAAATCGTGCGGGAACGATGTCGGGAACGGTTTCAGTGACTATAGTATGGCATAATTTGTGGAATAAATCAATAACCTCAAAACACTTTTGGCAGAATTGCATAACAAATCACCCCTCCTTTGTGCAGGTTGATTTGCCCGCAGAGCGAAAAGCAAATTGATTTCCGGTAATTCCCGGTACACGTCAGAATCTCCCGGGACGACCGTACTCTTTTGTAACTTTTCGAGCAAAAAAGCGCGTTCTCATGCAGGATGGATACAAGCTGAACCGACGGGCCGGAGCAAAAATAAGCCGAAAAAATCCCGGTATCCCTGCCGCCGGAGCGGAAAGGATACCGGGAATGAGATCTCTGGGGTTTACTCGGCGCGCAGGGCTTTGACGGGGTTGCACTTGGCTGCGCCGCGGGCCGGGATGATGCCGGCCAGAATGGTGAGCAGGGTAGCCAGTGCCACGAGGAAGAGGGCTGCATCCACGGGCAGGGAGGCAACGAGGGTCGAAGTGCCGGAGACTTTCTGGATGATGATGTTTCCGGGGATGAGCAGGATCTCGCTGAGGACGATGCCCATGACGCCCGAGCAGAGGCCGATGATGAAGGTCTCTGCGTTGAACACCTCGGAGACGTTCCGTTTGGAAGCGCCGATGGCGCGCAGGATGCCGATCTCCTTCCGGCGCTCGAGGACGCTGATATAGGTGATGACGCCGATCATGATGGAGGAGACGACCAGCGAGATGGAGACGAAGGCCACCATCATGCTGCTGATCATGTCCACGATCTCGGTCACGCTGGTCATCAGGGTACCCACGAGGTCGGTGTACTGCACCATCTTTTCGTCTTCACCCTTTGCAGACATCCCGGCGTTGTAGGCATCCAGCTTTTTCAGGATGACGGCCTTGCTGGCGAAGTCCTTCGGATAGATCTTGATCTGGCTGGGGGCGGCCTCGTCCGCGTAGCCGAAGGCCGTCAGGTTGGCCTCATAGGTGGCGGAAGAGGAGCGGAGGGTGGAGCGCATCAGCTCGGTCAGCTCGGAGGCGGTCATGTTGAGCTGGATGGCCTTCTGGAAGGCCGACGCGTCGATCTTGATGGCGCTCTCTATTTGGCTGCTCAGCTTGCCGATGTTCTGCTGGATGGCTGTCTTGAGCTGGGACTGTATCTGGTCCTGGAAGGTGACGATGCCCTTCTGGATGGCAGCGTCCAGCTGGCTTTTCAGCACCTCTGTGATTTGGTCGGAGTAGGTCTCCATCACGGTCTGGATGGTGGTCTGCAGAGCGCTCGAGAGCTGCCCCTGCAGCTTGTCCGGGTCAACGAGGTCTTTCATGGACTCGGCCATCAGCTTCTGAAACCGCTCGGTCTTGAGGTAGGCAGAGAAACTCCACTTCTTGAAGTTGAGGATGCCGTTGCCGATGATATACTTTTTATAGTCCTTGAAGATCTTTTGCACGAGCTCCTGCAGAGCCTCCGGCGAGACGGAGAGGTCCAGCTCTGCAAAAGCATCGCTGAGGTCGATGTCGGGCAGCTCGTCGATGTCGAGGGAAAAATCCGAGAAGTCGATGAGGCTGCTCAGATCGAAACTGCCGCTGCTGAGGTCGAAGGCACCGTTCAAATCGAAGTCGAGGGCATCGGCATCAAAAGAGAAGGCATTCTTGAGGGCGTTGGTGTCGATGGAGAAGAGGCTGGTCAAATCGAAGTCGCGGAGGCTCTCGGCCTTGCCGAAGCTCTCGCCGGTGAGGACGTTGGTGGCGGGGTCGGCCATCTGCTGTTTCACGATGTCGCTGTCGGCAGCGTCCTTCATGACCTTCTCGGTCAGGGAGGCAGGGTAGGCGATGCCGGAGGTGAGCATGGAAGCGGAGGCGGTGTAGTCCGGCTGGACGATGCCCACGATGGTGATGTCCTCGCCGTTCTCCACCAGCTGCTTCATATAGTCCTTGTCGTCGGCCTTGCTCTTCCAGATGCCGTAGGTGTCGTCGTAGACGTAGGTGTCGGCGCTGTTCACCAGCTTGAACTTCAGGCCCATCAGCTCGTCGTAGCTGTAGGTGCGGAAATCGCTGGGGACATCGACGTTCTGGTTCTGGGCGAACTGCTGTATCATCTTGTCCAGCTCGGCGGAGTCCCGCAGACCCATGGAGTAGAGGGCGTAGTCGGTCACAGTGCCGTATTTGCTCAGCACGGCGACACATTCGGTGGGCTTTTCGGGCCAGCGGCCGGCCTTGACTTCGTACTGGGACTTATAAAGGTCGCTGTTGGCGGGCAGCTGATAGAAAACGCTGGTGTTGCTGCCCATGCTGTTCATCAGGCTGCTGGTGACGGAGGTGGAGCCGGAACCCGAGCTTCCCAGACCCAGCATCGAGAGGGTGGAGTCCGGGTTGACCTGATGCACACTGCCGTCGGCGTCCTGCCGGTAGATCTGGGGCGAGACGCTGTAGGAATACTCGATGGAGGTGGCGTCATCCGCAATGGTGGACTCGTCGCTGTCGAGATATTTCTTTAAGGAAGTGAGGTCGTTGGACGTCAGGCCCGACACCATCTTGGTGATGAGCTGGCGGACCGAGACCATTCCCTCCACGCCGCCGGAGGTGTCCTTTTTGCCGTCCTCGTCGGTGGGCAGGCCGGTGGCTGTGGTGCCGCCGCTGCTGCCCGAGGACAGAAAGCTCGTGATGTCCACGCCGCTGCTCAGGATCTGCAGCGGGTATTCGCTCAGGGTGGAGCGCTCCATGTCGGCGATGTAGGCGTTGACGCCGGTGGACAGCGAGATGATGAGGGCGATGCCGATGATGCCGATGCTGCCCGCGAAGGCTGTGAGCAGGGTGCGGGCCTTTTTGGTGCGCAGGTTGTTGAAGCTCAGGGCCAGCGAGGTGAGCCACGACATGGACGAACGGCCCATGTTCTTATGGATGGGAGGGGCAAGCTTTGTGTCGTCCGGCTCGAAGGGGCGGGTATCGTCGGTGATAGCGCCGTCCCGCAGACGGACGATGCGGTTGGCATACTGCTCCGCCAGTTCGGGGTTGTGCGTGACCATGACCACGAGGCGGTCTTTTGCCACATCCTTCAGCAGCTCCATGACCTGGATGCTCGTCTCGCTGTCCAGTGCGCCGGTGGGCTCGTCGGCCAGCAGGATGTCGGGGTTGTTGACGAGGGCGCGGGCGATGGCCACGCGCTGCATCTGGCCGCCCGACATCTCGGTGGGGCGCTTGTGGAGCTGATCCCCGAGGCCCACCTGCCGCAGCGCCTCGGCGGCACGGCGGCGGCGCTCAGCGCCCGACACGCCCGAGATGGTCAGGGCCAGTTCGACATTGGCGAGGACGGTCTGGTGGGGGATGAGGTTATAGCTCTGGAACACGAAGCCGACGGTGTGGTTGCGGTAGGAGTCCCAGTCCCGGTCGGTGTAGCGGCGGGTGGAGATGCCGTTGATGATGAGCTCGCCGCTGTCGTAGCGGTCGAGGCCGCCGATGATGTTGAGCAGCGTGGTCTTGCCCGAGCCGCTGGGGCCGAGGATGGCGACAAATTCGCTGTCGCGCAGGTTGAGGCTGACCCCGTTGAGCGCTGCCTGTGTCAGATCGCCGGTGGTGTATTTCTTTTCGATATTGATAAGCTGAAGCATTGGCCTGCCTTTCCGGCAGCAGAACGGGGAAGTGTCTGCTGGCCTATTCCGCCCGGCATTTGTGGACGGAGAGGGAAACATAGTATCTGCTTGATTTTATCAGAAGAATATGAACAATTTATGTCGTAACGGGTGCCAAGTTCTGTGTTTTCTGCCGAAGGATGGAAAAGCGCTGCATCCTGCGCGGAAAAGCGTCCCAAATCAGGAGAATGCGGCAGATGTGTCTTGATTTTTGGAGCGGTTGATGGTATTCTTGAGACAGTATCCATGTTAATATCTTCAGTGTTCCAAAATTCGACGAAAACTGACGCAAATTTGTCGTTGTAACTCCTTTCGACGCTCCATACAATTTTATACAGTATAGTATAAAGTAATTTGTCCGGCATAAGTGGAAGGGCCGGACAGATGGGGCGAGGAGGATGCAGAATGAAACAGGATACCCCGTTGGTGAGGAGATTTTCGACGCTGGAACCGTATCAGGAGGCGTATACCCTTGCCTGTTCTCTGGAGACGGAGGGACAGGGCTGCTGGCTGACCGTGAGCCGGACAAAGGCTCCGGACGACCCGGCAGACACAGCCCGTACATGGGTCCCGGCCCCGGAAGAGGAGTGCGGACGGCTGCTGCAGTTTTTGTATGAGAATTCGGTCCAGCCGGAGCTGTGGCAGGATGTTATTTCCTGCTGGTATCCGCAGGCGAAGCAGGCAGAACGCCTGCAGGAAGGGAGGCGCGTCGTGTGAGCTATGAGGAACAGGACGTCATATGGCGCGTAGCGCTGGCCAGCTATGACCCCAGAGAGATGAGGGTGTGGACACGCTATCTCGAGGAGCGCAACCCGGCCATCCGCTGCACGGGCTACCGCAGCAGCCGGCCGCTGCTGGAACGGCTCGAGCAGGGCGATGTGGACGTTCTGGTGCTGGGCGGCAGGCTGGAGGACATGGACAGCATCCAGTTTCTGCCCAGGATACGCGGCCTTGCCCGCAAGCCTCTGGTGCTTCTGCGGGACGACGGACGCAACGAGAAGTCGGCGGTGGAGAGCCTGAGTCAGGAGGACGCATGCTACCTCATCCGTCAGGCCACACTGGAAGATATGCTGCAGGAGCTGCGCGCCCCGGCCCACCGCCCGGCGGAGAGCCTGGAAAAGCGCTGCGAGCGCATCTATCTCAGCTGGGGCGTGAGCACCTGCGACGCCAACAAGCGCTACCTGACCGGTGCGCTTCGGGTGATGATGGGCTCCGACCACCGTCTGGCCATCCGCAAGGAGATATTAGGGCCGGTGGCGGAGGAATATGGTCTCACCGTGGCGGCTGTGGACAGCGCCCTCCGGCGGCTGCTGGAGACGCTGGACGAGACCGGTACCCAGACATGGCGGGATTTTCGAAAAGAGTATGGCTTAGAGCGCAGGAAGGTGACCATCGGCCGCCTGCTTTATGCGCTGGAAAGTAGACTGAGTCAGCAGTGAGGTGCTGACCACACGACGCGGAGGTAGAGCAGAATGCGCAGGCGAAACGATGGAGCAGGAGCCTCCCCTCAGGAGGAGTTTGGGGATGTGTGCTTCCATGCCCTTGGCATCATCGACCAGAACCGGGAGTATCTGCAGATGCATCTGCTGGCGTCGGCCGACCTGCCCACCCGGCAGGCACTTTCGGACATCCAGATAGAGTCTGCCCGGCTGGACCGCACGGTACGCAATGCCATAACACTTTATCAGCTGGAAAATGAAGAGCTGAGCGAGCTGCAGCCTCTGGACCTGTGCGGTCTGCTGGAAAAGGCGGGCCGTCTGGCCCCGGACATCCAGCGGTCGCTGGAAATAACGCTCACGACGGAGAGCGGGGGCATCGAGCACTGCGCCGTCATGGGCGTCCCCGATGAGGCCGAACAGCTGCTGCTCCACCTCATCTCCAACGCGCTGCGGGCCTGCGATGCAGGCGGCAGGGTGTGGGTGAGCCTGAAACAGAAAAAGACGGGCGTCGCGCTCCGGGTAGAAGACAACGGCTGCGGCCTGATGGAGGAAGACCCCATCGAGAACAACCGCCGCTTCCTCAGCGGCGCAAAGCTGGGCCTCCGCATCTGCAAGCTCATCTGCCGCCGTGCAGGCTGGAAGCTGACGCTGACGGCCCGGCCGGGCGGCGGCGCCCGGGCGCAGGTGGTGTTCCCGCTGGCCTCCTGCGAGGACATCCCGCCGGAAATGGAACTCCACTCCGGCGAGGAGAACGACATCCGCGCAGCGCGGTTTGCAAGCCGGGCGGCACAGGAGCTCCTTCTGCTGCGGAGATATTGAACGAGACAAAAAGGCATCTGCAATGCGGCCGGGACGGCGCAGCGCAGATGCCTTTGCTTTGTGTGCGGGACAGGGAAGAGAGCGGAAAAATTGACAGACGGTAAAGAATCTTAGTAGAAACAGCCCGAAATTCACAGAAAAGTTTGCGAAATTAACAAAATGTTTAACTTTGAAAGGTGATTTTACTGTTTTTAAGGTGTAAAATAATCCCGAATGATTGATTGTCAGCCGGATTTGGTTTATAATACCCATGTATGCGAGTCTGAAATTTGATTCGTTAGCAAACAACTTCTGCCCGGGCCGGAGAGCCCTGTGTGCAGAGGGAGAGTGCATTGTCCTTCAGGAGGAAAAACAACTGTGAGAGTAGGTCTTGACATCGGCAGCACTACCATCAAATGCGTGGTGCTGGATGAAAACGATACCCTTTTATATTCGACGTATGAGCGCCACTACAGCCACATTCTGGAAAAGGCGCAGGAGCTGCTGCGCCGCATCGACGCAGAGCAGCTGCATAGCCGGAAAGCGCTGCTCAGCATCTCCGGCTCCGCCGGCATGGGCCTGGCCGACAGCTGCGGCGTGCCTTTCGTGCAGGAGGTGTTCTCCACCCGTGTGGCGGTCAAAAAGTTCGTCCCTGCGACGGACTGCGTCATCGAGCTGGGCGGTGAGGATGCAAAGATCCTGTTCCTGACCAACGGCACCGAAGTCCGCATGAACGGCAGCTGCGCCGGCGGCACGGGCGCTTTCATCGACCAGATGGCGACGTTGCTCAAGATGGGGGCCGATGAGATGAACAAGGCGGCCGAACAGGCCACCCGTACATACACCATCGCATCCCGCTGCGGCGTTTTCGCCAAGAGCGACGTGCAGCCCCTCATCAATCAGGGCGCAAAGACCGAGGACATCGCGGCCAGCATCTACAAGGCCGTGGTCAACCAGACCATCGCCGGTCTGGCACAGGGACGCCCCATCCAGGGCAATATCCTCTATCTGGGCGGTCCGCTGACCTTCAGCACCGTGCTGCGCAAGAGCTTCGACGAGGCACTGGGCGTCACCGGCACCTGCCCCGAGAACAGCCTGCTCTACGTTGCGCTGGGCGCTGCCCTCTACGCCGACAAGGAGTTCGTCCTCTCGGACGTGGCCGCTGCGCTGGATGAGTACGCCGCCACGGCGACCTACGCCAGCGAGCCGCCCCTTTTCGCCAACAAGGAAGAGTACGAGGTATTCCATGCCCGCCATATGTCCCACAGTGTGCCGCGGGTGGCGTTCGGTGCCCAGTGCGGCCCGGTGCATATCGGCATCGACTCCGGCTCTACGACTGTCAAGCTGGTGGTCGTGGACGAGCAGAGCCAGATCCTCTACACCAACTATCAGCCGAACCTCGGCAACCCGCTGCCCCTTATCCGGCAGCAGCTGCTGAAACTCTATAAAGAGCACCCCGGCCTCAAGGTGGCCAGCGTGACCACCACCGGCTACGGCGAAGAGCTGGTCAAGAACGCCTTCCGCTGCGACTTCGGCCTCGTGGAGACCGTGGCCCACTTCACGGCAGCAAAATACTTCATGCCGGATGTGGACTTCATCATCGACATCGGCGGCCAGGACATGAAGTGCTTCAAGATCGAAGATGGTGCCATCAGCAACATCTTCCTGAA
>ERZ772969.2365-NODE-2365-length-11959-cov-4.249328_pt1 | contig 11959 bp, 17 predicted proteins | sample MGYA00511676_ERZ772969 | MGnify/ENA primary metagenome ERZ772969 (study PRJEB29015, sample SAMEA2737651) | human gut metagenome | biome: human gut; feature: human-associated habitat; material: faeces | place: China | collected 2012 ...
CCGAAGAAGAAGCTAACCCCAATATGGCCAGTTAATTATTATTCAATCTACTAGTAAGGATGTTACATGTCTAGATCATCGTCATAATTTTTTTCTAGGCAGGAATAGCGAAGCCATGATACATGAAGCGAAAAGAATGAAAGGGCTAGTCCTAAACCAATTACAATTAAAAGTGTAATAGAAGGAATAAGTAATGATAGCAAAGTGGTAATTAAAATAGAAGATAAGCCAGAGAATAAAGCGACTACTATATATTTCGCAATGCGTACATTTAATAAAACAGATGTTATTAAAAATGTTATAATGCCAAGTACAAGTACAGTCGTTTTTGAGTGTGTTTTTTGATAGATAGGTGCTACTATCATAAATGAAAAAAGGATATTTTCGATTGTGATATAGGTGTATCCTTTTTTACGGAAAACTAGGGCATCATCTTCAAAATCTTTTTGGTGAAGTGCATCAATAAAGTCTCTTTTGTTCATAACAAGCTCCTCCTTGCGATAAAGAATATTAATAATAGGTTTAAACCAATATGCAATATTGGTAAATAGATAGTATCATAAATGTAGTTTGTTTACAACGAAAATATGAAAAAGAGGAGACCTAAGGTTCCTCTTTTCTTTCTTTTATAAATTCTGCATATTCGATTATTTTGTTGATCTGCTCAGTGGGCATGTTAGAGACAATGCTGACAAGCTGTTGAATTTTTGGGGAAATGGTAACAGAATATAAATTATTTGCAATTTTTTCGGAATCTTCCCATCCCATAAGATATGGAATGGAGCATTTTAAAACTTTTGATAATGGTTCTAGTATGGAAGTGGGGAGCTTTTCAATATCAGCACTTTCATATCGATAGATTGTAGCACGGGAAACACCTAATGCTTTTGCTACATCTTCGGCGGAAAGTCCCATTTCTTTTCTACGGGATTTTATACGTTCATAAATTTCCATGTAAAATTACCACCTTTCGTATAAAATATAGCACAGGTGTATCAAAAACGCAACATATAAACAATAAAAGAAGAAAAAAGTATCAAAAATGAGAAAAATATATTGACATTAAAGCATGGTAGTGGTATTGTAAAAATATGAAAAGTCGCATTTTTGAGATTTTGGAAAGGAGAAGAAAGTGTGTGATATAGGAAAATTAAAAGGAAAAATTATTGAAAATGGGCTGAATCAGGAAAAGCTTTCACGAAAAGTAGGAATGAATCGCAGTACATTGAATAGAAGATTGCAGGATGGAGAGACATTTACAATAGGAGAGGTTAATAAGATAGTAGAGGTGTTGAATTTGACAAAAGAAGAGGCTATGGCAATTTTTTTTGTCTAAGAAGTCTCATAAATGCGACTTCATTAAAAAATAAAAGATAAGATAGATTATAAGGATGGGGGAAAGGGAAGAAAAGTGAGAGATATAACGATTTCAGTAAGTGATGATGTTTACTACACATTACAGGCATATGCCTTATATTTAAGAAAGCAGGAGCAGGAATTGTATTCTAATACAGAGCGTGAGGCTTCGGATGATTGGATGGTAGAGGATGTGGTGATGCTTGGCATTAGAGATCGCATGGCGATCTTTCGTATGATGCAGGAGGTGGGGTGAATAAGTGGGAACGATTATCATTAAGAATATGACGACACTGACAGATTTTGCAGCGGTTATGCGGGTGGAATTGTATATGGCGCACGCAATTGAATTGGTGGAAGAAGGAGGATTTTAGTTTGAAAAGGATAAGACGGTCGCAGGAAAGTGTGTGATTGCGATTATCGAAAGGATGGATAGTACTTTATGAACACAATAATAGTAATGGTGATTGGAATGGCGGTCGTGTATATGATGACGAGCATGGAATGGACTGATTATTATAGGCGTAACAAACTGTCGGAGCATGATGCGGGTCAGAAATATAAATGCACCATAAAAATTCACATGGCACATCAGCCGGATTTGTGTTTGGAATTGTATGCGGATGCTTCTTATGAAAGATTATCGGATATTTTCCGGTCAGAGTACATGAAAAGACGCGGGAGATATTACATTTTCAGCTATCAGAATGTACGGTATATGATCGCGTACAGTGAAATTGCGATGATAGAATTGACACGGCGCTGCAATTTCGTTCAGGAGGATGAAGCAGAGTGAAGGGATGCAGATTGAAAAGGCGGTGAAGATAATCGATGAAGTTTGATGATATTAAGTTGGGTGAGGATGCATTTGGGCTTGGGGATGTAAGTGAGGATGCGTTTCAGTGTCTGGATGCGATAGAAAGTAATATCCGGCATATAAAGGACAGATACATTGAGCTTGGATTTCATTTAAGACAGATGCGGGAGTGGATGTATTACATAGAAATGGGGTATTCGGATTTTTATGAATGCGTGGAGGCAAATTTCCATCTGGATAAGTCGGCAGCATCCCGCTGTATCGGTGTCTGGGAGGAGTTTGCGGATCAGAGAGAAAAACGAGTTTTGGACGAATACGCGGGTTACTCCTATTCGCAGCTGGTGGAGATGCTTCCTTTAAAGAAAAGTCAGAGAAAGAAAGTAACCGTGGATATGTCCGTGGCGCAGATCAGGGCGTATAAGAAGTCTTTAAAAGTACCAAAGGACAAGCCGGAGAAAGAAACAGTTGCGACGTCGCAACAGAAAGAACAGGAAATACCGGAGGTATTGACAGAGGAAAAGGCAGTGCCGGAAACTGTGGCATCACAGCAGGAGGAAGTTGTGGAGCAGGAGGAGATACAGTCACCATTTCCGGATTTAAAGAACATGACAGAGCGTGAGGAGTTTGTAGACAGCTACAAGGATTGGAGAATCTGGTGCAAAAATGAACTGACGGAAGAAACGTTTTACCGTTATGATCTCCCGGATGGTGCAGCGATCGTGATAAAAAGTTATCTTTCCCATCCGTCATGGATGATCCAGGAAAGTGAGAGGACAGAGCTTTATCTTTTAACGCCGGGTTACCGTTATTTTGCAGACTGTAAACAGAACATGTCATATGTAAAAAATTACTTAAAGGATTTGAAGATGAAATCATCTGGTAGGAAAAAGAAATAAACGTGTCTGTCCCGGTGGAAGTATGACCGTAGCATCAAAGCAGGACAGATGATCGGCTTGGAAACAAGCTGTACTGGTTTGGAAACGAACTGGAAAAAAAGAAAAAGGACTTTGTGGCGGCAACCACAAAGCCCTGCGGAAACATTCTGTATAGAAATGCCCCAAACAATAGATTTATCTTAAGGCATTTCTATAAAAAGTTCAATCAGAACTTGTGTTTTCCATTTTTGAGCACATTGACAACTGAATGAAATCGGACGGGAGGAGGTGTGAAAATCAGAACCTTCAGAAAGACCCATGGACGGGAATAAAACGTAACGATTTTTAGGGACTATTTGTCCCTTATAAGCGCAGGAGAAGAAGCTTTTTCGTTTTGTAATAAGTCAAGAAAAGAAAGCTTGCTCTCAAAGACTAAGCGACCAATTTCGTAGATAGTGCCGATTGATTTATTTTCTGGTGTCTCGATAATGTGTCCGCATTTAGTGTGACGAAAAGAGATGCCATCAAAGTAAATTTCTTTATAAAAGCTAGAACAATCATAGAGATATTCTGGGTAGAAAATGGCAGTGGTATCTAGGATGCCGCTTGTAGAGGAATGATAACCATTTTTAATAAATAAAAGATTAAATTGCGGATATAGGAAACCTCCCCAGTGATTGCGTTCATCTGAAATAAATGGATTATTTACGGAATATCCGATATTGCTTAATGACCGAATAAGGCGTTCTCGTTCCCACGGTCTGGAAATAGTTGGATGGTGTGCAATATCAAAAGCAATGGAATTATTTGTTTTGCTAGTAATTAAGTTGCAGGTAGAAAGTATACCGCACTTAGGGCATTTGATGCGGTTGTTTAGGAGTATTGGAAAGTATGAATATGAGGAATTTCCTTTTATGGGATACTGGAGAATATAATGCTGCTCATCTAGTGCAAGAATACGCAAAATTTTATTTATTGCATTTAAGCGTAACATGTTTGGGTTTTGAACGTTTGCTGGGTAGGAGTACGACAAAATATCTTTGATAAAAGAAAGATAAGAATTGTGGATTTCGTATAATTCATTTTTTGAAGATTGTGTTTTCTTAGAATGTGTGCGGGAGAGAAGATCTTTAAAAAGCATAGGAACTCCTTTCTGAAAGAGGGTGAAATATGGTAATCATTTTTATTGTGATGTTGGTATACATAGTAATTTTACAAAAAAGAATAAAGCATGTCAATCGGCATGAGGAAAAGAGACAAAGAAGTAGGGTAATTTTGTATGAGACGGGAAGAAAATTACTGGAAATTGAAATTGGATGTATCGAAAAAGGAAAGAAAAGTGAAAGGGATGTGCTTTTACAGCTTGAGATAGTAAAGTATATCAAAGATTATTTACTTAAGGCTATGAGAGATGGAAATTTTGATGAGTGGGGAAAAGATGCAATGCATGGCTATGTGGTGCAGGAATACCCGGAAATATTTGAGGTCTTTGAAAAAGAGCGATAGTGAGAGTAGCTTTTAAAAGCCTGCGTTTATAAGGGATAAATAACAAATTTATTCCGAAAAATTGGGAAAGGAGGGAAAGTCCAATGAAGTATATTGCAGAACATTTTGGTCCGGCGATGATCGCGTTTGCCATTTTTATTGCACTTGGAGCGCTCATTGTTGCAATGCTGTCAGGTGACAGCTATGTGGCAGAGCAGTTTCGGAGCGCGTTTCAGAACTTCTTCAACGGAATGAACAGCATTCCGGGTATGCCAGGAGCGTAAAACAGTGCATGAGAAACCGGATGATTTACCCATTGGGTAGGTGAAAAGACGCCGGAGCATATCAAAATTGTGTTCCGGCGTCTGATTTCCAAACGAAGATGAGAGGAGGAGAGGAAAAGTTTGGGGAATGCGATTGAGTTTGAGCCAACAGAAGAACAGTTTGGCATATTCTGGAAGTATTTGGAAGATAAGAACGTAACAGGGATTAACTATAACGGTAAGCAGCTTTGGATTACAGACTTAAAAAGAGGACGTTATCAGGCAAAGGAGGAGTTTGCAGGTAACTTTTTAGCACAGTTTATGAATACGATTGCAAATTGTGTGAATAAGCAGTTTAATAATGCGTATCCGGTGTTAGAGGCTGATACAAAGGAGCTTCGGATCAGCATATTACATGATCGGGTGGCAAAGTCAGGAATTAGCATTTCGATTCGTAAGTCGCCGCCAATGATCCGAAACACGATTGATCAGTTGATAAAGAGCAGGTATTGTGATGAAGCAATGTTGCACTTTTTAATGAACTGTGTCAGAGCAAAATTAAATTTTGTGTTTGCCGGAAAGCCGGAGGTGGGAAAGACAGAATGTATGAAGTTTTTTATGCAGTTTATTCCAAAAGAGGAGCGTGTGATTACGGTTGAGGACAGCTTGGAACTGCATTATGGTGACATCAATCCTGCACATGATTATGTGGAGCTGCAGGTATCTGAAAACTTTGATTACAGAAAAGCGATCAAGGCAAGCTTAAGGCAGGATGCGGACTGGCTGGTGCTCTCAGAGGCGCGATCTTCCGAAGTGGAAGCATTGTTAGAGGCATGGAGCACAGGCATTTCTGGATTTACAACGATTCATTTGGATGACTTAAGGAAGCTCCCGGATCGTATTGGAAATATGATGGATAATAAGGAGGCTGCCGAACGCATCGAAGATCGCGTTTACAGTGATGTGGATGTTGGTGTTTTGATTCGGATGAAGAAAGACGGTAAGCACGGAATAGAGCGATACATTGACCAGATTGGTCTTTATTGCAGGGAGGACGGGGAGAACCGTCTTTATTTTTTGCTTGATAATAAAGAAAAAAAGAGTGAAAAGCTTCCGGCAGAAGTCATGAAAAAATTTAAACGGGCAGGAATTGCCGATCCGTTTTATTGTGAAAAGATGGAGGAATATAGGCGGTGTGGAAAGTAAAGAAAGAGGGAATAAAAAAAGAGGAAGTAAAAAAGCGGGAAATAAAACAGTCCGGGAGGGAAGTAGAAAAGCAGAAGTCTAAAAAGAGCAAGCAAGAGAAAGCAGAAAATTTTGGAAGCATCTGGAATCCGCTGAATCTGCAAAAGGAGGTACGGGCGTTCGGTTATAACTTCCATTGGAAAACTTATGCGATCATGACGTTTTGTATTTTGCTTTTGGCGATTGCAATCGGATTGTTTTTTCATCTGCGTGTTGTCTATGTCGGCATTATCTTTTTTGCAGTGTTTATATTTTTGCCATTGATGATCACAGATACCTACAAGCGGATGTATGAGCAGAAACGTTTTGCGGATGTTACGGATTACATGGAACAGGTGCTTTATTCTTTTCGTAAGGAGCATAAGGTGCTCGCAGCCTTAAAGGATTGTAAAAATGCAATACCGGACGGTATGATGAAGCGGTCGATTGATGAGGCGATCGACTACATGGAGGCGGGAGAGATTCACACAGAAAAAGGCGCGATCATGGAGGCGCTTAGTTCGATTGAGAAATATTATGATTGTGACAGGCTGCATATGGTGCATGAGTTCCTTGCTGGAGCAGAGGAGCGCGGCGGTGAGATTGAGCAGTCCATTGAGCTTTTGGTGGAGGATATTGAGGTTTGGAAGCGGCAAACATATGAGCTGCAGAGAAACAAAAAAACGCATCAGACAGAATGTATTCTTTCGATCGTTGTAGCAGCGCTTGTCTGTGGTGCGGATATGTACATTATGGAAAAGGTTAAGAGCATGGCGTATGCCGGAGGAGATATTACGATATTTCAACAGTTTCCGGTGCAGATTTCTTCATTGGTGTTTGTGTTAATTTGTCTGTTTGCGTTTTATAAAAGCAGTAAAAGGATGACTGCAGACTGGTTAAATAAGCAAAAGGATGAAGCGGCTGCATTAAAAGCTTATGAATATGTGATGAACTTTGACGAGCGAAAAGCGTTAAGGGGAAGTCTTTGCATGGCGGGCATCTTTTTTGCAGGTGCAGCGATCTGTTATTTGTGGTTTTCAAAAATTGTAAGTCTCCTATTACTGCTGATCGGAATTTTTATGGCATTCCAGCACAGATTCAGCTATCAGATGAATTTAAGGGATGTTAAGCAGTCGCTTTATAGGGCGTTCCCGGAATGGATGTTTGATATGGCATTGCTTTTACAAAATAACAACGTGCAGGTAGCAATTACAAAATCTTTGCCGAAAGCACAGTTGATCTTAAAGGGTGAATTAGAGGAATTGCTTGTCCGTATCAAAGAAAACCCGTCGGATGCAAGGTCTTATACATTGTTTTGTGAAAAGTTCGATGTGCCGGAGATCGCAACCTGTATGAAGATGCTTTATTCGGTATCGGAATCCGGTGCCGGAGATGCCAAAAAACAGATTGAAAATTTGATTCGTCATGTACATAAGTTACAGGAAAAGGAGGCGGCGCTTGAAAACGAAAACATCACGTTTAAAATGCGTGCGATTAGCTTTTATCCGGTCGGTGGAACATCGGTAAAAATGTTTGTGGATATGACGATTGGGACGCTTTTGATTTTAAGTCTGTTTCAAGGGGCGTTTTAAAGGAGGGAGTGGATAATGAAAATTATCATGGAAGTTTATGGCATCCTCTTGATGCTGCTTTTAACCTCTGCGGCTGGTATATCGGTAACTGCCGCGCAGGAACGTGTGGCACAGGCAAAGCAGTATCAGGCGGAAGTTATAGCGCAGATTGAAAACAGCAACTTTAATGAGCATGTGATAGACGCATGTGTTAAAGGTGCAAAGGAGTCCGGTTATGAGCTGACGGTTTTACCTGAGACTTATGATGCGGAACATGATATAAAGACGGCGCAGGTGGTGTTAAGCTATACTTATAAGATACCGCTTTTGGGCATTGAGGAGACGCGTAGCACACGGGGAATCGCGAGATAGGAGGTAAAATGGAATACATTGCGGAGGAATTTGGGCTGACATTATTAATGCTTTTAACCGGAACGGGGCTGCTGGGGATGATGTTGCTTATGCTTGGAGTGGTTTCGTCTTTTTAAGAAAGAAGGAGTGAGGATATGGAAGAAATTGCAAAAACATTTGGCTTGTGTTTGCTTTATATGTTGCCGTTGTTTTTGTTGACTGCTTTGATTGTGGAGGCAATGAAGGGTAGCGGCATTATGAATGATATTGTCCGCATGCTGATGAACAGCCTAACAGGCGCTGTGGCATGGATAGGATAGGGAGGGTGGCATGGAACAGATCGCAAAAATGTTTGGCGGTGCGATATTAGTTGGCATCTGTTTTGTAGCAATGCTTGGTCTTATAAATGGAACAGGGGAAGATGCTGGATTGCTAGAGACGGGAGGCGCACTAATAAAAAGTGAGTGGAAAGCGGACAGCAATGCTGGCTTTGAGGCTTATCAGACGAGCAGTAAGTATGACTTTGGCGAGATATTGTATGCGAAGGGGGGAGCGATCTCAAGCGGTACATATGCGCTTTTGGAGCTTTTTACCGTCACAGAAGCAAACGGAGAAGTGGCAGAGCTTTCCGTATTAAGTATGACAGATCCAAGCGGAGTGGTAAAAGAGGAGGTTGCGGGAGCAACAGAGCTTACCTTTACATCCGTGGGCATTTATCAGTTAAAGCTGCAGTTAAAAGATAGTGGGAATCGTACAACGGTAAAACGTGTGCGGATTCCGGTTAGTGGAAACGGAGGGAGTACATGAAAAACATTGCAAATATAATCGTTGCTTTTTTGATCGGTACAGTCTGTCTCCTTTGCATGGTTTTAATTGCAGCAAGGAGCGGAAGAAAAATGGAACTGGAGCAGATGCTGCCAACGGCTGTGGAGGAGGCGGTAAGTACAGCTTTTTTAAAGAAACAGTATACGATTACAGATACAAAGGAGTTTGTGGCAGATGTCAGAGAAAGCATTGCACAGGCAGTTGACAGTGATGGAGCGATCACGGTGGATGTATTAAAAATAGATCGTGAAAAAGGTCTTTGCTCCATTCGTGTGACAGCAGATTATGTGCATCCAAACGGAAAAGCGGCAAACGTTTCCTGTGAGAGAACCGTGATATTTGACAAAGGAGAGGCACAGGGCGAAAAACTTTGCAGTATTTCCTTTTATGAAGGTGTGGACGGGGCGCGTTATAAGACCGTGTTTGTAGAGGAGGGAGCAATCCTTTCAGAACCTGTGCCGCCATATGCAGAAGGCAAAGCCTTTTTAGGGTGGACGGATGCAGCCGGGAATGCGGCAGATTTTTCCATGCAGGTAACGCAAGATATGGCATACTATGCAAAATGGAATTGAAAAAAGTAAGAGCCGCGTTTATACTAATAAGCATACAGATGTAGAAAAATAGGAAAAAGAGAGGATTAGTCATGAAAAAGAGAAGTATTTTACTTACAGCAGCATTTGTGGGAGCATTAAGCCTGGGTGCATGCGGGAAAACGGAGCTGAAACCATTAGCGGAGCAGGTTGAGGTAGAGCTTGGCGGCTCATTGGATGAAAATGTAACAGCTTATGTGGCGTTAGATGAGAAAGCTGCAAAAGAAGCAACGCTTGATCTGTCTGCGGTTGATACGAATAAAACAGGCACTTATACAGCCTCGGTTACTTATAAAGAGCAGACGGCAGCGTTTGAGGTTGTGGTAAAGGACACCACGGCACCGGAGGTTGCGCTGGTGGATAAAGTGACAGTCGCTGCAGGAGAGCCACTGCATGCAAAGGATGTGATCGCAGAGGTGACGGAGTTGTCGGGGGAAGTGACAGCAGTGTTTGAAAATGCAGAGCCGGAAATGACGGAGCAGTCGGAAGGGACAGAAGCCCTGCAGACAACGGAGCAGCCAGAGAACACGGAAGCGCTTGTACCGGAAACTGAATTGATGACAGAGACGCCGGAAACAGAGGAATCGCCAGGAACCTTTGTGGTAGGAGCTGTAACCTGTACCGACGATACGACAGTGTTTGGATTGGTTGGAACCTATGATGTGCTCTTAACGGTGTCTGATGCATCAGGAAATGAGACAGAGGTCAAGGTATCAGTAATTGTTGGAGAAGCGCCGGAGTTTTCAGGAATTGAAGATTTGACGGTTACAGTAGGAACAGAGAGTGTGGACTATTTAGACGGTGTGACGGCAACGGATTACAAGGGAGCTGACATCACCGATCAGATTATTTGTGATGCAGCCGCAGTAAAGCTTGATACAGCAGGAACCTATGAGATTCTTTATACGGTAGCAGATGAGGAAGGCTTTGGCGCAGAGGGCAAGGCGTCCGTTACAGTAACTGAGAAGAAGGCAGAAAAAGCTGGTGGAAAAAAGACGCCGGAGAAGAATCAGGCAAATACTGGAAATATAAGTAATCCGGGAGGCGCAGCTAATCCAGGGAATGGCGGAAATATGGGGAGTACTGTAAATACAGGCAATACCGGAACGCAAAACCAGTCAGGCGGCAATGCAGGAGCACCCAGTGGTGGTGGAAATAGCGGTAGTGCAGGAGCACCAAGCCAGCCGGGCAGTAATGCCGGAGCTTCTGGAAACGGAGGCAATGCAGGAACGCCAAGCCAGCCAAACGGAAATACTGGAAATACGGATCAAAATACCGGAAACACAGGCAATGCCGGAGGAACAGATCAAAATGCCGGAAATGGCGGTAATACAGGGAATACTGGAAACAACGGCAGCACAGACAATAGCGGAAGTGCAGATGTTGGAAATAATGGTGGAGCAACACCGCCGGCAGGTTCTGTGACTGATCCGAATACCGGAATGAGTGTTCCAGGTGATATTGAGATTGAAGATTGGGGTAATATGCAGGGTGGTGCAGATGACGGCACAGGATTAGGCGGGGGTTCGTCAGTATGGCATTAGAATGGAGGGAATAATCTGATAGATGATCAAAAAATTTCATATGAAAAAGGCGTTGGCTGGATTGCTTGTATGTGTTTGTTTCGTAACGGCGATGCCAAGTCAGACAGAAGCTGCAGTGACAGGTCAAGAAACATCCATAAATTTATTTGGAGAAAATGATACGCGTGTCGGCAGATATAAGATTAACTATATCGGAAACACGAACCATTACACATGGTACAGCCCAAACGGAGGAGTAGTCAATAAAAAGATTTACAATGACTTAGGAGGCGGTTACGAAAACAGTTCTACGGCAACCTTGGAGCGTTCCACTGACACAAGTAAGATTAAATATGCGTATCTTGTGTGGCAGACAAGGGCAAAGAAAGGTGTAACAGATCCGGTTCGATTTGTTGCCCCGAATGGCAAGGGGTATATTGTTTTTCCGCAGTATGCAATCAATGACTGGCGTGTGGTTGGTAACAATCCGGGAATGCGAAGCATGTTTTGTATGGCTGCGGATGTAACTGATCATGTGAAAGGTGCTGGATATGGGCAGTATGCAGTTTGCAACATTCCCTACTTTCACTGGGGCGATGACGGAGACCGTGGGGGTGGGGAATCTCCCGGATCATGGCAGCTGATCGTAGTGGAGGAAGATGACAGCTTTCCGGTGCGGGCTGTAAAGCTTGATATGGGAGCAAAGTTTTATCTTGGGAAAGATTTTGGATCGGAGTTATCTCTTGGAAAAGGGTTAAAATCAAAATCCGTTGGAGCCGCAACCGGACAGGTTTTTTTTGGGGCATCAAACTCAAGTACCTATGAAGCCATGACAGAAAACATTGAAACATACAATGAACGCGGAGAGGTCATTGGAAAAGTAGCTTCCAATACGACCAACTCTGCGGGACTTTATAAAAACGGAAGTCTGGTAAATGACAGAGACCATGAAAATGGCTGTATTCGCATGGATTTATCAAGCATTGACAATAACATGGGAAACAATGCAAATCGCATCAATCTGACGGTACAAAATACAGGCTGGACGACCTCATTTCTGTTAGGGCTGGCGATAGATA
>ERZ772969.2366-NODE-2366-length-11957-cov-2.789195_pt1 | contig 11957 bp, 9 predicted proteins | sample MGYA00511676_ERZ772969 | MGnify/ENA primary metagenome ERZ772969 (study PRJEB29015, sample SAMEA2737651) | human gut metagenome | biome: human gut; feature: human-associated habitat; material: faeces | place: China | collected 2012 ...
TTTAAGTCCCCCGCTTGCACGCAACGTGTCGAGCGTTCCAGTGTGCGAATAGCCCAACACTTGTCCCATGTCATCATCGCCTGCCACCACTACGAAACCCCGTCCGTGGCGGTCGTTATAAATATAATAAGGTGGTGTACCATGCGAAGCCCTCGTTGCATGACGTTCCGAAAGGCTCACACTGACATATTTGCGGGCAATGCTTATTGACTTATCCACTGTTACTATCTTGCCCAAGGTGGGAATACTCACCATCGTGGCAAGCACAATGCCCCATAAGGAGAGGCTGAACCATCTTTTTATTTTCACTTTTTTAGTCTTGTTTGGTTTTAACTACGAAAGTATGATACAAAGCCACCAGCCACACCGACAACACGAAAGGTGCGGTGAGCGTGACAAGCCCCATGTGCAAACCTGCATACTGCATCAGCAACGAGAGTATCAGGGCAACCAATGCCTGCAAGCATCAATATGCCCGACAGCGTATTGCCATGAAACATCACCTGGGCAACACCACGGAATATACTTTTCATCATCTGCATTGAGTTGTCACTTAAGAAGTGTTTTTGTCCGTTTGAGCGCACAAAATTACGTAAAAGATACGATATATGTGTAAAAGAGAACTAAAAAGCGGAAATTGATACCATCCTGTTTACTACAGCAGGGGTATTATCACAAATCAGGTACTTGTAAGATGTTGATTTCCAATAGAATTCGAAAGCAGAACCAAACTCAATGACTTTAGCGTCCAAACTCTATGCTATTGGACACCAAACTCATTGCTATTGGGCACCAAACTCCATGCTATTGGAAAAACAACCGATAGGCATTATCGAAGAAGCGTTTTCTGTTTGCGTTAAAGTGGATGGTGGAGAAGCTGCTTTTGCAAGCGAGTGTATTTACTGATCAGAGGTCAAATACATAGCCAACCGTGAAGGTGAACACCTTGTTTTTCATGCTATCTTGGGTATATTTGTTCATCTTGGTCAGGCCGAAGTTGTATCTTGCATCCAGCACCACCTGGCTGTACTCCAACGAAAAGCCCACAGGAATGGAAATGTCGAAGCGCTTTGTGTAGGACAGGTTGTCGTATTTTTCGGTGTAGGCATACAGCAAATGCCCTTTCTCGTCAGTCTGATAATGCGCTTTTCCTTCCTTGTCAACCGTAAATTGCGACAACGTACCTCTACCTTTTGCCGACAAGAGATAGCCCATCTGCACGCCAGCATTGAACGAAAGACCAGGAAGAACCGCCACATGAGCCATCAAGGGAAGCGTAAGATAATCGTATTTCCACTGAACATCATCAGACGTATAGTGTACTTTTTCCTTGTCAATCGTTTCTGATGGCGGAAAAAGCATACCCTGAACCGAATAGAACACACCGGCAGAGAACGCCACCTGATCCACCGCTTGATACTGTACGTCCAGTCCACCGATAAATCCTTCGCGATATTTTGATTTCTGCTCAACTTCATTCTGCTGCGCATCAGGGGACAAACCAGTGATAATAACGTCAAAATTAGAGATGTTTGCCAAGTTCACCCCTACCTTGGGAATCAATGACCACGTCCCAACACTGCGTTGAGCCGTGACAAAAGTACAGGCCATCAGCAGGGCCATAGACAGCAATAACTTCTTCATGATGCTTATTTTTTCTATATAAACGGATGAAGGGCATGATTTATTACAAAAGAAGATGAAAAAGCTACCGCTCTAAAGATAGAATAATTGACAGTGACAGATAAATGAACACAAAGCAGATAGCTGCGCAAAACGAATGTGGACGATGGCTTCGACATGCTCTTGCTCACAAACATTTGGCATGGTTAACGGCCGATGATTTCATCTTTTTCGTTATCTTTGTACAGCAACCAAGCATTTTTGGAATGGAACAATATATCAACACATACGCCTCTCCCTTAGGAATCATCACCATGGGCAGCAATGGCAAGCAGCTTACAGGATTGTGGTTTGAAGGACAAAAGTACTTCGATCACCCGTCAGGTGACCGACCTCAACATCTCTCGCTCCCCATTTTTGATGAGACTCGCACTTGGCTCGACGTTTATTTTCAGGGCAAGCGCCCTACCTTCACACCCCCGATGCTGCTGAACGACACACCGTTTCGCAGGACTGTATGGCAGCTATTGTTAACCATTCCGTATGGAGAAACCACTACCTACAAACACATTGCCAGGCAATGGGCCAGGCAACACGGCGTGAAAAGCATGTCGAGCCAGGCGGTGGGCGGTGCCGTTGGACGCAATCCCATCTCCATCATCATTCCTTGTCACCGGGTTATCGGCACGAACGGAAGCCTCACGGGCTATGCGGGAGGGCTGGACAGGAAACGGTGGCTGCTGCAATGGGAACAAGCAAGCACCGACAGATTCTTCATACCTCAAGAGTAAAAACGAACCATGAGGGACAGAAGGCAGCACATTACGTTTGATCCGTTAAGTTTACACCCCATTTGTTTTCCAACTCCTTGATGCGCTCTTGCGTCTGACGGATAAACGATTGGTAAGCATCGCCATCCGGATGGAACGGACGATGCGCCAAGGCGGCCTTCACAGGTTGCCAATCGGCCAAGAAAAGTTTGGCCTCCTGACTGAAAAAGGCATCAGAAAAACGTTCCCACACATATGCCACGGCTTGGTCGGAGGGATGCAACATGTCTTCTTTGTAAAACCGATAATCGCGCAACTCGTCGTTCACAATCTCGTAAGCGGGGAAATAAGTCACCACGCCGGGATAACACTCTTCCAACTGGCGGGTGGCCAAAAGCAGCGTAGCCTTGGACAACTGACTGCCATGAAAACCGTACTTGGCGTAACGAATGGGACTGACGGTGAGGATGACACGCACCTTGTCATTGCGCTTCACCAAACATTCTACCGCTTGAGACAGATAGGCCGCGCACTCCTCCACGCTCAATTCCGCTTCACGAAATAAGCGTTGCGGACGCTTTTGGCAGTTGTCTACTATCTCGCCCGTTTCTTTCAAGATGTACACATGATTGGTACCCAGGGTAAACACGGCCACGTTGGGGTTTACATCGGTGCGCTCTACCGTGTGCAGAATGCTGGCCGGATTGTACATCACGCCGTAAGGATTGACGGTGACGCGAAACTTATCTTCGACGAACCGCTGCCCCATGCTGTCAGCAAAGCATGAACCGACAAAGAGCATGTGTTCGAATGGCGGGATTTGAAACGAGGGGTGGTCTATTTTGACTATGGTTCTGAATTGCATAAGCTTTTGATTGTGCCTTTCCACCCCATCAACACCACAAGGACTGCGATGAAGAGGAAGCAGGAAAAAACGTTAGGATGACAAAATTAATCATTTTTATCAAAAGACACTTGGCATAACTTATATTTTATTGTAGATTTGCGAAGTGAACCAAACTTATAATGAGCTATGACACACTTCATGTCCAAAGACACATTCCGGCACTGGCAGGAAGGCCTGCAAAGCATTGTGCAGAGATTTCCGATGACCCTGTTTTTCACCATCGCCTCATGCCTGTCGCTGATGTGCCTCAATCACGATCTGCTATTTGACGGACAGACCAAACAATTAGAATTTTTCCTCGTGTTCTATCCACTCACGGCCACCATTCTGTCGTTGATGCTCCATTTGTGGACGGAAGACATGCGTCAACGGCTCAAAGCATGGGGATGGCAAGGTGTTTTACATGCTCTTTGGCTGGCTCTGTGCATCTATTGGGCCACCGAATACGAACTGTCCATAGGGCAAAGCATCGCCGCCGGCACATGCGTAGGCGCGATGTTCGTGGGCTGGTTCACACTGCCTTTCGCGCAACAAGCGAACGACCGTCCAGCCATTAATTTCCTCATCAGGCTTATGGGAAGCGGCATCATCGCCGCCGGCACATCCCTTGTTCTGTTCTTGGGTATCTTGTTGCTGATACAATCGTTCAAGTATCTGTTTAACATGGATATTGAGAACACCCTCTATGCCGACACGGCTATCGTGTGTTTCACGCTGGTGGCCCCACTGTTATTCATGTTCCAGTTGCCGAAAGACGAACAAAAATACAGTCAATACAACTGGCTGCAACATAAGTTTGGCAACGGCATCATCCATTACCTGCTCATTCCGCTGCACTTAGCCTACGTCATCACGCTTTATCTCTACGCTGCAAAGATACTCGTTACCTGGGAATTGCCCAACGGATGGGTGTCTACATTGGTTTCGGTGCTTATGTTGCTCACCGTCATCATTCTGTTCTTGCTCTACCCTATTCACCAGCAAGACCAAGCAAAGCCGGTAGACCGGCTGGCGGTTCGCTACCTTCCCATCATCGTTTTGCCGTTGCTGGTGCTGATGTCGGTAGGCATTGGCCGCCGCTTCTCCGACTATGGCGTAACCATACAGCGTCTTTACCTGCTGTTGTTCAACCTTTGGTGCTACGCTGTCTGCATAGGTCTCATCGTCTGTCGGTCGCGCAAGGTGATGTGGGTGGCATGGAGTTTTGTCGCCATCCTGTTGCTGGTGTCGGTATTTCCAGTAAACGTATCAAGTTATACCCACAATCGTTTGCAAAAACAGGTACGCGAATTGTTGGCCAAGCACAACATGACCAAGTTTCCGATAAGCAGTAAAACATTCACAACTTTATTGAAACAGGTAGGATACCAACAGGCGAAAAGTTTTGCGGGTAAGCTGAACTACCTGAACAGAACATACGGCAGAAAGACCATTGAAGACATCATCAACCCCAGGTATCTCGTCGCCGACTATCAAGTAGAAGATATGTACAGCCAGCCAATGGCAGGTAGCTCTTCAACATCCATACCCGAGAACAGGCTCATCAGCGACGAACGCGAAGAAAACATCCCATTACCCATTCCGCCAGGTTACCGTTATTTTCAGAACATCGATCAATATACTCCGCAAAAAGACGCTAAAGTTGAGGGCGACAAACTACTTGTGACCATGAAATATCAACTGAATGGTAAAACATTTACGGACCATTACCAAATGAGTTTGGCGGAGATTGAACGAAAGGTCAATGCCAAAGAGAAGTTCTGCATGACTGCCACCGGCAAACAGACACAGCTTGTCATTACTTACCTGTACCTCTCGTATGGCGAAGACTTCGTCGACATGCAATACCGGGGCACGCTCTTCGTGAAATAGCACACGGCAGTAATCATGAAATGTGCGTCATCAAGCCCGCTTCAAGGATGTTTCCATGGATTTGAACGGTGCATCATGTCGGTGGTTGAGGGTTCACCATCGGCTGATAGTCCGTCATGATACGCAAATAAAAACGGGAACTTGGTGCGAGGTTTAGCTGATGGGGTTCATCCCAAAGCTATTCCTCGCAGCAAGTTCCCGTTAAGGTTCGCGCCTTATTCTTCTAAAATGTGACCAACCTTGAGCCGTCTTCCTGCTCTGCGATGGTTACCTTGACGGCATCTTTAGGCAGCAACTCTTCCACCAACTCCGGCCACTCGAGGAAGCAGAGGCGGTGGCTATAAAAATAATCCTCATAACCCATGTCGTACACCTCTTCGAGTTTTTTAATGCGATAGAAGTCGAAATGGTAGATAGAGTCTTGCAACTTATTGGAATAATACTCATTAACGATGGCGAAAGTGGGTGAGGTGATGACATCTTCCACTTCCAAACATTCGCAAATGGCCTTGATGAAAGTGGTTTTACCAGCTCCCATTTTTCCGTAGAAAGCAAACACATTGCCCTTACCCATGTTGTCTATGAACTGCTGGGCAGCCTCTTTTATGCAATCTAATGATTTGATTTTAATTTCCATTTCTCTATTTTATTAATTTCTATTACCTATATTGTGTGATCATTTTATCGTTTTCTGGGCGTGAGTGTAATCAGCGGAATGAGCATTTCCTCCATGCTGATGCCCCCATGTTGGAAGGTGTCCTTGTAATAGGATACGTAATAATTGTAATTGTTGGGATAGGCAAAGAAGGTGTCGCCCGTGGCAAATACGTAGCTGGTACTGATGTTTGGCGAGGGCAACTGTGCGCTCCGGGGATCTTTAATGGTAAAGACTTCCTTGGCACTGTAACTCAAGTTCTTGCCAAGTTTGTACCTAAGGTTAGTGTTGGTGTTGCGGTCGCCGATGATTTTGATGGGCTTTGAGGCGCGAATGCTGCCGTGGTCGGTGGTCAACACCACTTTATATTCACTCTGTGCGAGCAATTTCATCAACTCCGTCATCATGGAATGTCGGAACCAGCTCTTGGTGATGCTGCGATAAGCCGACTCGTTATTGGCTAACTCGCGCACCATCTTGGACTCGGTTCGGGCATGTGAAAGCATGTCTATAAAGTTGACCACCAAAACATTCAAGTCGTTCTTCTTGAGTTCATGCAGCTTGTCGAAAAACTTTTCTGCCCCACTCGAATCGTTCACCTTATTATATGAGAAGCTGTGATGACGACGGTAACGCTCAATTTGTGTCTGTATGAGCGGCTCTTCATTGAGGTTTTTGCCCTCCTCCTCGTCTTCATCTACCCACAAATCGGGAAACATTTCGGCTATTTTGTTGGGCATCAGTCCACTGAAGATGGCGTTTCGGGCATATTGTGTGGCCGTAGGCAAAATGCTGACATACATGTCTTCCTGCATTTCGAACAGGTCGCCAATCTCCTTGGAGATAACCCGCCACTGGTCATAACGAAAGTTGTCGATGACAATGAGAAACACTTTTTCGCCAGCATCAAGCAGTGGAAAAATCTTGTTCTTGAACAAATCGGGACTCATCATCGGCCTGTTGGTCTGAGAAGGAGCTACCCATTCGAGATAATGCTGCTTGATGTATTTGGCAAATCCGAGGTCGGCCTCTTCTTTCTGCATTTGCAACATCTCTGTCATGCTGCTGTTTGTCGAACTCAGTTCCAGCTCCCAATGAACCAATCGCTTGTAGATATCCATCCAATCGCTCAGTGATTGGCAATTCATAATCTGCATGGAGATGTCTTGAAAACTCTGTTGATAGCCCGATTGCGTCACCTCCGTTACAATTTCTTTGCGGTGGATGTTCTTTTTAAGCGCCAGCAAAATCTGGTTTGGGTTTACGGGTTTGATGAGATAGTCGGCTATTTTTGAACCAATGGCCTGATCCATAATGTTCTCTTCCTCACTCTTGGTTACCATCACGACAGGTGTTGCCGGACTGATTTCCTTGATGCGCTGCAAGGTTTCCAATCCGGTGAGACCCGGCATCATTTCATCCAAAAGCACCAAGTCGAAGGTGTGCTGGCGACATTGGTCGATGGCGTCCGACCCATTGCTCACCGTCACCACCTGATATCCTTTTTTTTCGAGGAAGATGATGTGTGCGCGAAGCAGTTCTATCTCATCATCTACCCATAACAATAGTCCATTGCTCATCATTAAAATCCTTCTAAATCATAATATTCATCACCTAAGTCGATGACCTTTGGTTCTGCTTTTTTCTTTGCCTTTTCATCCTTAGAAGCCGGTTTGGCGGGTGTTTTCTGATTGTTCTTTTGAGTCTTTTCCTTTGGAGTGTTCTCAAAATAAATAATCGTTTCACCAGGATGTTGCGGCTGTGGCTTGTTGGGAACCGTCTTAGGTTGCGTTTGCGTTTTCGGCTTTACGGCTGGTGTCTTGGCGTTAGGCACCTTTAAGGGTTGCTCACGGGGAGTGGTTTGCTGCTTTTTAGACTGGTCGGCAGGCAGCTGAAGAATGGTTTCGCGCTGAGGGACAGTCTTGTCTTGCGCCTTTGGCAAGGATGTTTCAGTAGGAATCACCGTGCCACCTTGTTCGTTTAGCTTCGTATCATCCTCTTGCGGAACAATGATGGTTCCACGATCTATCGGCTCGATTTCGAGGCCGTTGTCTATAAAGGTGCCATCATCCAGCAGGTGGTCTATCTCTTCTACCGATGGTTTGCGCTGCGGATTAGTAGGTACTTCAGCTGGTTCTGTGAGCAATTGGAACGTACTAATCTTCAAAGGTGCAAAGTGCTTGTTATAATATCGGTCATAATCATCATAGCTGAATGTGGTGCCCAGCAATTGAAGATTGCCATCGCTGATGACAAACGAACGCGCCTTACCCACGAGAGAAGTGAGATTGTTTTGGCGATGGAACGCACGAGCATACTGCAAAGCCTCGTCAAAATTACGGAAGCCGCCTATCTTCATCAAGTGCAAACCAGCATCTTCATCAATGGTAACATCAAAATTGCGTACCACATAACGGGTAAAATTGTACTTGGCCACCTGGTAGAGCAATTGATTCTCTTGAACAGAATCAGGATGATAGACGATCATGAACGTGAAGTCCGTGTTTCGTTCGTTACTGAACTGACGGGCTGCAATGGAGTCACTATCACTCAACACAGCCGAACGCCGCGACCACACCTCGCCCATGTCAAACTTACCACCATGCAATCGTCTGCCAGCCTGTACACCATTGATAATCATGCCAGCCATGTTGCTAAGGCTGCTCTCGGGGAATTGTTCCACCAGCTTCCGCATATCTGCCAAGCAACCATCAGCATCACCATTATTCAACTTACTTAAACCTCCGATGAAAAGGAATTTGTCACGGTTGGCACCCAATGGGAAGCGGGTTGATGAAAGATGTGTATTGCTGCGCACCTCATCGTAGCGATCAGCCTTAAACGCATTGTAGGTGGCCGCATAGAGGGAATCCTCAAGCTGTACACCAAACTGCGCGTTCTCACGGAAATGAGGGTCGGTGAGAAGAACGGTCCACTCACTTTTCGGATGTTGCGCCTTGAGCAGCTGTATGTAGCGAGCTGCAACACCCGACTGCCCCAGCCTTGAATACAACAAGAACAGGTGATAATAAGCTTCATCGATATGCTCGTAGGAAGGATAGCCGTCAACCAGCCGCCGCAGAGCCTTCTCACTCAACTTCAAATTATCCAGCTTATCCTTAAAGATGACCCCCGAATGAAATAGTCCATCCATGATTTGGAGATTGCTGGCCGCCATTTGTTCGGCAGAAAACGGTATCTGCGCCAAATAATACGCACGCTTGTGCGGGTCGTTCTGGGCACTATCGGGAACCTGACTGATTGAATCTGTCACCGCTTCTGCTTGTTGTAAGGAATCGAATTGTGATTCTGTCATCTGGTTGGTATCGCCAAACGACACCACCGTTTTATTCGTTCGTTGCCAATTGTCAACGTTTTCCCGTTTTCCCCACAATCGTTCAAAAGCGGTCTTGCCTTGGTTGACGGCCATTTGGTTATAAAAATACCATTGGCCATCACCTTGTTTTTGAGGGGTTGGCGTGGGTGGCCGGTAAGGAGTGGTTCTTTGATTATCAAAATAACCATCATCCCCTCCGGCTATCGTGTTTTGACCATTCTGCTCAGCCAGGCGATCAGCCTCTTCTTTTTCTTTCTTTTTCAACGCATCAATGACACGGTCGATAGCTGCATAAAGTTTTGGTTTAGGCAGTTTAGCCAGTGCTTGCAGGGAATCTTGCAACGCAACAGCATCGGTGTAAGGCACCAGCTCGTCAAGAACTTTCGAGCGATAAGACAGCTCTTCATAATCTTCACGCTCTTTATCCAACAATCCTATCGCTTCGCCATAACACCGTTGGGCATCGTTATATTTCTCACGTTCCCAATAAAGGTCACCAAGTTTCAGCAGTAACACACCTTTTTCAATGCCGCTGCGGGTTGCACCTTTGTTTCCTTTCTCATACGCATCGATAGCCTGAAGGGTATCTTTCTTGGCCAAATAGATATTGCCAATGGCATAATAAACCTGATCCAGGTAGTCCTTATTGTTCTCGTTGACCGCCATTCGACGCAGTTTGGCAATCATTTTCTTGGCTTGTGTACCCGCCATCACCTCGGTCATGGCAACACGAGCGTTAAACTCAACCTCGTAAGGCGGGTGCTGTCTGAGTACTCGCTGGTATGACTTGTAAGCCTGTTCCTTGTTTCCAACAGCCTCATAGAGCTGCCCTAACAGAAACCACTGTCGGGCTTTCTGCTTGCGACGCATCTCGTGTTTGATGACTTTGCGGAGGTAAGGAATGGCTTTATCGTACTCTTTCGCGTGTAGATAATAGTCGGCATAGGTATAATCCCATTCCTTTTGCGCCTGCCAGTGAATGGAATCGCGCTGCATGTTGCGAATGACGTCTTCGGCATCGTACAACCAATCTTGCTCAATATAGCTTTTAGCAAGCCAGGCACGTGCACGACCATAGATGGAAGGCTGCGACTGATACAGACGACTCATGTATGAAAAGGTTGACGCAGCCTCTTCAAAAGCACCCGAATGGAATTGCGAACGCCCCATGAGAATCCACGCTTTCCATAAAAAAGGATTGTATTCTTTCCGGCTCAGCCACTCACGATCTTTCTCTGTCTTTCGCTTTCCTGGATTCCACTCAGGCCTACGCTTAATGCTATGCAACTTGATTGCCTTCTGAGATTTCTCGATAGCGCGGTCAAAGTTAGCCTTGCCAAGCTCGCGGCTTTTCTTATTTCCAATAGGATAGAGAGGAAGCATTTCGGTAAAGTTGTCTCGATGTCCATTCTCTTTCTCCAATGAGCCGTCAATATAAGCTACTGAACCATTGTAATAGATGTTGTACCGAGCGGTAAACGAATGCCACCATCTACTCTTGGCAGTGTTTTTCTGCGTAGAGCAACCCGCCAATGACAACAGTAAAGCTATCAACGGTACGGCAAAAGTGATATTTTTAAGATGGTGAGACCTCACGTTGGTTAAACTTGAATATAAGGACTTTTATTGCCTTTAACAAGACATAAATAAGGATACTGACGAAAATGATGGCTGCTCCAGATGGGATGTTCAGCATATAACCGAACGTCAAACCCAACAAACAATCCACCCACCCCACCAAAATGCTGTATGCAATGATTCGTTTGTAACTATATGTAAACAGATTGGCTGTCATCTGTGGAATGGTCAACAAACTGATGGCCAAGACAACTCCAACCATACGGAGGGTGGATACGATGGTCATGGCGATCAATATCATCATCATGTATTCGATGGCTGATACGGGGAGCTTTTGCGAACGGGCAAAACATGCATCAAAGGCCACGCTCAAGATAGGACGAAAGAGCAATGTGAATATGACGAGCAACAGCAAAGAAAGTACGGCGAGCAACATCAGATCTCCATGGGAAATGGTTAATATGTTGCCAAAAAGGAATGAGGGAAGGTCGGGCATGAATCCCGGTGTCAAAAAACAACAGATGATACCCACGCTCATACCGAAGGTCCAGAACAGGGCAATGGTCGAATCTTCACGCGCATCACTACGATGTGACATCCACTGAATGCCACATGCACTGAAGATAGCGAACAGCATGGCCGACAGGATGGGATTGAAACCAAAGAACCCCCCCAAGCCAATACCGCCAAAAGACGCATGCGTAATACCGCCACTGATGAACACCAGTCGGCGCGTCACAATGTAAGTACCGATGAAACCACACACGATACTGGCCAAAAGTGAGCCTAACAGGGCGTTTTGAAAAAACGTATAATGCAGGATATTCATATCTATTGATTGGAGATAAGCATGATGACCTCATCCTTCAGTTGGTTAGGAAGGTGGATGCCCCGCAATATAAGACTTCTGTTCCAATCCTTCACTTCCTCTTGCTTCATGGAGTACAGCACTTCAGCAAATTCATCCGCTTCCTCATCTGTAAACTGATCAGACGGTTTTCCTTGAAAGCGGTCCAGTTCTTCGTCATCAAAGTATTCAATATCTTTCGTTGCAGCCTCCATCATACACACTTGCTCACACATCTCGTCAACGCCATTGCAGGTGGCACATGAACTGGTTGGCATGTGAACAGGTTCTTTGTCCTCACCACGTTTAGTTGCAAAGATACCAAAAAGTGCAGCCAGCAGGATTAAACCTAATAGGATAAGTATAAC
>ERZ772969.2368-NODE-2368-length-11953-cov-3.093545_pt1 | contig 11953 bp, 18 predicted proteins | sample MGYA00511676_ERZ772969 | MGnify/ENA primary metagenome ERZ772969 (study PRJEB29015, sample SAMEA2737651) | human gut metagenome | biome: human gut; feature: human-associated habitat; material: faeces | place: China | collected 2012 ...
ATTTCTTACCCAGCATTTCTCCGTCATGTGCCGTTGACATGGTTCCGGCAATCAGCGTGTAGGCAGCTAAAATACCACCAACCAGTAAAACAGCGCTGTTGAGGATTGTCATTGTGCTCGCTAAAGGACTCTGGGCTAAATTGTCAGGGAATAAGATATCCAGAAACCACAACTTTGACTTATCAGTATCGGGGACAGTAAATAAATCTGCAGCATGAGCTGACTGAGTTAAGAACAAACAAACTAATATTGCTAATAATATCAACACTTCTTTTTTCTTTATATTTATCATTATCACATTCCTTTGTTGTTTACTTCATTGAGTTACTGATGCTGTTCCAGACATCGGTTCCGTTGACAGTTGCTCCCGATCCTGATGAAGAGCCTGTTCCTGTAGACACACTTCCACTTGCGACATTCCCAAGGACGGGCATATCAATGGAAATGCTTTCGGATATATTTCCGGTCAGTTGACTGACTTTTTCTCTCGCAATCGAACAGGCTTTACTTATTGCCGCTTCCTTAGTTTTTTTAATTATTGAATCCACAGAGGGAAGATTAATGCCGAGGTTTCCGGCGGGCCATGCGTCCGTGCAGCCAATAGTCTCAAGCGACTGATTGATGTTATCCATGAAATTCTTCGCTACCGGCTCTAACTGAGCCGCATCCTGCTTCATGGCGTTGTATTGCGCTTGTTTTAATGATGAGCTGACATCCGGGCTACAGACTGCTGCGTTAGCTGTAGTTGCTGAAATTAATATTGTTGCGGGAAGGATTATTTTGAAAATGCAGTTACAGACATTTGTTCGCCATTTATTTTTCTTAAGTTTATTCATTTGATACTCCTTTGATTTATTACATTTTATTCACCATATTTTCTTCTTGTGATTAAACAAAAATACAATGCCTTATTAATATATATTAAATAAAATAGAATTAATCAAGATAATGATAATTTAATTTGACAATGACTTTGTTTTTGATTATTGTTTAAAAGTAAATAAATGACTACTCCAAAAATTTATTACAATACTCTGAAGAGGCCAGTTTATCTGGCTTCTTTCCTTTTAATTTTATAATCTGTTAGTTTAACAAGTTTGAACTTCTAAGATAGTAATATATTTATTGTAATCATTTCTATTGATAATTTCTTTCTTTATATTGATTGCATTACTAAAGCCAACCTTGACTTCTGGCTTTTTTTGTTCTTTTTAATTTTGCCTTTACTTTTGATTTAATAAATTATTTTTGAAAACTTTCTCATCTTATGAGCTAAAGCTCATAGGCTTCGCCCTTACTCATCATATTAACTAGAAGTGCATCAAGGCTATAGCATTTGCTGTTAAACGCATAGGAAAACTATATCCTCAATAGCAGCACTGAGTGATTGTCCAAAACAATCACATTGCTGGAACAGGGCTGGCCCCTGTTAATGATGGATTTATCCATAAAGAACTGCGGCAGTAGCCGCTGACCTAATAATAGTATAATTAATCTTATCAATTCATATTCGATTTAGTTCTTAAGATTTTATATACGCTAGCTTTACCTTGAAATTAATTAAAACCTCATATTGAAAACAGATCTTTTCTTATGATCTTTCGCTCATGGCTCCGCCCCTTATCTATATATTAACGAGGAATCAATCAAGGTTATAGCATTTGCTCTTAAACGCATAGTAAAACTATATCTCCATAGCAGCACTTCGTGATTGTTCAAAACAATCACATTGCTGGAACAGGGTTCATCCCTGTTGATGATGGATTTATCCATGAATAATTGCGGCGATAGTCGCTATGAGGTAAATGGGAAACAATTTCAACTTTAATAAGATATCAGCAGCGCTTAGTGATTGTTTGAAACAATCACTTCGCTGAGATATAAATTGAAGAGAGGAAACCAATGCAATAAATAGTTAAACTATACCCTTGAAATGCCTCTGCATAGTTGTTCTCAACTTCACTAATTGAATAATGAAGAAGGAAAATGCTCTCAGGGCAGCTATAGCTCAAAACCAAGTACCGACATCCGGGAGTTAAAGTCCCGAATCCCGGTACTTAAGTTGATAAGTATTCTCAAATAAAAATGATAAAGTGTTATTTATATATATTATGTAGCACTACAAGTTTCATAAGTAAAAACATCAAGTGTTAGTTATTTTAAAAAATATAAACTTTAAGTATTGACTTGCACGCAAAATATAGTATTTACTTAAATGTATAACTAAAAAAATAAAGGAGTAAATACCATGATAGAAAATAAGATACAAACTGAAGTAAAGAAATCAAGAAGAGGTCTCCCACGTCATACTAAAAACCCATTTCTTAATGATACAAGTCTACATACAAAAACTGGAGTCAGACGTATTACTACAGGAAAAGATCGATTAGCATTAATTAATGAAAATACTGGAGAGCAAGTTGGTAATGGCGGTTTCTATCAGGCTATGGAGGTTGATAAGACACAGTTCGTGAAACTTTATGTTGACGGAGTATCTGCTATTGAAGGACTGTCTTCATCGGGTAAAAAAGTTTTCAAGATCCTTTATCTTGCTATCAGAGATAATAAGGATACTGATACTATTTTGATGTCATACGATATTGTTGATCAAGATGTCGTAAAAATATCCAGAACAACATATTTCAAAGGCATGAAAGAACTTGCTGACAAGAAGTTTATTGCAGAGACCATGATACAGAACTATTACTTCATTAATCCAGACTATATGTTTAATGGCGACCGTTTAACATTTATGAAAACATATTATCTTTCCAGCAGTAACTCTAATAAACCCAGTAATAATAAGGTGAAGAAATGAAATACTTACCCGGCTCACTCGAAATAAAACTGCATGATAGATTATCAAAAACCGATATTCTTGATATCTTAGCGGAACAAATGACTATGCTTGAGGAAACATTTGGCATTGAAGAGTTCAAACTCTATTCTTTTCTTGAATGTTATATTGATAGTAAAAAACAGTCCTTTTATCATGAAGAACATAATACTGTTGTAAATTCATTTGACTTACAAGGTAATGAGAAACTTGAGAACACAGCAAAAATAATTTCAAAAGATGGTAATAAAAGAATCCTCTCTTTTGATAAAAATATCGATGTAGATAGAATACGTTTAACAGTTGGAAGTATTCAGAAACATAATCCGTATCGATATTGGTCTAACAATATTCAAGTCATTCCATCATCAGTAGTCAGCAACATCATTCAAGATAAAGAAAGCCAACTACAATTAGAAAGAGATAAACTTTACTTCCTCAACCAACTGAGACGTAAACAAGAAGAGGAACAAAGGCGTAAAGAGCGTGAGGAATTTGAGCGTCCATTGAAATCACTCATTACAAAAAAGATCATGGAAAGCGGCCTAACTGATTTAGAGTTCAAAAGAACAATATGTTCAAGCTTTGACTATATAAAGAGCCGTTCTGTAATAGCAAAATACCTAGCCAATAAACCTGATTTGTTAGAAAAATATCATGACTCCAGAATAATACGAATGTCCATTAAAAATGATGAAGGTAAAGTTGGTAAAGTTGAACTTTATGATCTTTCTGGAACACTAATTTTTGAAAGCTATAAGAACAATTAAGAGAGGTATAATATGCAATGTTCATGCAAAAAAACAACACTGATTTAAAAGAAGAAAAAATAAATAAGCACTCATTCTCTATTGAAGAAAGAAAATGGGCTGCCGAGGCAGTAGCTGATTGTTATAAACGAATTGAAAATGGAACTGCAAAACTACTGAAATTGAAAAGTTCATTTAATAACATCAGTAATTACTGCAAATGATATATCTGATAAAAACATCAAAACACTTTTAATAGAGGAAATAATATGCAATGCTCTTGTGGTGGAGAAATGATTAATAGGTTTTCTGTTTCTAAGACATGTAATTTAAGATGGGAATATTCTTTATGTCTGTCTTGTGGAAGAATAGATGCTGACTACCTTTATAACTACGATAAAACACAGTTTATCGAACGAGGTTATTCAGCAAGGTTAAATTATAGAGACACAACAATAAAAATGGATAATTAAATTAACTCTATGCCTCTCCATTAAATTCGACACTTACCACTGATAAAGCTTTGAAATCTGTATTTTTGATGACCTCAGATTCCTCTTTCCTTGACTGGATGTGAGGTTCATAGCGACGTGCTTTTAAACAGATTTCCAGCCACCCGGCTTCATAGCCTTTGTCCATGCACAGATGGAGTCTGCGTCCCTGCCTGCCTGTCTGTAGCGCGTCGAGCGTGTCCTCAACCAACTTTATGTCATGGGTATTTGCCCCGGAGACAATCAGTGAGAGTGGTAGCCCGTTCGCATCGGTTATCAGGCTGCGTTTTGCACCCTGTTTCCCCTGTCGGTGGGATCCTTCCCCGTTTTTTTGAGCCAGCAAGCGGCGATTTTGTCATGCAACCATCCATCGATGACCATGACCATGACCAGTCGATGACACCCAGCTTCTCACAGGCAAGCAACCCGTTTTGCCAGAAGCGTTCGAAAACCCCGGCATCACGCCACTCCTGAACTCGACGGTGGGCTAAGCTTGATGAACATATACCCGTCGTAGTTAACGCATTCCATTCGCATCCCGTTCTGAGCACGAAGAAAATTGCATACATTGCAACCCGATTATCGACGCACCTGCGATGAGTTCCCAGCGGATACCGGGGTTTATGTTCAGGGAGCAATGGAGCCAGTTTTTTAGTATTGTTTTCTGTTTCTTTTATTACATTTTCTAAATGTTTATCTAATGACATAAAAGCCTCCATAATCAGAAATAATCGTTATTATGATTTATTTTTTTGTAATTGCAATTTTGATAATCAGATAAAATAAGAATTGACTATTAAAGTTGAAAAATGTAATATGCTTTCTTATACGTTAAAATTTTGAGGATTAAATATGAGTCTACATAGACAATTTATGAATACTAAAATCACAGAAATTAATAATAATTATTATGAAACTTGGGGGATACATAATCAAACAAGTAGTGTTAACTCTAATATTCAATCCTTAAAATCCGAATCCACTCAATTAGGCATAAGAATAAATGAAATAAGAAAAGAACAAGCTATTGCTTATAAAGATAATCAAGAAAAACAAAAAAAACTGTTTTTTTATTTTAAAACACTTATAACGGAACTGGAAACAACGATTGAAATATTAAAAATGATCGGCCAAGAAAAACCAGAATTAGACAGTCTAATAAAAGAAAGCATTGTGAAAAATAATGCAGATGTAAATAATAAAGATAAATTTAAAAACTATTTAACTGAAATAATGCAAAATAGTATAAGAGGATAATAATATGGATAACGATTTTTTAAGAAATCAGGTTAAACTAGGCGAACAAGCAAATGCTTATGCTGATTTGAATTATAGCAGAGGATAGATTAAGAGAATCTGAAAATAATTTAGCTCATGCTCAAAGGAGTAAAGAAGCAGAAGAAGCCACATTGAAAAGAGAAAAAGACAAGTTAATTAAAACAAGAGAAAAAAATTTAACTTCTGATAGTAATATCATAAGTGGAATAAACCCTTATTTTATAAAAAATAAAATTTACAGTAAAGTACTAGAAGAAGTATTTAGTAAATTACCTACTGAAGATAAAGAAAAATTCGAATATTTGTTTTTAGAAAAATATAAAGAAAAAATTAAAGACGAGACTTCATATATTCAAATATATAACAAACAAAAAAAGACATCTAATTATTAATATAAAAGAGCCTTAGTCGACTCTTTTTTATTAATATATAAATTACTATTTCAATTGATACACAAGATTGTATTTTTTTGTGGAAAAAATGCTGCCACATTCTGTTTGGTTATTATCTACATTATAGGCAGAAACATTACCATATATTTCTTTAATACGGTTAAAAAAACCACTACAAGAAATTGCTGGAACATTTTTCAAAGATACCGTAGTTATTTTACTTTTTCTATCTGAATTAATAATAAGATTCGATCTTTTTCGAAGATTAGCTGTATCATCTTCAGAAACAGCAATTAAAGTAGGACTGGTATAAAAATCTGGATACCAGACACTAAAATAATTATCACCTTTGTTTATCGTTTTTGCCTTATTTTCAATAGTTCTTAATCGTATATCTACAGAATTAGCATCCTGAGATAAAGTATATCCCTGATAATTTAATACAATATAAGGAGAGTATATAACAGAAGCCAATACAATAAAAGCAATCAAAATAAATATAATAAATTGGATAAATACCTTCTTATGATTAAAAGTATAGGGTTTGTAATTTACAATTGGATTATCTTTCTGTAACATTAGTTATCCCTTAAATATCATTAATATCAATAGTTTGTTGACCTGAAACTGGAAGCGTATTATCAACAGATAACGTTAATACATTTGAAAATACATTATGCAATTCAATAACTGCAAATCTATATTGATCAAGTTCTGTTGAATATGATATACCCTCCCCTTGGGATAAAGTGTTCAACAATTTTGATCTAAAATTTTCTTCTTTATTTAATTTATCAATAGCTTCTTCACAAAATAAGACATAAGAAGAATTTAGATTTGCAACGGATATAAAATCATGAATGCTTTTTTTAATGTCATCCATAAGATGCATATATTTAGTAAGAATGTTATCATCATAACAAATTTTATTAAATTTTTGCTGACCTGCAAATTTATATTTAGCTTTTTCCGCATTGGCTAATTTTTGTAGTGCTGCATTTTTATTTTTAACATTTGTTTTTTCCAGCTTTGTTAAAAATTTAAAAATACCGAATGAGAAAAGTAAAAGAATGACAATAAGAGCAATAGAAAGATAAGTAAAATTAACATTTTCAATAGGAAGAATGCCAATTTGCTTTCGATTATAAAAGTTATCTAAAACCATAAAACCTCCGTTTTATTTGTGTACAATATTTTTGACTTTATAAGTTTATATCTAATCATATGCTCGATTATTTTTCAAGAAGTAAAAGATAATACTTAAGAGGATTAAAAGAAACCGGGCGATTTTTATGATCGCCATATGGGGTTTCAACATTAAAAATGATTGGTTGTTATTATGTGCAAGTTAGTTTTTTTATTGTGAAGCTTTCCTTTTTAACTTTTTATTTCACTAATCTCTTTTTTGAAAATCACCACCATCTATGAGCTGAAGCTCATGTGCTGTCGAAAACGATGAACCTGTTTTCATAAGCACAGCTACGCCCTAACTCTGATATAAATATTTTTATATTGATAATGTGTTTTCCGATGATTGATGACGAAAGAGAAAAAGATCTGTTTCAGATCGTTTCATCATCAAATTAATAATTTGATCCTATGCTTAAACATAGCATTACCGCGATGAAATATAACATTTGCTCTTAAACGTATAGAAAAACCACATTCAAAGAGGCTGCACTTAGTGATTGTCCAAAACAATCACATTGCTGGAACAGGGTTCATCCCTGTTAATGATGGATTTATCCATAAAGAATTGCGGCGTAGCCGCTATGAAGTAAAGGAAAAACAATTTCATCTATAATAAGATATCATCAGCGCTTAGTGATTGTATAAAACAATCACTTCGCTGAAATATAAGTTATAGATAAATGACAACAATTTATAAAGTAGGATAATTGTAGAAAAGAAACCAATGCAATAAAAAGTAAAACTGCCTCCTAAAGCATCTATGATTAGTTGTTCTCATCTTCACTAACTGAATAATGAAGAAAAAAATGCTCTCAGGCCAGTTATAGCTAAAAAAAGTACCGACTTCCGGGAGTTAAAGTCCCGAATCCCGGTACTTAAGTTGATAGCTATTTTTCAAATAAACATGTAAAAACATTCTTATATAATTCAGCATTGAAAGCTTCAAAATACCATTGAACGTTATTTTGAAAGAACATTTAAATTTGACACTTTGAACCAATCCCTTAAAATAAAATATATACACAATTCACTCAAAAATAAGAGGAGTCAACATGACAGACCATATAAAAAAAGAACCGGAAGATGAAACAATTATTGATAGTGCTAAAATTTACGATGCGCTTAGAAAAAATTATTTTGATAGATGCTTCCTTTCTTCTTACTTAGATGAAAAAATAGATGATAACTTACATCCTTTCAGTGACGAAGCATATAATAAAATGAAGTCCTTGCATGATGAAAGAGATAATCTTAATTTTAAAAACAAAATGAAAGAGATTAAAAGGAATTTATCTACATCACAAAAAAAAGAAGTAGAAAAAATAATGAAAAACAAAATAAAATAATTTTTTAAATATCCAGCCATGAAAAACACTTTCTCCTATGAGATAAAGATCATGACTACTTTCTTTATCTGAATATATAGAAGCCTACATTGACTTCTATATCCCATTAAACCTATTAAATATTTTTAACTTCCAATATTCAGAACCTTCCTCTTTCTCTCGAATATTGGCCTCAAGATTCTTCATGATTAGCGCTTTTACTCCTTGGTTATGTGCTGCCATTACTTTGTTAAAGAGTTCTTTTTTATCTATATCTTCCCGTTTTACTTTTTCTGTTCCATTCACTTTTTTGTAGTAATCGAAATCATCGAATAGATTGTTTGTTTGTATTTTAAGTGCCTGTCCCACACACTTTTCATTTTCAATGATCATTACCGCTTCATTATGAAATCCATATGCTATTTCGTATATGAAATCGCAATATAATGATAAGACCGTGCAAATGGCAAAAAACATTGATTCATTTTTTTCGTATAATACCACATCATTCATATCATATTCCTCTTGTAATCGATGTACAGCCCCATTACGGGGCCACATAATCTAAATCAGTGAGTAGATAACAACTCTGCCCATGATTTCTTAATCTATTTTTATTTTGATATTATTTACAAAACTCCCATGAATGCCGGACCAGACGTTCCGCTACCTCTTCAAAGTTTACTTCTTCAAGCTTTCCTTCCAGACATTCACATTGGATAATGATGTAAAAATTTTTACTGATATGCTCAATAACATTGCCGATGAAAACACACATAAAATCCGCATCATATACCAAGTATGAGACATTATCAGAGGCCATATCCTGCATAACCTTCCAACTAGCCTCAAACGAACGCTCTGCAATATTATAAAACGTTTCTGTAGATACACTTTTAATTTCAAAAATTTTACTCATGGTTACGCCTCACTATTAAATGATATTTGTTTTCTTTTTTTTCGCCCCATGAATGAGGCTAAAAATGATTTATTAAATAACCTTTTTATCTTCGTTTGTGATTAACACGTAATGTTATCAACACCACCTCCTTATCAACCATTTTTACTGAATGCCCTTGTTCAAAGTACTCCCATCTGACTACCTTTTTAAAAGATGCGCTTGCATTTTTGATACAATCCTTATAAATACTATCCATGAATGCATCATCCTCCATTAACATCTCTGCTTCATCGGGTCGGACTTCCTTAAGCGTATTTATTTTCATTTCATAAAACAAACCTGCCATATGCATAAATACTTTTTGAGATTCTTTTATCAGTTTTTCACTCATCTCATCACCTCTTATTTTACATCACAGACTGTTTATTTGCGCTGATTTCTATTCTTTTGTAATAAAGAACATAATCATCACCATTAAAGCATTTAATCAAAAACTCATGATAGCTACTTAGTATAGTTTTAACCTCTGGGACTGATATGCATTTAATCTTTATCTCTTCAGAACTTTCAAGCCATTCATGTAGCTTGAGATTAATAACATCCATTATGAATATCTCCCTGTAAAATCCATCCATCAATTTCTTCAGAAATACATCTTCACTTAGATTAAAGTATAAGTAATGTATTAACTCGTTATAGGTATTTATAACATCAGTAGTAAAGTTTGCTGTCTCAGGATTACTCGCGGTTATTTTTACTGGTATTTCATTCCAACCTAAACTTTTTTCGTCCATATTCATCTCCTATTAATAGTTTTTACGATACGCCAAATAAATAACTCTCAGATTCCTTCGAACCTCATCTAAGAACAGGTAATATTCTTTTCCTTTATTATCTTTCATTGATTCAGCAAAATCTTTTTTTGTTCTCTCTATCACTTTAATAATCACATCCTCAATATAAAGCCGGTCTTTAAAGTGACGCTCATAATCATCTCCCATACAATCAATCATGACCTGAAGATGCTTTTTAAAGTTATTAATAGCCATCTCCATAAATATTTCAGTTTCATCATTAGTGACAGTCACTACACACGGCAGCATAGTTCTATTTTTCATATTATCCTCTTTTATTTACGATAGCTGTATTCAGATACACAGCGAGATTCAGCTATCACTTTTTCAATCCATGCATCAATCTCACTTTCAACAAAAGCTACAGACCTTAAGCCTATTTTCACTCTATCGGGGAAACTTCCTTCTTTAATACGCTCATACAATGTGGTACGGCTGAACCCCACCCTACTCAGAACTTCTGGTACACGCATCAATCTTTTTCCTGCTATTTCTCTTTTCATTTGTTGTCCTCTGTTGTTTTGACGAGAACAATAATAACGAATTCGCTTATGATTTTTTAGGGATGCTGGCAGAAGAGTTTCTTGAAAAATTAGAGGGGAAGTGAACGGGAAAGAGATGGTTTGATCTGGATGTGATCACGTTCGCCCTGAGCGAACGTAACCTTTTTTACTTGACTGCTTTTTTCTTCTTATCGTCTTTGACGTGTTCAGATACTGGAATATCTTTTAAGTAATTGTTTTCCATCATATAATCTTCAAGTGATTTCAGATAGCTTTCATCTGTTAAGAACGCCATTGCCAGCGGGTAATCCGTTGCCTTTAGCATTCCTTCATCACGATCATTATCACTGTCCTCATGAAGAAGTGAAGACATTAGGGAAAGTGGGATTTTGATACCATCATTATCTGCTCCCCAAAAAATGAGGTCCATCATGGGTATAAGACGGTATTCAATAATTTTTCTGAATGTACTTTTGCCAAATCGATACTCCCTCACTGCCGGAGCATTCATTTTTAACTGTTTCTTCCATTGAGGGATGAGCACTTTCAAGTGTTCAATTATGTCTTCGGTTGATGCCTCCTGTAGGAAGATATCGACAGTAATCGAAGACAGGCTTTTTATCCCGGACTCCTTCAGATACTCCGAAAGGTATTCAGACTGACTCTTTTGGGATGTTTCAGGGTGGGTTGCAAGCAGTGTTAAACTTTTCGCATATAGTTGCGCATTACTGCAAGTAACCGGGACAACAGCGTAGGTTCTGGCAAGCTCATGCCCCTGCGTGGATGTATCACCACTGAATAAAACTTCACCTCTCAAGATCTTATTGCGGTAATCATCCAGCAGGAGTCTGTTCAGGGGAGGCAATGTATCTCGTTTCTGCAACATTTTGTAAGCCAAGATGCGCCGCTCAACCTCAACGTAAAACTGCTGTAGGGTGAGCTGTTCAATTGCGTCATAGCGATCAATATCGAACCATACTTCAATCGCCTTCCTGATTTCGCTTCTTTTCATTATCTGCTGTCCATCTGTCTATTTTTATCTGTTTTACGCTACAGAACAATAGCTTGTCCAGTCATCCATTAACGCAACAGGTTTAGGCCATAAGGTACCACGCTGATATGCGTCTTAGCCTGCTTTTTAGTAAGCCAGCATATGTTAGATGATTGAACGTCGGGAGAGACTGTTCTCTGGTTCTTTAACTGGACACAGATGGCTCTGGATTTACCCTCACCTGAAAGATGAGTGTTCGGAGAGATTTTTGACAAAAAAACACGAATTTTAGATACAAAAAAAGCCCGTTTTCACGGGCTTTTTATGCAGTACTTTATGCAGGACAAACCAAAAACATTCTTATAAGTTATTGATTTTGCCACAAAGATGGCGGAAGCGCAGAGATTCGAACTCTGGAACCCTTTCGGGTCGCCGGTTTTCA
>ERZ772969.2370-NODE-2370-length-11946-cov-4.816920_pt1 | contig 11946 bp, 12 predicted proteins | sample MGYA00511676_ERZ772969 | MGnify/ENA primary metagenome ERZ772969 (study PRJEB29015, sample SAMEA2737651) | human gut metagenome | biome: human gut; feature: human-associated habitat; material: faeces | place: China | collected 2012 ...
TATCATTTTGGTGCAAGCGTGATTCATGGGCAGCGTAGCAATATTTTGCGCTTACCTCAAATTAATGGAATGTGATAGTGGTTTAAAAGATATATTAAAGGAATTCACGCCTATCATTTCAGTTATATTAACTGTATTTATAACGATTATCATAGCGCTTACAAGCAGTATCTATGGTATATATCCTCCCAATATAGATATGCAGTCAGTAGATGAATTCGCAGAAATTATAGGAAGTAGTTTATTTGAGTTGTATGGCGGGATTTTAAAGTTTTATATAGCATTTACATTTTTATATATGCTATGTATTTTAATTCATAAATGCATTGACAGAAACCGATTATTAAGAAGAACTAGAAAGAAAGTATATTATGAGGAACTACTAGAAATTTTAAAGATAGAAATGACTAAAAGAAGCAATGAGGGAAAAGAGATCGGGCAAAGCATTCGCACGCAGTAGTCTGTTCTGTTGTGTGAGTTTCTGCACATCTTCGGTAAGGCGAATGCATGTATCTGGCGTCTGGGTACCTGGTTCCGGACCCAGGCGGGTATCTTTGGCGTGTTTATTCTGATTGTCTTATTCTGATTGTAAAGAGTATCTATATTGATCCCGCATTTCTTTCGCTTCCTTGCGAAAATCGATCTTTTTACCCGGTATACTGCATCACTCACATTTTACATAATGACTTGCCTGAATTTCCACCTGCTGCGTTGGCGTCAATCGATGATACCTCCGCATCGCTTCATTCCTCCGCCTTACAGGCTGAAAATTCATTCTGCGCCATTATGCTGAAAGCGAACGAGACAGTACACTGGTTTCACATCCTGAATTTTGAATTCCTTGTCATAAATTTTTTCTGTATGACTTTTTATAAATCAGGGAAGCAGAGTTGTGAGCAATTCTGATACAAGACCAGCCCTTTCATGACAAAATTCACGCCCCCAAATGCGTTTAAAACTCAAAAATTACGTTTTTATGTGACAAATTCATGACAAAAAATAATCGCCGAAAACCCTTGATTTTATAATGAAATCATTGGTTTTCGGCTATTTTCATGCAGCGGAGACGGCGGGATTCGAACCCGCGTGCCCCGGAGGGCCAACGCATTTCGAGTGCGCCCCGTTATGACCGCTTCGATACGTCTCCGGATTCTTGACTGTGATATGCACTGTCAGAAAATACTATCCTATTATAACACAGTTTTTGTAATTTGCAAGCAAAGAAAAATGAGAAACATATTTTTCATACTATGTTCTAAAATCAGCCATACTATATTGAAAAAAGGCGTTGAAAAGAGTAAAATTTTAGGATAGGGACAGAAACAATAGGAGGAAATGCAGATGAAACGAATCGGATTATTGACAAGCGGCGGAGATTGTCAGGCATTAAATGCAGCGATGCGCGGTGTGGTAAAGGGACTGAGCAAAAATGTAGACGAGCTGGAGGTCTATGGGTTTTTAAACGGCTATAAGGGATTGATCTACAGTGATTACAGGCTGTTGACGTCGTCAGATTTTTCGGGCATTCTCACAAAGGGCGGCACGATCTTAGGCTCGTCGAGACAGCCGTTTAAGCAGATGCGCGTGCCGGACGAGAAGGGGCTGGATAAGGTAGAGGCGATGAAGCAGACCTATTACAAGCTAAAGCTTGACTGTCTTGTGATCCTCGGAGGCAACGGAACACAAAAGACGGCAAATCTTCTGAGGGAGGAGGGACTTAACATCATTCATCTTCCCAAAACGATCGATAATGATATTTACGGAACAGATGTCACCTTTGGTTTTCAAAGCGCGATCAATATCGCGACGGATGCCATCGACTGTATTCATACGACGGCAGCTTCTCACAACCGTGTGTTTATCGTAGAGGTTATGGGGCATAAGGTTGGCTGGCTGACATTATATGCAGGAATTGCGGGCGGCGCTGATATTATTTTGCTCCCGGAGATTCCCTATGATATTAAAAAGGTAGCCGAAGCAATCGACAAGCGCACGCAGGCGGGAAAAGGATTTACGATACTCGCGGTTGCGGAGGGCGCGATCTCCAAAGAGGACGCGGCGCTTTCCAAGAAGGAATACAAAGAAAAGGTGGCGAAGCGGAAGTATCCCTCTGTCTCCTATGAGATTGCGGCAAAGCTTTCCGAGCAGACAGGCGTTGAGGTTCGCGTGACGGTGCCGGGACATACACAGCGGGGCGGCAGTCCTTGTCCATATGACAGAGTGCTGTGCACGAGACTTGGTTCGGCGGCTGCGAAGGCAATTATGGATGAGGACTACGGCTATATGATCGGAATGGTCAACGGAAAGACAAAACGGATACCGCTGGGAGAGGTGGCAGGAAAGCTGAAAATGGTAGACCCCGACAGCCAGATGATCAAGGAGGCTAAGCGCATCGGGATCAGCTTCGGCGATTAACGCGGCAGCGGTAAACAGAGAGGAAGGAAGCATGTCATATACGGCATTATATCGGAAGTTCCGTCCACAGGAATTTTCGGATGTAAAAGGGCAGGAGCATATTGTTACAACATTGAAGAACCAGATAAAGGCAGAGCGCATCGGACATGCTTACCTCTTTTGCGGAACAAGAGGAACGGGAAAGACCACGATTGCAAAGATTTTTGCGAAAGCAGTCAACTGTGAGCGCCCCGTGGACGGCAGTCCCTGCGGGGAGTGCGCAGCCTGCCGGGCGATCACGGCGGGAAACTCCATGAATGTCATAGAAATTGATGCGGCATCCAATAACGGGGTCGATAATATCAGACAGATCCGTGAGGAGGTGGAGTACCGTCCGACGGAGGGCAGATATAAGGTCTATATCATTGACGAGGTACATATGCTTTCGATCGGAGCATTCAACGCCTTACTGAAAACGCTTGAGGAGCCGCCGTCTTACGTTATTTTTATTTTGGCGACTACGGAGGCGCATAAGATACCGATCACGATTTTATCGAGATGTCAGAGGTATGATTTCCGGCGTATCTCCATTGACACGATTTCAGATCGTCTGATGGAGCTGCTTGAGGAGGAGCAGATTGAGGCGGAGGAAAAGGCAGTACGCTATATTGCAAAGGCGGGAGACGGCTCTATGCGCGACGCGCTCAGTCTGTTGGACCAGTGCATCGCGTTTTATCTGGGACAAGAGCTTACCTACGATAAGGTGTTAAAAGCGCTTGGGGCAATCGACACGGAGGTGTTCAGCCGGCTGCTCCGGCAGATCCTTGAAAAAAATGTCACACAGGCGATAAAAATGCTTGAAGAAATTGTGATCGAGGGCAGAGAGCTGGGGCAGTTTGTTACAGATTTTACATGGTATCTGCGGAATCTCATGCTCGTGCAGAGTGCGGACGATATGGAGGAGGCGCTTGATATTTCGGCGGAAAATCTGGCTCTTTTAAAAGAGGAGGCGCAGTTGATCGACGCGGGCACACTTATGCGCTATATCCGTATTTTTTCAGAACTTGGCAGTCAGATAAAATATGCGTCACAGAAACGAATCTTAATAGAAATCGCAGTCATAAAATTGTGCAGACCGGAGATGGAAAAGGACTACGCTTCGCTGGTCGACCGGATGAACAGTCTGGAAAAAAAGCTGGAAAGCGGTGTGGTTGTGACGTCGCAGCAGAACACGACAGGAGCAGGGGGAACAGCGGCGGGCACTGGGCAGCCGGCGGTAAAGGCAGAGCTTCCGAAAGCAGTGCCAGAGGACGTCAGGCAGGTGATCGCAGGCTGGAGCGGTATTATTTCGCAGCTTAGCGGAGCGACAAGAACCTATTTAAAGAAAGCAGTCCGCTCGCTTGGCGCAAACGGTTCGCTTCTGCTGGTATTTGACGATCCCAACGCATATACTTATCTGGAGTCAAATCGTTCCGGGTGCCAGGAGGAATTAAAAGAAGCGGTAGCGGAGCGCATCGGAAAAGAGATGGAGATTCAATTCCAATTAAATGAGAGCGGGCAGCCGGGCAGTGAGATTTATCCTGATCTTGGGGCTTTGATCCAATTTGAAATTGAGGAGGAGGACTTCTGATGTGGGATTGACGGAACGCAAAATATCCGTTACAATCGACAGGTATGACAGCAGAGATTTAGGAGGAAGGAAGCGATGGCAAAAAGAGGCGGTTTTCCGGGCGGTATGCCGGGAAATATGAATAATCTTATGAAGCAGGCGCAAAAAATGCAGCGCCAGATGGAAGAAGCGCAAAAGGAGCTTGAGGAGAAGGAGGTAACTGCCGCAGCCGGAGGAGGCGCGGTAGAGATTACGGTATCCGGCAAGCATGAGATAGTAAAAGTCAAGATTTCACCGGAGGTTGTAGACCCGGATGATGTAGAGATGCTGGAGGATTTGATCATGGCAGCCGCCAATGAGGCATATCGTGAGCTGGATGAGTTTTCTGCAAATTCGATGTCTAAGATTACCGGCGGAATGGGCGGCTTAGGAGGGCTTCCGTTCTAGGCGGAGGAGACATATGGACTACTACAGCAGACAGATCAGCAGATTAATACAGGAGCTGTCAACGCTTCCGGGAATTGGAAGCAAATCTGCGCAGCGTTTGGCATTTCATATCCTGAATATGCCGCAGGAGCAGGTAAAGGACCTTGCGTCTGCGATCATAGACGCCAAAGAGAATGTGCGTTACTGCAAGGAGTGTTTTACCCTGACGGATGAAGAACTCTGCCCGATTTGCCGGGACGGAGCGCGCAATCACAAGGTTATCATGGTCGTGGAAAATACGAGGGATCTTGCGGCATATGAAAAGACACAGAAATATGACGGCGTTTACCATGTGCTCCACGGCGCGATCTCCCCGATGCTTGGCATCGGTCCGGGAGATATTCGTCTCAAGGAGCTGATGCAGCGCCTTCAGCAGGAGGTTGACGAGGTGATTATTGCGACGAACTCAAGTCTTGAGGGAGAGACGACGGCGATGTATATCAGTAAGCTGATCAAGCCGACAGGGATCAAGGTGACAAGAATTGCCAGCGGCGTGCCGGTAGGCGGCGATTTGGAATATATTGATGAGGTCACACTTCTGCGCGCCTTGGAAGGCAGGACAGAATTATAGAAAAGACGGAGCAGCTTTGCGATAAAGCGCGATTGCAAGGAAAAGGCTGGATACAGCAGAGAAAGGAATAAAATATGACGAATCTGGAACTCCAAAAAACAGCAAATGAAATCCGCAGGGGTATCATAACAGCGGTTCATAGCGCGAAGGCAGGACATCCCGGCGGTTCACTCTCCGCCGCAGATATTTTTACTTATTTGTATTTTGAGGAACTGCATATCGATCCGGCAAATCCAAAGCTGGCAGACCGCGACCGTTTCGTGCTGTCGAAGGGCCATACTGCGCCGGGACTGTATGCGGCGCTTGCGGAGCGGGGATTTTTTCCGAAGGAGGACCTGGTGACATTCCGTCACACCGGTTCGTATTTGCAGGGACATCCCGATATGAAGCATATTCCTGGTGTGGATATGTCGAGCGGTTCCCTGGGACAGGGACTTTCTGCAGCAGTCGGTATGGCGGCGGCGGGCAAGCTTGATAAAAAAGATTACCGTGTCTATGCGCTTTGCGGTGACGGTGAGATTCAGGAGGGGCAGATCTGGGAGGCTGCAATGTGGGCAGGCTTCCGTCAGCTTGATAATCTGGTGGTGATCGTAGATAACAATAATCTTCAGATTGACGGCGCGGTGGACGAGGTATGCTCCCCATACCCGATCGATCGGAAGTTTGAGGCGTTTAATTTCCATGTAATTAATATTGATGGAAATGATTTTGACCAGATCCGCGATGCATTTTGTGAGGCAAGGCAGACAAAAGGCAGGCCAACTGCCATTATCGCAAAGACATTAAAGGGAAAAGGCGTTTCCTATATGGAAAATGCGGTGGATTGGCATGGAAAGGCGCCGAATGACGCCGAGTATGCGATTGCGATGGAAGAATTAGAAAGGGCAGGTGCAGCGTTATGTCAGAAATAAAGGGGAATGCGGTTGCGCCAAAAATCGCAACCAGAGACAGCTACGGCAAAGCATTGGTGGAGCTTGGCAGAAAGCATGAGGAAGTGATCGTATTAGATGCCGACCTAGCAGGGGCGACAAAAACAGCAATGTTCCGGAAGGAATTTCCTGAGCGCCATTGGAACGTCGGGATCGCAGAGGCGAACATGACAGGAATCGCGGCGGGGCTTGCAACCTGCGGTAAAGTGCCGTTTATCAGCTCCTTTGCGATGTTTGCAGCGGGACGTAACTTTGAGCAGGTGCGTAATTCCGTCGGGTATCCGCACTTAAACGTCAAAATCGGCGCGACACATGCGGGGATTTCCGTCGGAGAGGACGGAGCAACACACCAGTGCCTGGAGGATATTGCACTTATGCGTGTGATCCCAGGGATGGTGGTGATCAATCCGGCAGATGACGTGGAGGCGAGGGCAGCAGTTTTAGCGGCATATGAGCATGTCGGTCCGGTATACCTGCGCTTTGGAAGACTGGCTGTTCCGGTCTTTAATGATGAATCGTCTTATCAGTTTACATTGGGCAAGGGGATTGTCCTAAAGGAGGGCAGGGATGTTTCTGTGATCGCGACAGGGCTTTGCGTCAATGAGGCGCGTGAGGCAGAGAAGCTGCTTGCGGCGGACGGCATTGATGCAGAGATCATCAACATTCACACCATCAAGCCTTTGGATGAGGAGCTGATCATTGCATCCGCACAAAAAACAGGCAGAGTCGTAACGGTGGAGGAGCATTCCGTGATCGGCGGTCTTGGAAGCGCAGTCTGCGATGTGCTCGCGGCAAAAGCGCCGACAAGGGTGCAAAAGCTTGGAATGAACGATAGATATGGCGAATCAGGACCGGCGCTTGAGCTGATTGAGAAATATGGCCTTGACGCACAGGGAATTTATGAGGCGGTCAAGCGCTTTGTAAAAGAAGCATAAATTTAAGAAAAACATTGTAAAAGGGACATAGTATGCAGTCTGCGTGCTATGTCCTTTTTGTCGAAAAATTTTTTTGGATTCTGCCACAATCCACCAAAATATTTGGATAAGCTGTGCTAACATTTCACAGAAAAGCAGATCCGTATCTTTGCGGTATCAGGAGAGGAGAACGAGGCGGCATGATAGAAATCATTCGAGAAGAAAACAGTGGTACGACAGAAAGGCGCAGTTTGCCTAAAGATATCAAGCAGATGGGAAAACCGGATATTGGAGAGCGAATTTATGTGGAGAACGCAGTGTATCAATTTCTGCATCCATACAGTAATATACAGGAAAAAAGCGCCTATGTATTGCTTGGAAGATTTGAAAATTACAGCGGGCGGGACTGTGTATTTGTGGAGGCTGCCATTTTGCTGGAGGAGATCGCTTTTGAAGGAGAGCTGCCGATTTGGAACGATGAGACATGGGCTTACATATACAGACAGCTTCGGCAGGAATATGACAGTATGGTGATTGTCGGCTGGGCGATGGACATTAAGGGGCAGCTGCCGAATATGACACTGCGGCTGGAACAGCTCCATCAGAGTCATTTTGGAGGAGAACATCAGATTTTATTTTTAATCGACAGTCTTGAGCGTGAGGAGGCATTTTACGGAAACAGAAGCGGGCATTTGTACCGAAGGGAAGGCTTTTATGTTTACTATGAGAAAAGGGGGGTGAATGCCGCCCGGCAGAAAGAAAACAGTGTCGTGCCGGAGTTAAAGGAGGAGCGGGAAACCCGATGGGACTGGAGAGTGGCGGAAGAAAGCGGGGATTCAGATAATACGCAGAGGGGAGAGACGGAGGCGAAGGAAATTGCATCCGGAAGACAGAAAATAGAGGAAACGCTTAGACAGCGCACAGGTGCGTACCGTAATCAGCTGGCGGAGAAGCAGCAGAAACGGACACCGTCTTATGCATCAACGGCAGTTTTGGCGGCGGTTGTCTGTACGCTTGGCATCACGGCGTATTTGAACGGAGAAAAAATGAGGTCAATGGAGGCAACGTTGGCACAAATGCACCAGACGCCGACCGCAGAAGCACAGATGGAGGAAAAGGAGACGGACGTTGCGGTTGAGGAGGTGGCAGGGAATGTCCAGAAGCAGGAAGAAACCGTCGCGCAAAATCCGCCCGCAGATCAAACCGTGACGGCGGCGACAGACGGAACGGCTCCGGCAGAGGGACAGACGCCTCCGGTTGCTGTACCCCCGGCAGAAACGGCGCCGCCGGCAGACGGAGCACAGCCTCCTGCGCAAAATCCACCGGAGACTCCTCCGGCAGGGAATGTGGCAGAAAATCCGCAGAATGCCGGGGATACACAAGAGCAGACGGCGACCCCGCCCGTGACAGAGGCACAGGCATATCTGGATCAAGGCTACTATATCGTTCAAAAGGGGGACAGCCTTGTCGGTATCTGCAGGAAGGTTTATCAGACGACAGCAATGATGGACCAGCTTTGCGCAGCCAACGGGATTGAGAATGCGGATGAAATTTATGCCGGACAGAAATTGACGCTTCCCAATTAAAAGAGCTGTGATGAAGAAACAATTTTTTATTGATAACCACATATACTTGTGATACAATAACACAAAGTTTGCGCGGGAAACGCTGCATTGTGGATAGGCTGTAATTTGTCCTTGGCAGATTGGTAGGATTTGTCAAGGACGTTTCTATTTTGACGGAGGGAAGACGGATGAAGGTAAATGGAGTGGACTTTGCAGAATATTTGAATCAATATCCGGATCAGAACGGGTATTTCGGCAGATACGGCGGCGTGTATGTGGATGAAAAGCTAAAAACTGCGATGGAGGAGATTACCGATGCATATTATGCAATCTGCCAGTCGAGAAGATTTATTGCGGAGCTTCGCCGGATCAGAACAGAATTTCAGGGACGGCCGACACCTGTGTCGCATCTGGAGAGGCTTTCGGATGCGCTTGGGGGTAAGGTGCAGCTTTATGTAAAACGAGAGGACTTAAATCACTCCGGCGCGCACAAATTAAATCATTGCATGGGAGAGGCGCTCCTTGCAAAATATATGGGAAAGAAAAAGGTGATCGCAGAGACGGGGGCGGGGCAGCACGGTGTCGCGCTTGCCACAGCAGCGGCATATTTTGGTTTGGAGTGCGATATTTACATGGGTGCGGTGGATATGAAAAAACAAGCGCCGAATGTAGCCCGCATGAGAGTTCTCGGCGCGCGTGTCATCGAGGTTTCGCATGGACTGCAGACATTGAAGGAGGCGGTGGACGCCGCGTTCGATGCCTACAGCAAGGAATATAAAACGGCAATTTACTGTATTGGTTCTGCGCTTGGACCGCATCCGTTTCCGATGATGGTGCGCGATTTTCAAAGCGTGGTAGGAATAGAGGCAAGAGATCAGTTTCTTTCCATGACAGGTCATTTGCCGGATGCGCTGGTCGCGTGTGTCGGAGGCGGTTCCAACGCTGCCGGACTTTTTTCCGCATTTTTAAACGATCCGGTCAAAATCTACGGGATAGAGCCGCTTGGCAGAGGCGAGAGCCTTGGAGACCATGCGGCAAGCCTGACCTATGGAACAGAAGGTGTCATGCATGGCTTTAACAGTGTGATGCTAAAGGATGAGAACGGGGAGCCGGCGCCGGTTTACTCGGCGGCAAGCGGTTTGGACTATCCGTCCTCCGGTCCCGAGCACGCATTTTTAAAAGAGCTTGGGCGGGTGCAGTATGATGTGATCGCAGACGAGGAGGCGATTGAAGCATTTTATAGGTTATCCAGATTGGAGGGGATCATTCCGGCAATCGAGAGCGCGCATGCAGTAGCGTACGGCATGAAGCTTGCAAAGAAGATGACGCACGGTTCGATTTTGATAAATCTCTCCGGCAGAGGGGATAAGGACCTTGATTATGTCATTGAAAAATACGGGATAAGCTGAGGCACAGAGGCAAAACTATGGCAGACAAAAACAAAAGGGGCTTCCGCACGGTAAACGATGCGGATCTGCAGGAATATAAACAAAAGATACGGCAGCACCGCTTGAAGCTGCTAAGGTATGGGGCGATCATTGCCGGCGTATTTCTGGTGATTTCTGCCGGAATAGGTTTATACATGGCATTTCGCCAATATACCGCCTATGACATCAGAAGCTCTGCGGCGCGGTCTGACACGGAGGCAACACAGTTTCTTGAGTTTCAGGGGAACATATTAAAATACAGTAATGACGGAGCATTTTACACAGATACGGAAAATGAACTCATCTGGAATCAGACCTATGAGATGTCGGAGCCTAAGGTAGATATGTGTGAGGAATATCTGACGATCTATGATAAAAAAGGAACGCAGATATATATTTTGACATCAAGCGAGCTGCAGGGCAGCATCGAGACCACGATGCCGATCGATCAGGTATGCGTGGCGGCACAGGGAACGGTGGCAGTGCTTATGCGCAAGGGAGATACGGCATATCTGGAGCTTTATGATAAAGAAGGGAAAAATCTTGCGCGCGGAGAAATCCATGGGGAAAAAGGAGGCTATCCCATCGCGATCGCACTTTCGCATGATGCGCTTAAGCTTGGAGTATCAATGCTCGATATTGCGAACGGAAAAGTAAAGAGTACGGTTGCATTTTATAATTATGGCTCTGTCGGACAGAATGAGATCGATAACTGCGTGGGAGTGACAACCTATGAGGACATGGTGATACCGGAATTGGAATTTACCTCCAATGACCGCATGGTAGCTTTTGGAGATACCAAGCTTCTTGTTTTTGAGGGAACACAAAAGCCGCAGCAGAAGGCGGAAATTGTATTGGAACAGCAGGCGCGGAGTATTTTTCATAATGAAAATTATATTGGGGTCGTAACAGATAATGAGGACGATGCAGCAACGCATCATCTGCGTGTATATCGTGTCAATGGCGACATGGTCATGGAAAAGGACTTTGGCATGGAATACGACAGCATCGAATTTTTATCCAACGACGAAATCTGCATTCGGACAGAAAATATCTGTGATCTTTATACCCTGCGGGGCGTTTATAAATTTCACTATGAATTTGACCGGGAGCTTTATCAGGTGATACCTGGGGATGCCGGGTTGAACTATACCTTTGTATTAAAGGATGCGACAGAAAGGGTAAGGTTGAAATAGAGCAAAGATGAACTGGGTCTTGATAATTGTATTGTTCGTGCTGGCGGCAAGTGCAATACTTGGATATTATAAAGGGGTGCTGCGGATTGCATACTCCTTGGCGGCATGGGTGATCGTTTTGGTATTTGTGACATGGGCGACCCCGTATATCGACCGGATTCTTACGGAAAACACATCTATCGATGAAAAGCTGCTAAGCTATTGTGAGGAAACGCTCCGTCAAACGGCAGATACACAAACAGACACAGGGAACGTGGAGAATGAGAGCGACTTGGCGGAGCTTGGTGTACAGCTTCCGGGTACTGTGCTGGATGGGATTTTGCAGAAGGCAGATGACACGGCGGATGAATTTTTGGAGGAGAGCGGTGCTTATGAAAAAATGGCGCAGGGACTGGCGGGTTTTTTGATGAGCGGCATCTCCTTCATCATTGCGTTAGTGATAAGTTGGCTGATTGTCGGAATGCTCTCGCAGGCGATCGGAATTGCCTCGAAGATACCGGTGATCAAAGGAGTGAATCAGCTCCTCGGATTTTTGGCAGGGGGGATATACGGATTGATTCTTGTGTGGATCGGCTTTTATCTTGTAGCTCTTACAAGCGCAGGGGAGACAGGAAGAACGATCGTTTCTTATATATATCAAAGCCCGCTGCTTACATATTTATATGAAAATAATTTAGTTCTTACATTGATATTGAGATATTTTTAAAAATAAGTGTTGACAATACAAAACATTGGTGCTAAGATAAACAAGCTGACCGCAGGACAGTGGGATGCACACGGGGAACCGTGGGGAATGATTGAAAAGTAATTTAAAAAATGAAAAAAGTTGTTGACAAATATGATTCAAAGTGATAT
>ERZ772969.2374-NODE-2374-length-11933-cov-2.791800_pt1 | contig 11933 bp, 6 predicted proteins | sample MGYA00511676_ERZ772969 | MGnify/ENA primary metagenome ERZ772969 (study PRJEB29015, sample SAMEA2737651) | human gut metagenome | biome: human gut; feature: human-associated habitat; material: faeces | place: China | collected 2012 ...
TTCTTTGCTCGTTAAGTGTAGCACGGGATGCGTCTTTGTAAAGATAAAGAGCGATGACATCTCATGTATTCCACGAACCGTGTCTTGTAAAAAGTTCTCTGATGCCAGAATGGCAATGCCTTTACAGTCGCGACTCAGCATGTAATCACTGATGACTTGTCCCTCACTTAGGACAATCATGTCATTCGCTTGAATTGTACATTTCTTGGTGTCTACCAGATATTCTGCACGTCCTTGGATACACATTCCAATTAGCAGACAGCTCATTTTGTGCGGTTCTAGCGGTAAGGGCAAATCCTCAAAGTGTTCAAACAGTATCAGATCGTTATCAATGTAACAGCTTTCTCCTGTGACAGACTTGATATGTTCAATCGTCACTTCTTTCATCGTCTTGTCCTGCATATTCCAATTACTTTTTAATTCTTATACGTTTTGTATTCCATCTGGTTTTTCCAAAAAAGAAGAATGCGCTTTGATGTTCTCCTTGCAAAGATAGGGGAAAAATACAACAATCAACGAAAACAGCTGTTAATATTGCAAGCTTTCATGGAAATATGGAACAATTTCTATGCCTTCTACCGATTGAATCTGTTCGTTTTTGAAGTTTTGGTCGCCATTAATCAACACTCTTCGATGATCAGCCACGGTAAATTTTCGACAGGCTTGCTCGTCCATTTCACCCGTGCAAGTGTATTCCAAACCGTCGATGTATATTTTTTGACCACGTTTGGCATCGCGCAACGTGATTCTCAGTTGACCTTTAAACGCTTTGTCGAATTGATAATACACGCCGTTTCCTACCAAGTCGAAATAGCGAGGCGTATAGGTCATGTTTCTTTTTACAGCGGTGTAGCCCGTTAGATGATAGCTCGAAGCAATGGCAGGCATGTTGGTGTTGCGGGCAGGTTGCCACAATCCCCAGTCAACATCATCTGAGTTCCATTTCAACATGTAGGCGTTGGCATCATACTGCTCACCACCATCTCTGGTAAGTGATACGTTTGCCCGCCTCGTCAGCCACCCATCGTCCGAGCAGAAAGCTCTCTTCTCCCCGTCTTTCATTCTTCCGCACAGCGAGAACGCCATCTGTTGCTGGTTGATGTGTGGAAAAGTGGGCGAATACCAGATGGCTATTGTGTTGATGCCTGGTTGCAGAAACCTGGTCACTTCCATGTTGATGCTCACCGGAAGATTGTCGTTACCCATCCTGCAGGGCATCCAACTGGCGGTAGATACATTGCGCTCGTTGATGAACACGTCCACTTTGCCCGTGGTGGCTATCGTTGCAGAGGCAAATACAGGCAGCTCTTGTAACCATATTTGTTGCCTGAACCAAATCTCAGAAGTGCTGTCTACCTGCTGGGTGGCAATCCAGTGCGTGTGGAATGATTGTGAATGGGCAATCAGTGCACACAACATTGTCATCGCAAGTATACTTATTTTTCTCATGAATCAATCGTCTATTGTGCTTCAGGCCAATGCTCTCTTGCAGTCTTATTCAAGAGGTTCAGCCTGCTTTTGTCTTCATTTTATCGTGGTGGTCTTGCCTCGTTTTAGTCCAACTCTTGTCTGTTTCCCATTCATGTACACGGTTACATATTTAACATGATGCTGGGTGCATGGTTTTAATTGAACCCATTCCACTTGTCCGTTCTTCCATTTCATGCTCACCTCGTAGCCTCCCCGCGCCTTGATGCCCCGCACTTCACCGTCTTTCCACGCATCCGGAAGGGCGGGAAGAAGATACAATTCGTTGTCGGTGCTTTGCAATAACATCTCGCAAACGCCGGCAGTACCACCGAAATTCCCATCTATCTGGAAAGGTGGATGTGCATCCATCAGGTTGGGATAGGTGCCGCCGCTGCTTCGTTTGTCGGCACCTTGATAATGATCAGGCGATACGTAGGTCAGCAATTTCTGGTACATGTGGTACGCTTCCTTGGCCTTTCTCAGTCTGGCCCACAGGTTGATGCGCCATCCCGTGCTCCATCCCGTGGTGTGGTCGCCTTTCTGTTGTAGCGATTTTTCAGCAGCCAGAGCCAGTTGAGGCGTATCTTTCAGCGAGAGGTGATGACCGGGGAAAAGTCCGATGAGGTGCGATTGGTGTCGGTGCTTGATGTCCCAGTCGTCCCAATCGTAGTACCATTCGTTGAGATCGCCTAGATGTCCTACGGTGTAGGGATGCAGTCGTTTGAGCGAGGCCTCAATGTCTTTCAGCAGTTGTGACTGTCTTGCGTAGTCGGCCCCCTTCTTGTTGATGGCCTCCACCGTGTTGATGAACAGCTCGCGGATGATGGCCAGGTCGGCTGTTCCGCCATAACAGGTCGTGCCATGGTAGCCTTCGGGCGTCTTGTATTCGTTCTCGGGTGACGTGCTGGGTGCGGTAATCAGCTCAGCGGGGTTCTTTGGGTTCTCAACAAGCCAATCCAACATGAAGGCAGAAGCGCCTTCCAACAGGGGCAGGGCTGTGTTGTTGAGGAATTGGGCATCGGGGTTGAACCGATAATGTTCCCACAAGTTCTGCGTCAGCCATGCGCCTCCCATGTTCCAGTTGCTCCATTCGGGACTCTCGCGCTTCTCGCCTACGGGGTTGGTCATGGCCCACACGTCCGAGTTGTGGCTCGAGCACCACCCCCGGTTGATGCCATAATAGTTTTTGGCGGTATGCCTGCCGTTCGCGGCCAGTGCCTGCATGAAGGTGAACAGCGGTTCTGCCATCTCGCTGAGGTTGGCCACCTCGGCCAGCCAGTAGTTCTCCTCGAGGTTGATGTTCACCGTGTAGTTCGACCGCCACGGTGCCCGCAGATAGTGCGACCACAATCCCTGCAGGTTGGCGGGAATGCCTTTGGTGCGCGAACTGGCTATCAGCAGGTAGCGTCCATACTGCATGTACAGCGTTTCCAGATAAGGGTTGTGTCCGCCTTGGTCGGTATAGTCTTTGAGTTGTTGCTCGGTTGTGCGACTGCAATCGGCCACCGATCCGCCCAGAAACAATTTCATCCGGTCGTAGTAATGGGTATAGTCGGCCACATGCTGTTTCTTGATAGCTTGGTAATCTTTCTTTTCCAAGGCCTTTTGGTGTGCCAGAGCCAGCTGCTCGCAGGGCTTCGCTTGCCGTACAGGGTGCTTGTCAAAACCGTTAAAGCTGGTTTCGTTGAAAAAATACAGGGTGGCTTCGGTTGCGTCTGTAATCAACAGAGTAGAGTCGGTGGCTTGAATCTTACCTTGCTTGGTCACTGCCCGCAGCACCGAACAGAAATGAATGCTGTTCTCTGGGTCGCCCATGGCGTGTCCCTTCATCGTGATGAGGTCGCCCGCAGCCTTGACGGTGTGCGGTATCTGCGCTGACAGGTTGACCTCCAGGTTGATGCTTCTGGGCTTGTTGGCTGTGATGTGTATGCAGATGAGGCTGTCGGGATGTGATGCGAAATATTCTCGCTTGATTTTCACACCGTTCAGACTATAGCTGTCTGTTAGCAAGGCCTTGTCGATGTTGAGCGTGCGGGTGTAGTTGGTTGCTTGCCCGCCCCGAGAGTCCAACAGATGCAGCGTGGCCAGTGGTTGGTAATACTGCGAGTTGGGACCTTGCACGCGAAGCTGCAGCGAGTCGGCCTTTCGGTAGTCTTCTTTGAACAAGGCCTCGCGGATGACCGGTATCCATTGGTGTGCGTTTTGGTCGAGATTCGGGTCTACTGGTTGCCCCGTCCAAAGAGTGATGTCGTTGAGATAAATCAGGTTGTCGCGCGTACCGCCATATACCAACGCCCCCATCCGGCCGTTGCCGATGGGCATCGATTCTTCAAAATACTGCGCAGGCTTGTCGTACCACAGGTGCATGGGGAGTTGTTGCGCCAGCGTAGGAAGGTGCATGGCGAGCAAGAAAAGTAATGAGCCAATGTTTCTCATGATGAAACTGCTATGTGTGGTTGTCTATATGCAACGAACTGCGGGTTGGCAGATGAGCCTGTTTATACAGCTATGCAAAAATAATGAATTCTGTATAAACAGCAAAACGGCGGCTGTGAATTATTTGTTGATGCCAAACAATGACGGTGTTCGGATGGGGTGGGATTTAGGAAGGAGATGTTGATAAATGACTTGTTGTCGTGTTCTCGTAACCAATTGTAAACGAGGTCTTTAGAGTTTGCTTTCAATAGCATAGAGATTGGCCCCCAAAGTCATTGAGTTTGGAGGTCAATAGCATACAGATTGGCACTTAAAGTCAATGAGTTTGTCTCGCAAGTGCAAATGACTATGATAACGTGGCAATGGACTCGCCTCATCATCCCCATAATTACACGGTATTGATTGGTCAAGATAAAAAGCGAAACCCCACTCGCAAGGAGTGGGATTTCGCTTCAATTAAACATGCTTCCAGGGCGTTTGTTAGCTCACAGGGAAACATGTTTTTTATTGATAGTCATGCTTGTACGGTTTGGAGAGAGCCTCCGTTGATGGTCAATTACAATTTGGCCAACTCAATAACTTTGTCGACTGCAGCGCTGATACCATCCACATTCTTGCCGCCAGCCGATGCGAAATGCGGTTGTCCGCCACCGCCTCCCTGAATGAGTTTGGCAGCTTCACGAACCATTTGACCTGCATTCAAACCATGATCTTTTACCATATCGTCACTTAACATGACGCTCAAAAGTGGCTTTTGTTGTGCCGTAGAACCGATGACGCAAAGCAAATGCGATGGTATGGCTTCACGAATCTTGAACACCAAGTCCTTAGCAGCATTGCCATCGATAGGCAATACCGCCTTGATGACGGTAACCCCATTGACAGTCTCAGCACGTTTGATGAGCTTGTCTTTGGTTCTTTGCACCGCTTGTGCTTGGAACTGTTCAATCTCCTTGCGCATGGTGTCGTGTTCGTCCATGTACTTTTCGATGACCCCTTTCAAATCCTTGGCGTTATTGAACAAGCTGCGGATGGCCTTTACCGTGTCTTCTATGGCATACATTGCTTCTTCGCACTTGCGACCGGTGATGGCTTCGAAGCGACGAACACCAGCAGCTACCGAACTTTCAGATAGGATTTTGAACAGTCCGATGCGTCCTGTACTCTTGGCGTGAATACCTCCACAGAACTCACATGACGGTCCGAAGCGCACTACCCGCACCTTGTCGCCATATTTTTCACCAAACAATGCAATTGCTCCCATTTCCTTCGCCTCTTCTATCGGCGTGTCACGATGTTCGTCCAAGGGGATGTCTTGACGAATAAGGTCGTTCACCATCCGTTCTACCTGTCTGATTTCCTCGTCGGTCACCTTTTGGAAATGCGAGAAATCAAAGCGCAGCGTGTCGGGCGATACATACGATCCCTTCTGCTCAACATGGTCGCCAAGCACCTGCTTGAGTGCATAATCCAGTAGGTGAGTGGCTGTATGGTTTGCCGCACAGGCGTCACGTTTGTCAGTATCCACGCAAGCCATGAAGTCAGCCTCGGGATGTTGTGGCAGTTGCTTAATGATGTGAATGCTTTGGTTGTTCTCACGTTTAGTGTCTATCACGTCCACTGTCTCGTGTTCGCTCACTAAGACACCTTGGTCACCTACCTGTCCTCCCATCTCTCCATAGAAGGGTGTGAAGTCCAAGATGACCTCGTAAAAACTATTTTTTTTCTGGGTTACCTTGCGATACTTCAAGATGTGGCATTCGTATTCGGTATAGTCGTAGCCCACAAACTGCTGTTCGCCTTGTCTTATTTCTACCCAGTCGCTGTTTTCCACTTGTGCGGCATTGCGGGCACGGTCTTTCTGTTTCTGCATTTCCGCATGGAACTGTTGCTCGTCAACGCTGAATCCGTGCTCTCTGCATATCAGTTCTGTGAGATCGAGCGGAAAACCGTATGTATCGAAAAGACGGAAGGCTTGTTCGCCATCGATTTGCGTCTTGCCTGCTTTTTTCAGCTCATCCATGGCATTGTTCAACAGGTTGATACCCTTTTCGAGTGTCCGCAAGAACGAGTCTTCCTCTTCTTTCATCACCTTGCCAATCAACTCACGTTGGGCAACGAGTTCAGGATATGCTCCTCCCATTTCGTCTACGAGTACGGGGAGCAACTTATATACAAAGGCTTCGCGCTGTCCTAAGAACGTGTAAGCATAGCGAACGGCGCGACGGAGGATGCGGCGAATGACGTAACCCGCTTTGGCATTGCTGGGTAGTTGCCCGTCAGCGATGGAGAAGGCTACGGCTCTAAGGTGGTCAGCCACTACACGCATCGCCACATCTACATCTTCCTGCTCGCCATATTTCTTGCCCGACAGGCGTTCCATCTCATGGATGAATGGTTGAAAGATGTCGGTGTCGTAGTTAGAATTCTTTCCTTGCAGCATTCTCACCAATCGCTCGAATCCCATTCCGGTATCGATAACGTTCATGGAGAGTGGCTCCAAAGAACCATCAGCTTTGCGATTGAACTGCATGAATACGATGTTCCAAATCTCGATGACCTGTGGATGATCCTTGTTCACCAATTCCCGACCGGGTAGTTGGGCTTTTTCTTCGTCCGAACGCGAGTCTACGTGTATCTCCGAACAAGGGCCGCAAGGTCCCGTATCACCCATTTCCCAAAAGTTGTCGTGCTTGTTGCCATTGATGATATGGTCGGCTGGCAGGTGCTTGCGCCAATACTTCTCTGCCTCGCTGTCGTGCGGGATGTTTTCTTCAGGTGAGCCTTCAAACACCGTCACATACAAATCTTTTGGGTCCAAGTGCAGCACGTCCACCAAATATTCCCACGCATAATCAATGGCGCCTTCCTTAAAGTAGTCGCCAAAGCTCCAGTTGCCGAGCATCTCGAACATCGTATGGTGGTAAGTGTCTCGTCCCACCTCCTCAAGGTCGTTGTGCTTTCCGCTCACACGGAGGCATTTCTGCGAGTCGGCTCTACGGCGAGGTTCCGGTTGCTTGTTGCCCAGGATGATGTCCTTCCATTGGTTCATGCCTGCATTGGTAAACATCAGGGTGGGGTCGTCTTTGATAACCATGGGGGCTGAAGCCACGATGGTGTGTCCTTTCGACTCAAAGAATTTCTTGAACGATTCACGTATCTCGTTTGCTGTCATCATCTGTTCTTATCTTGTTTATGGTTGTTTTTATTCTTCGTAAAGTGCTGGTGTAGCACCTGAATTAATTAGCGGCAAAATTATAAAAAAAAGGATAAAGTGCCAAAGATATCGCTTAAATTCAGTCGGTTAGAGAAGTTCGAGAACCTCGTATAGGTAGGCGTTTCCTCTTCATTGTAACCCTGTGCCGTGAGCAGTCTGTACCCTCCAATCATTGGAAAGTATATCTTGTTGATTTGAAAGACGTGGTTGAATACATGGCATGGCGAGGTGTTCTATGAAAACTTGTTTTAAAAGAATGGCTTAGAGAAATGCGTCTTTTCAAAAAAAATAAGTATATTTGCAATAGAAATCCAGCTTTTGACTTAAAAATTAACGACAATGGCACTGAATCCCAATAAGAATGTGAAGCTTTACTACTCCATTAAGGAGGTGGCTAAGCAGTTTGGCATCAATGAAAGTACATTGAGATACTGGGAAACCGAGTTCCCCCAGTTGAAGCCAAAGACTGTGAGTTCGACTAAGGTTCGGCAGTATACAGATGCCGACATCGAGGAGATTCGCGTGATTTATAACTTGGTTAGGGTGCGTGGTTTTAAGCTGTCGGCCGCCAGAAAGATGCTGGGTGCCAACAGAAAAGGTGCCGAAAAGAGTTCGGAAGTGCTGGAAACATTGCTGTCTGTGCGCGATCAGTTGCAAGAACTGCGCAAACAGCTGGATATGATTGTGTGAGGGTTGAGTTTATAAGTTTTTGAGTTGATGAGTCTTTGAGTTGGTAAGTTTTCGAGTTTTTATGTTGACTAAGGAAACCGTATGGTTCGGTTTCTCGTTCGTTAACGCCTCACCTCAAACCCCCAAATGACCTATCAACTCGCAAATCCAAAACTTAATAAACACTACACTTGTCAACTCGTAAACTCGTGAACTTGTAAACTAAGATAAACTTACATAATTTGTTGAATCTCTTGCAAGTCTTTTACCTTTTTCAAGCTGTTGATGATGTTCTTTACTTCTTGTCGATTATGAACGAGAACCTCGATTTTACCCATAAAAATATCTTCCTTGCTGGTTAGCGAAAGATTGTGCATGTTGACGTTCATCTCATCTGAAATGACATCCACGACATCGTGCAACATGCCTTGACGGTCGATGCCTCTGATCTCGATGGTGGCGTTGAAAAGGCGGATGTTGTGCATATCCCACTTAGCATCCAGCAGTCGATTGCCGAAACTAGACTTCAGTTTGCTGGCCACAGGGCAGTTGCGCTTGTGTATTTCTACGTGGTTTTGGTTGTCGATGTAGCCCAGTATGTCATCGCCGGGGATGGGATGACAGCAAGTGGGGAAGAGGTAGGTGTCGATGTTGCCGTCGTTGATGACGATAGCCTTCTTCCGATTGAGTGTATTATCGACGGTGAATGGCTCGGCCTTCTTATCCTGTTCGTCTTTCTTGTCATGTCCGATGAAGGGTACATACTTGAGCCAATTGCTGGGTGAAGAGCTTTTCTTTTTCTTGTTCAGCTCGTCCAAGTCTTTTTCTGTCAAGATAACCGACTTATTACCGATACACAAGAACAGGCTCTCGTGTTTCTTTAAGTTATGAAATTCGCATAACTTGTCGAGTACAGATGTGGTCATTTCCATGTCATTGCGCTCCAACCAGGCGTTGAGAAAGGCTTCGCCTTGCTTTTGTATCTCTCTGTTGTTGCGCCTGAGGATGGCCTGTATCTTTGCTTTAGCCTTGGCTGTGGTGGCAAAGTTGAGCCAAGAGGGTTGCACATGCTGCGACTTGCTGGTTAATATCTCTACCTGATCGCCACTTTGCAGCTTATGACTCAGCGGAACCAACTTATGATTGACCTTGGCTCCGATACAATGACTGCCCAGCAGGGTGTGTATCTGGAAAGCGAAGTCGAGCGCGGTGCAGCCGGCAGGCATGGTCTTGATTTCGCCTTTCGGGGTGAACACGAATATCTCTGAGGCGAAGAGATTCAGCTTGATGGCATCGAGAAAGTCCATGGCATCGGGCTGTGGATCGTCCAAAATCTCTTTGATGGTGCGCAACCATTCGTTCAGTTCGTTCTCATCCTCGGTATATTCACCTTTGTCTTTGTATTTCCAGTGAGCCGCAAAGCCTTGTTCGGCCACCTCGTTCATGCGGTCACTGCGTATCTGAACTTCAATCCAACGGCCTTGTTTGCTCATCAAGGTGACGTGGAGAGCTTGGTATCCGTTGGCCTTTGGGTGGCTCAACCAGTCGCGCAGTCGGTCGGGATGCGACTTGTAGATGCGGCTGATGGCCACATATATTTTAAAGCATTCGTCAATCTCGTCGGCCCTTACCTTTGGTGTGAAGATGATTCGTACGGCCAAGATGTCGTAAATTTCGTCGAAGGTGACATGCTTCGTCTGCATCTTGTTCCATATAGAGTATGGACTTTTGACCCTTGCTTTCAGCTCATAGTCAATGCCCATGGCATCAAGGGTTTCCTTAATGGGCGCCGTGAACAGCTCGAAGAGGCGGTCACGTTGCTCCTTTGTAAAGGAAAGCTTGTTGGTAATATTGGCGTATTCTTCGGGATGCTCGAACCGGAAGCTGAGGTTTTCCAGTTCGGTCTTAATCTTATTCAGGCCCAATCGGTTCGCCAATGGCGCATATATATATAAGGTTTCGCCGGCTATCTTGTATTGTTTATTGGCTGGTTGCGACTGCAAAGTGCGCATATTGTGCAGGCGGTCGCATATTTTAATAAGGATAACGCGGATGTCATCGCTCATGGTGAGCAGCAACTTTTTGAAGTTTTCCGCCTGAGCCGACGCCCTGTCGCCGAAGATACCTCCGCTAATTTTGGTGAGTCCATCGACGATTTGTGCAATCTTGGGGCCGAATATGTTCTCAATGTCCTCAACGGTATAGTCGGTATCTTCCACCACATCGTGCAGAAGTGCCGAGCAGATGCTGGTTGACCCCAGTCCCATCTCCTCACAAGCAATCTGCGCTACGGCGATGGGGTGCATGATGTACGGCTCGCCCGAGAGACGTCTTACGCCTTTGTGTGCTTGACGTGCGAAGTTGAAGGCCTTGGTGATGATGTCTACCTTCTTTCTGTGACGGGAAGCCAAATAGGTGTCCAGCAGATGTTGGAATGCATCTTGGATGGTTTTTTCTTCCAGTTCATCTTTCCTTTCTTTATCTTGAATCTCTTGATTGTCCATACTCAATTCTCCCCATGATGGTTGAGCATTACCTCACCCTTATTTTCTTTCCTTTCCTGATATTATTACTTTTCAGGCCATTGAGCCTCTTGAGCTTCTTAACAGTCGTGTGGTTGCGAGCGGCTATTTCTGATAATGTATCTCCTCCTTTAATGATAACTGACTTTTTTGACGAACGTCTTCTTCGGCTGCTGCGCGATGATTTGTGCCTGCTGCGTTTGCTTTTGCTCCTGCTGTAGCTCTTGCGTGAGCTGGATACCGATGTCCTGCCACTCGAATAGCTGGGTATCTCTTGCGCTACTTCCACCTCTGAACGCTTGGTCAGCAGCACGTCGGCATTGTAAGCATATACAGAATCCTCTTGGTCGATGAACGAATTAATCTTGTCAACGGGCAGACGAAGGGTGGATGGCTTGGTATATCCGATGACAATGTCCTTGCGATATTGTGGGTTGAGCGACCGAACAAGCTCCTCATCCATATTCAATACTTGTGCAATTTGCTTGAAATGAACGTCACGGTTGACGAGGATGGTATCTGTCTTGGCTGGCAAGTCAGTGGTCATTGGGCAGATGTTGTGCTCGCAGTAGTAGTTCATGATGTAGTTGGCTGCGATGAATGCCGGTACATATCCTCGTGTTTCGCGTGGCAAGTAGGGGTATATTTTCCAGTAATCCTTGCTGCCACCGGCACGATGGATGGCCTGTGTGAGCTTTTCCGGACCGCAGTTATAGGCTGCGATAACCAGGTTCCAGTCGCCAAAGATTCGGTATAGGTCGCTCAAGTAGTTGGCTGCGGCGTACGAAGACTTGATGGGATCGCATCGTTCGTCAAGCAAAGAGTTGATTTCCAGACCGTAATTCTTGGCGGTAGCCAACATGAATTGCCACAGTCCCGTGGCACCTACACGCGACACGGCCTTGGGATTGAGTCCTGATTCAATCACCGGAAGGTATTTTAACTCGAGTGGCAGGCTGTACGTTTCTAAGGCCTGTTCGAAGATGGGCATGTAAAAATTGGAGGCACCCAGCATGATACCTACTGCGTTGCGCAGCTCGTTGCTGTACCGGTCGATGAACTTTTGCACCACGTTGTTGTATGGCATCTCCATAATTGTGGACAAACGGCGCAGGCGATCCTTGTAAACATCTGGCTCGTAAGTCTTGTTTACATTTGGTAAGTTGCAATCAGCATCACGTTTCAGGTATGTCTTGGTGTTGTAAAGGTGAAGCAGACTGTCAATCTCAGACGTCATAGCTTCGGGTAAGTCAAATGTTTCGTTTTCACCTTTTTCATTTGTCGCACTTATTTGCATAATACTGGCCCAAACACAAAACACTAAAAACAATCCACAACCAATTATAACTAGTTGAGCTAATCTACTTTTCCATATTTTTTTCCATTCATATTTAATCATCTCACTCATTAGATTTACTACCCTTCTTGTAACTCATCAGAAAAAAGCTTCAAATACAAATCCTCCAAAGTTGGTTCTACAATTATCGCACCCTCTATTGGGGATGACGTAGAAATAACTCTTGCTTCTATAACTTCTTTCATTACATGCGAATTAGCAATACAATGTGTTCTTTCAAAATTACTCCATTGATTATTAGGCACTCTACACGACCATACCT
>ERZ772969.2376-NODE-2376-length-11922-cov-3.860032_pt1 | contig 11922 bp, 7 predicted proteins | sample MGYA00511676_ERZ772969 | MGnify/ENA primary metagenome ERZ772969 (study PRJEB29015, sample SAMEA2737651) | human gut metagenome | biome: human gut; feature: human-associated habitat; material: faeces | place: China | collected 2012 ...
ATCCGAAGAAGAAGCTAACCCCAATATGGCCAGTTAATTATTATTCAATCTACTACAATATCGGTGCGGTCATCGGTATTTTGACCTTTATCATTCTGGCAGTCGGGGCGCTGCTCACCTACCGGAACAGTAAATCATACAAAGAGGGAGGAATTTAGAGATGGCGGCACAAAAAATGCATTCGGCAAAAAGAAAGCGCATCATCACCAACACGATCGTGCACACCAGTCTGGCAGTCCTTGCGGCGGTCTGGGTGTTCCCGATTTTCTGGGTGATCCTCACAAGCTTCCGCGCGGAGAAGGGTTCGTATGTATCGACTTTCTTTCCGAAGGAGTTTACACTGGATAATTACGCGAGACTATTCACCGATACGTCGATCCTGAACTTTCCGCAGATGTTTTTAAATACGCTGATCATCGCGGTATTTTCCTGCATTCTTGCGACCTTTTACACGCTGGCGGTTTCCTACTGTCTGTCGAGGCTTCGCTTTAAGCTGCGGAAGCCGTACATGAACATGGCGATGATCCTCGGACTGTTCCCGAGCTTCATGTCCATGATCGCCGTGTATTTTATCCTGAAGGCGGGCAATCTGATCCGGGTGGCGCTGATCCTCTGTTATTCGGGCGGCGCGGGGCTCGGCTTCCAGATCGCGAAGGGATTTTTTGACACGATCCCGTACGAGGTGGACGAGGCGGCGATCCTGGACGGCTGTACGAGATGGCAGGTCTTTTCCAAGATCACGCTGCCTCTCAGCAAGCCGATCATCGTCTACACGGTGCTGACCGCGTTTATGGCGCCGTGGCTGGACTTCATCTTTGCAAAGGTCATCTGCCGCGCGAACTCCGACCAGTATACTGTGGCGCTCGGACTCTGGAAGATGCTGGAAAAGGAATATATTGACAGCTGGTATACAAGCTTTGCGGCAGGGGCGGTGCTGATCTCGATCCCGATCGCGATCCTGTTCTTATATATGCAAAGATACTATGTGGACGGCGTGTCAGGAGCAGTAAAGGGCTAGAAACTATGGACAGACGGGAATTAAAAAAACTTTATCAGTCAACAGAATTTAAACGGCAGTACACCTATGAAAAGCATGACCTCGGGGCAGCCTGCACGGAGAAAGGGACCTCCTTTCTCCTCTGGAGCCCGCTGGCAAAGGAGATCACGCTGCGGCTTTACGCGGACGGGGCTAAGGGAGGCTGCTTCCGTGAAATCGCCATGCAGAAAGAAGCGCAGGGGGTCTGGGCGCACCGGACGGACGAATCGCTGCATGGCGTTTATTATGATTACAAGATCGTATACCCGTGGGAGACGGTCACAAGCTGCGATCCGTACGCGAGAGCCTGCGGGGTGAACGGCAGGAGGAGCATGGCGGTCGATCTGAGAAGGACGGATCCGGACGGCTGGTACACGGATGACAGACCAAAGAAGGCTGCGGAGACAGTGATCTATGAGCTCCATGTCGGCGAATTTTCGTGGGACAGATCCGGCGGATTTTCGGAGGAGTACCGCGGAAAATACAAGGCGTTCACCGAGGAGCACACCACACTTTTTTCCGACAGGGTGCATCCGACGGGGATCGATTACCTAAAAGAGCTTGGCGTGACCCATGTGCAGCTGATGCCTGCGTATGACTACGGCTCTGTGGACGAATCGCGTGAGGGAGGCTTCAACTGGGGATACGATCCGGAAAATCACAACGTGCCGGAGGGCTCTTATGCGACGGACGCATATCACGGCGAGGTGCGGATCCGGGAATTTAAGGAGATGGTGCAGTCGCTCCACAAAAACGGCTTTCGCGTCATCATGGATGTGGTATATAATCATATGTATTCCACCGACTGTCATCTGAATAAGACCGCGCCCTGGTATTATTTCCGCACGGAGGAAAACGGTGCGGTTTCCAACGGCTCCGCCTGCGGCAACGATCTGGCAAGCGAGTGCGCGATGTGTGCAAATTACATTCTGGACTCGGTGCTGTACTGGGCAAAGGAATATCATATCGACGGCTTCCGCTTCGACCTGATGGGTCTTTTGGACGTCGGTTTGATGAACCGGATCCGCGCCGAACTGGACAGGCGGTATGGCAAAGGAGAGATCCTGCTGTTTGGCGAACCGTGGGCAGCGGACGAGACGGCGATGGAGGGCGGCGCGCTTCCGGCGCTCAAGAAAAATGCCGGGAAGCTGGATGTGAATGTCGGAATGTTTTGTGACGACACGAGGGATGCCATCAAGGGAGATGTCTTTTTGGAGAAGGTCTGTGGCTTTGTCAACGGCGGAGAGGGCTTTGAGGAGGCGGTCTTACACAGTGTCCGCGCATGGTGCACGGAGGATGGGGAGGCGGTGGCGAAAGCCCCATCCCAGATCATCACCTACGTCTCGGCACACGACAACTGGACGCTGTGGGATAAGCTCGCCAAGACGATCACCGACGAAAAGACGCGCATCCGCGCGAATAAGCTGGCGGCAGCCATCTATATGACCTGCCAGGGGCGTCTCTTTTTCCTCTCGGGGGAGGAGTTTGCGCGGACAAAGAACGGTCTCGGCAACACCTACAATGCGCCGATCGGGCTAAACCGTCTCGACTGGCAGCGAGCGTATGCGTATGAGGAGCTTCGTGTCTACTATCAGGGGCTGATTGCGCTGCGCAAGCAGCTCCCGGGTCTGTGCGATAAATCGGAGAGAGCCGGAAAACGGATTTACGGCACATGGACGAAAGCGGGAGTCGCCGGATTTTTTGCGGATAACCGGAGCGAGACAAAACACAGCAGATGGGCAGAACTGTGCGTGATCTACAACAGCACGGACACGGCTGTCCGAAGGGAGCTGCCGGAGGGAAACTGGGAGCTGCTGCTCGACGGGGAAAACAGCTTTCTCTGGCGAGAGGGCATCGGGGTGACGGTTGCCGAGGCAGCGCCGTTTCGCGCGCTCGTGCCCGGAAAAAGGGAGTGAGAGCGATGAGATGGATTTATGGAAAGCAGGATTTTAGCACAGTGGAGCGCGGGGAGGAGAACTGCTACCTCCTGACAAACGGGCTCGGCGGATTTTCTTCCCTGACGATGACGGGGGCTGCGGCGAGAAACGACCATGCGCTTTTGATGGCGTGCACGAAGGCGCCCAATCACAGATATAATATGATACACCGCATGGCGGAGATGCTTGCCATCGGCGTGGAGGGCTTTGTGCTCTCTACACAGGAGTTTGCGGACGGAAGCTGTGAGGAGGGGTATCGCCATCTCGCCGCCTTCGTTTACGAGGACGCGCCGCTTTGGAGATTTCTGGTGCAGGGCGTGGAGGTCTGCAAGGAAATCGGCATGAAGCAGGGCGAAAATACGCTTGCCGTCCGCTACACGGTGAGAAACAGACAGCGGAAGGACGTGACGCTTGGGGTGACCCCGTTTTTCCAGTTTGTGAAAAAGGGGGAGGATGCAAAGCGCACGCAGATCTTTGAGAGAAAAGGAAACAGTGTCGCATCGAACGGTATGACGCTTTTCTTTGAGACAAACGGAACGGTGACGGACATCGAAGAAAAGGAAGAAACCTATTACTACCGCTATGACGCCTGCGACGGCAGGAGAGAGACGGGGCTTGCAAAGGCGAATCACACGGTCAGCCTCCGCGTTCCGGCGGGAGAGGAAGCTGTACTAAATATTGTGTATGCGATGGAGGATGCGAAGCAGGACGCGGACGTCATTCTCTCTGAAATGAAGCAGTACAAAAATGCGCTGGTGCAAAAGGCGGGGCTCGCAGAGCCGCTCGCGCAGGAGCTTGTAAAGAGCGCGGACGCGTTTCTCTCGAAACGCGAATCCACGAACGGGAGCACGATCCTTGCGGGCTATCCGTTTTTTGAGGACTGGGGAAGGGACACGATGATCGCGCTTCCGGGCGTGTGCATCTCGACCGGGCGGTATGAGCTGGCGAAGGAGATCCTGCGCACCTTTGCGGTGCACGAGAAGAATGGGCTGATGCCAAACCTTTTTCCCGAGGGTGGAAATGAGCCGCTCTACAATACGGTGGACGCTGCGCTTTTGTTTATCAACTGCGTGTGGCTCTACTATGAGGCGACGGAGGACGCGGCGTTTGTGAAAGAGGTGTATCCGGTGATGGAGCGCATCTTTCATAAATATAAGGATGGAACGGATTACGGCATCCGCATGGATGCGGACGGGCTCATCCTTGCGGGCGAGGGGCTCTGGCAGGTGACGTGGATGGATGTGCGCGTGGGAGAGATCCTGCCGACGCCGCGCCACGGCAAGCCGGTCGAGATCAACGCGTACTGGTATAACGCGCTCTGCATCATGGAAAAATTTGCTCCCCTGTGCGGTCAGGAATGGGAAGATCCGGGGCTTAAGGAGCGGGTGCGCGAGGCGTTCCGGGAAAAATTCTGGAGGGAGGACGCGCACTGCCTGAAGGATCTGGTGTCGGGAACAAAGGCGGATGTTCAGATCCGCTGCAACCAGATCTGGGCGGTGTCGATGCCGTTTACGATGCTGACGGCAGAGCAGGAGGCACAGGTGGTGGAGACGGTGTTTGAGAAGCTTTACACCCCGTACGGACTGCGCACGTTAGCGCCGGACGATGCGGAATTTCACCCGTGCTATGAAGGGCCGATGGAGGAGCGGGATATGGCGTATCATCAGGGGACGGTCTGGCCGTTTCCGCTTGGCGCGTACTACCTCGCCTTTTTAAAGGTAAACGGGCACAGCGAGCAGGCAAAGACTGTGGTCCGAGGACAGCTTGCGGTTTTGGAGAGCGCGCTGCGCGAGGGCTGTATCGGGCAGCTTCCAGAGATCTATGACGGGGAGAATCCGACGCGCTCGAAGGGCTGCTTTGCGCAGGCGTGGAGCGTCGGGGAATTGCTGCGCGTGTACGAGGCGCTCAAGCGGGGATAGGGCACCGCTAAAAAAGTGAGAGATCAGAGGATGAGAATATGAGAGAGACAGGAATATTGATGCCGCTCGCCTCCCTCCCGTCGCGTGCGGGAATCGGGGAGCTCGGCAGGGAGACGGAGCGTTTTATCGGGTGTCTGCGGGACGCTGGCGTGACGATCTGGCAGATTTTGCCGCTGAATCCGGTGGGATATGGAAATTCCCCGTACCAGACGTATTCCTCCTGCGCGGGGGATGAGATCTATATCAGTCTGGAAAAGCTGTGGGAGCAGGGGCTGTTACAGGAACTGCCGCCGGAGTTTGGCACAGAGGATACGAAGATCCGCTACGATGCGGTGCGTGCGTTTAAGGAGCTGTATTTTAAGGAGGCGTTCGCGGCGTTTGAACAGACGGAGGAATACCGTGCGTTTGCCGCGCAGAGCTGGGTGCAGGCATATGGAATGTTCCGCGCCCTCAAAAAGGAAAACGGAAACGTCTGCTGGAATGAGTGGCGCACAGAGGACAAAAACCGGACGCCGCAGCAGGGCGAAGCGCCGGAGGCGGTCGGGGACGAGGCTGCCTACCATATTTTTTTACAGTATCTGTTTTTCTGTCAGTGGATGGAGATCAAAACGCTGGCGAATGAGAGCGGAATACGCATCATGGGAGACGTACCGTTCTATGTCGGCGTGGATTCCGCCGATGTGTGGGCTGGCAAGGAGAATTTCCTGCTGGACACCGACGGCAGACCTATTTTTATCGCGGGTGTGCCGCCTGACTATTTCAGCGCGACCGGGCAGCGATGGGGAAATCCGATCTACAACTGGGAGCATCTGAAGGAAAACGGGTATCAGTTCTGGGTGGATCGCATCGGCTACAACAGCCGTCTGTTTGACATTATCCGCATCGACCACTTCCGAGCGTTCGACACGTTCTGGAAGATTCCGGCATCCTGCCCGACCGCCATTGAGGGCGAGTGGGTGGAAGCGCCGGGCTATGAGGTGCTCGACACGCTGTTTGCAAAAATCCCGGGCGTAGATCTCGTGGCGGAGGATCTCGGCGACTTAAGACCCGAGGTGCTGACGTTGAAGGAGCACTACCACTTGAAGGGAATGAAGATTCTTCAGTTTTCCATCGACACCGGCGGAAAATATGCGAAGGACAGCTTCCGCGATGTGGAAAACATGATCATTTACACCGGAACGCACGACAACGATACGCTGATGGAGTGGTACGGAAAGCTCTCGGCGGCGTCAAAAAGAAAGGTGCGGCGGTTTCTTGCGAGGGAGGGCATACGGCAGGGCTCGGTTGCGGACAGACTGCTGTGCTACACCTTAAAAAGCCCGGCGGAGTACGCGATTCTCCCGCTGGCAGATCTTTTGGGACTGGGCGCACAGGCACACCTGAACACACCGGGAACGGTCGGGAGTCCAAACTGGGAGTGGCGGATGCCGGATGAGAAAAAAATCGCCGCCGGACTGCGGCGGTGTGCGGAAAAACTGCGGGATCGCTAGGGAAAGGACGGAAGTGCGCGATGAATTTTGCGGGAGTATATCACAAGGCGTCGGAGCAGATGAGCTATCCGCGCAATGACGACGAGCTTGTCATCAATCTGAAAACCGGATATGACGTCCGGCGCGTCTTTTTGCACTACGGCGACCCGTTTGAGGCGGGGATCCTCGGCGGAAACGAGAAGTGGAGCGGCACGCGGGAGGAGATCGTTTACAAAAAACGGCTGAAATACCAGCTCTGGTGGACGACCACGGTCGTTCCGGCGTATAAGCGGTGCAAGTACTATTTTGAACTGCAGACGGAGCAGGAGACCTGGTACTATTTCGAGGACGGATTTCTGACGGCAGAGCAGCTTCACATGGACGGCAGAATGTTACAGTGCTTTACCGTGCCGTGGATGAATCCTGCCGACGTTTGCCGGACGCCGGAGTGGGTGAACGGCACGGTTTGGTATCAGATTTTTCCCGACCGTTTCTGCAACGGAACGCCGGAGAAAAATACGGCGGAGATCACGCCGTGGCGCAGCGGAAGGGTGACGAACGCCGAGCGTTTTGGCGGAAATCTTGCGGGCATCCGCAGCAGGCTGCCGTACCTCAAAGAGCTTGGGATCAATGGGATCTACCTAAATCCGATCATGGAGGCGGAGTCGAACCACAAGTATGACACGACGGATTACACGAGGATCGATCCGCATTTTGGCACGAACGAGGAGTTTGCGTCGCTGGTGCAGGAGGCGCACCGCCTCGGCATCCGCGTGATGGTGGACGCGGTGTTCAACCACTGCGGAAGGAACTTTGCGCCGTGGATGTCCGCGCAGGAGCACGGTAAAGAGTTGCCGTACGCCGGCTGGTTTATGGTCAATGACTGGGCGGACTTAAAAAAGCAGAGGGACACGCGGGACGGGCGGTTCTATTCGTTTGCCTTTGTCGACCGTATGCCGAAATTAAACACAAACCACGAGGAGGTCATCCGGTATTTCTGCGGCATCTGCGAGCGGTGGATCCGGGAGTTTGACATTGACGGCATCCGGTTTGACGTGGGAAATGAGGTGTCGCACAAATTTTTGAAGCGGATACGCCATCATGTGACAGCGGTCAAGCCGGACGTCTATCTGCTGGGGGAGATCTGGCACGATGCGAGTCCGTGGCTGGCGGGGGATGAGTATGACGCCGTGATGAATTACCCGCTGATGAGCGGGATCTGCGACTTCTTCCTCGACGGGGAGAGTACGAAGGAGGATTTTGAGTACATGATCAATCGCTGCTATACGATGTATATGCAGCAGACGAACAATGTTTTATTTAACCTTCTGGATTCCCACGACACAGAGCGTCTGAGGAACCGTCTGCATGATCTTGATATTTTTTACCAGCAGCTTGCGGTTCTGTTTACGATGCCGGGAAGTCCGTGTATCTATTATGGGACGGAGATCGCGCTGGAGGGCGGGCATGACCCGGACTGCAGGCGATGTATGCCGTGGGAGGAGCTGGAAACTTTGGAAAATCAGGCGCGCATCGGGGAGATTAGGACGCTGATCGCACTCCGCAGGAAGGAGGCGACGTTTCGCAGTCTGCATTTTCATTTCCCGGATGATTATGAGCAGAAGCGCATGGTGCACTACCGCAAGCTGGACGAGGCGGGGGATCGGGTGGAGATCCTTTTAAACTGTACCGGGGCGGATGTAGCGGTGCGCGCAGAGGGAGAGATTTTATTCCATCGAGGGTACGAAGCCGGCAGGCTGAAAAAGAACGGCACATTAATCTATCGAACCGTCGGATGAGAATGGGAAAAACAGGAGGAAAATGGGATGTCAGAACAGAACAAGTGGTGGCAGAATGCCGTCGTATACCAGATTTACCCGAGGAGCTTTCAGGACAGCAACGGGGACGGGATCGGGGATATTCCGGGAATTATAAAGAGACTGGACTATTTAAAGGAGCTTGGCGTCGATGTGCTCTGGCTCTCGCCGGTCTGCCGTTCTCCGCAGGACGACAATGGCTATGATATTTCGGATTATCAGGACATTGATCCGATGTTCGGCAGCCTTTCAGATATGGAGAAGCTGATCGGGGAGGCGAAATTGCGCGGCATCCGCATCATCATGGATCTCGTCTTAAATCACTCCTCGGACGAGCACCCGTGGTTTCTGGAGGCGAAAAAGAGCAGGGACAACCCCTATCACGACTACTACGTGTGGCGCGACGGGGAGGAGGGCGTGCTTCCAAACGACATGGACTGCGCGTTCGGCGGTCCTGCGTGGGAGTGGGTGCCGGAGGTCGGACAGTATTATTTTCACCAGTTCTCGGTGAAGCAGCCGGATCTCAACTGGGAGAATCCAAAGCTTCGGAGAGAGATTTACGACATGATCCTCTGGTGGATGGACAAGGGAGTCGGCGGCTTCCGGCTGGACGTGATCGACCAGATCGCGAAAGAGCCCGATCAAAAGATCACGTCGAACGGACCGAGACTGCACGAATTTATCCGCGAGCTGAGCCGCGAGACATTCCAGAAGGGCGATCTGATCACGGTCGGCGAGGCGTGGGGCGCCAATATTGAGCGGGCAAAGCTTTACAGCAATCCCGACGGGAGCGAGTTCTCAATGGTATTTCAGTTTGAGCACATGATGTTAGACCAGCAGCCCGGAAAAGAAAAGTGGGACGTCTGCCCGCTGCCGTTTGTGGCGCTGAAACAAAATCTTGCAAAGTGGCAGACAAAGCTGCACGGCTGCGGCTGGAACAGTCTGTTCTGGAACAACCACGATCTTCCGCGGATCGTCTCGCGCTGGGGCAATGACAGGGAATACCGCATCGAGGCCGCAAAAATGCTTGCGACGATCCTCCACGGGATGCAGGGAACGCCCTATATCTATCAGGGCGAGGAGCTTGGAATGACGAATATCCGCTATGAGAGTATCGACGAATATCAGGATATCGAGATTCACGGGATGTACCGTGAGCGGTTGAAAAAGGGATATTCCCATGAGGAGATCATGGAATCGATTTATGCGAAGGGGCGCGACAATGCCAGAACGCCGATGCAGTGGGACGATACGGCGTCTGCCGGATTTACGACGGGAACGCCGTGGATCGCGGTAAATCCGAATTATGTGGAGATTAACGCAGAGCGAGAGAGAAACGATCCGTCCTCCATATTCCATTACTATCAGAAGCTCATCCGCCTGCGCAAGGAGCATGAGATCCTGGCAGAGGGCGAATTTGAGCTGCTGCTTGAGGAAGATCCGGCTATCTTTGCCTATATAAGAAGGCTGGGAGAAAAAGAGTGGCTCGTTGTCGCAAACTTTACAGACAAAGAGGTAGACTGTGAACCGCTGCGGGAATGGCAGGGAAAGAAAAAAATGATCCACAACTATCCCGATGACGGGGAGGCGGGCACGCTCCGCCCGTATGAGAGCATGATGCTGGAGTGGGAAAAATAAGATAGAGAGACGTTGCAGGACGCCCGACTAGGAGGTCGGGTGTCCTGCTGCCGTTCGGAAGTCTTTGGGGGACATTCCTTTTTGGCGGTGAAACGTCTTGGAAAAGTAGAGACTGTTGTCAAAGCCGAGCGAGTTTGCGATCGCCGTGATCGAGAGGTCGGAGTGCTCTAAGAGATAGCACGCCTGCTTCATGCGGAAATCGGTGAGGTATTCCTTCGGGGAGCGTCCGAGCACGGTCTCAAAGGAGCGGAACAGGTGGCTGCGGCTGACCCCGACATAATCTGCAATATCCTCCACGGTGATCGCGTAGGAATAGTTGGAGGAGATAAATTCAATCCCCTTCTGCACATAGCTGTTTGCCGAATTCTGCGTGTTTGTGTGCGACGCCCCATGCAGAAAGAGCGCCAGCATGGTGTAGAGCCGTCCCGTCATCTCGACGGCGTGCTCAAATTCGTTGCCGCGCGCGTCGTAGATGTGCAGGATCTGGCGGCGGATGGCATCGCCGAGCGGCGTGTTGCGGATAAACGGAACCTCCGGCGTAAAATCGGTCGCCTTTAGGATCATGGAGGCGTCGCTTCCGGTGAAGCCGACCCATGCGTATTCCCAGGAATCCTCCTCGGCGGCGTAATAGGTAACCTCGGTATTCGGGTAGACGAGGAAGGTGTCGCCCGCACCAAGCTCGTAGGTCTGCTGCCCAAGCTTATAGTAGCCCTTCCCGGAAATGATATAGTGGATCAGATAGTGGTCGCGGATGCCGGGACCCCACTGGTAGAGCGGATCGCATTTCTGAAAACCGACATTGTACACAGAAAGGGAGACCAGTTCCTTCTCTGCAACCTTATAGGAATTTTTGTAGTTTTTTATCATGGCAAGATCCTCGTTTCCCCACAGAATGCAAGGGGGTATTGTATAGTTCTATTATAAGAAAGATTTTTGGAAGATGCAACATTTTTACATGTAATTCGTATTTTTTTCTTATATACATTTAAAAGGTCATGCGATATAATGACAGCAGAAACAACGAGTGGCACACGTTGCGAGCCACTCTTATGTCAACAACGAGTGACACACGCTGCGCAAGGCAGAAAGGAAAGGTGGAAGTGTTATGGCAATTTTAGTGACGGGGGGCGCCGGATATATCGGCAGTCACACATGTGTGGAGCTGCAGAATGCAGGGTACGAGGTAGTGGTGCTTGATAATTTAAGCAACGCTTCCGAGAAATCATTGGAGCGCGTGAAAGCGATCACGGGCAGGGAAGTCAGATTCTACAAGGGTGATATTTTAGACAGGGCGATCCTGGAGAAGATCTTTAAGGAGCAGGATATTGACAGCTGTATTCATTTTGCGGGGCTAAAGGCTGTCGGTGAATCTGTGGCAAAGCCGTGGGAATACTACCATAACAATATTACAGGAACGCTGGTGCTTGTGGACGTGATGCGTCAGCATGGCTGCAAAAATCTTATTTTTTCATCCTCGGCAACGGTATATGGCGATCCTGTGCAGATTCCGATCACGGAGGAGTGTCCGAAGGGAGCGTGCACCAATCCGTATGGCTGGACGAAGTCGATGCTGGAGCAGATATTTATGGATATGCAGAAGGCAGATACAGAGTGGAATATTGTCCTGCTTCGTTACTTTAATCCGATCGGCGCGCATAAGAGCGGGACGATGGGCGAGAATCCGAACGGTATCCCGAATAACCTGATGCCGTATGTGACGCAGGTGGCGGTTGGAAAATTAAAGGAGCTCAGCGTTTTTGGAAACGATTATGACACGCCGGACGGAACGGGAGTCAGAGATTATATCCATGTGGCAGACCTTGCAGTCGGTCATGTAAAGGCATTAAAAAAGCTTGAGGAGAGCGCAGGGCTTTGTATCTATAATCTGGGAACGGGTCATGGCTACAGCGTACTGGATATTGTAAAGAATTTTGAGGAGGCGACAGGCGTGCATGTCCCCTATGTGATCAAGGACAGACGTCCGGGCGATATTGCGACCTGCTATTGCGATCCGGCGAAGGCGGAGCGTGAGCTTGGCTGGAAGGCTCAGTTTGGCATCCGTGAGATGTGTGAGGACGCATGGAGATGGCAGAAGAATAATCCGAA
>ERZ772969.2384-NODE-2384-length-11881-cov-3.728564_pt1 | contig 11881 bp, 13 predicted proteins | sample MGYA00511676_ERZ772969 | MGnify/ENA primary metagenome ERZ772969 (study PRJEB29015, sample SAMEA2737651) | human gut metagenome | biome: human gut; feature: human-associated habitat; material: faeces | place: China | collected 2012 ...
TCCCAGTCCTGCGTTTCAAGCTGGCGGAGAATGGCCTGCACCCGTTCCAGAGCAGCCACAGCGTGATAATCCACAAGGCCTTGACTGCGCAGACGGCCGATCTCGTTGATGATATCTGTTTCGGCACGCAGGTACAGCCGGATGAGCCGTTCCAGTTCCCGGTCAGGGGATGCACGGGCAAGGGTGGGCATAGGCTTCCTCCTGAAAATGGGCAAAAGAAAAGCGCCGGACTTTCGTCTGACGCTTGTACTGTTAAATTAAATGCAGGGCACTGTTTCCTTGATCGTTTTGAGGAAAGCAGCGGCCTTTTTCATCATGCTGTTTTCCTGCAAAAACTCAATGCCTTTCTGCGTAATGCGAAGGTCAATGACTTTGACGCTGACAGCGGAGCCGATCGACGCAGGGAAAACAAGCCCTACAATATAGCCTTCTTCTGTCAGGCTGCGCATGATGTTGAACCAGTACCCCACGGGGATATGAAGAACATCCGCTGAAATGCAGTCCATATCAGGCTGTTCGCCAGCTTTGAAGCAGGCGTAGAGATATGAAAGAATGCGATATGCAAGAACAAAGTAATCATCCTTGGCCATAGGTCAATTCTCCTCAAGGTCTAGCCCATCGTCGCCCGGAGTAAGCCCGTCCGGGGCAACTTCATCGAAGTATTCGATAAGTTCTTTCATGCTTGCATCCAGGTGCTTTTGTGCATACTCAAGCATCTCGTCCTCAACCTGATATCCTGCCGGTGCATTCAAAAGCCAAAGCAAATTATTTTCGTCCTCATAGGACATCTCGACATCAGAGGCAGGTTCATAGTGCTCACGAACATACTGCACCCATACAGATTCCTGCTTGCTCATTTTTTCCTCCTGTTCGTGATTGGAATGCGCCGTTCAACGCTCAGTCCACCAAAGCCATCTGCAGTAACGTGGTACTGATAATTGGCATCCCGAATAATGACCTTTTCACCAGCCAGAAGCCCCGGGTACTGCGTGTTCAACACACCGGTGAGCCTTGCATAGGTCTTGGGCTTGAGCTGAATTTTGCTCTCGCTCCTCTGCGGAGACGGTGCGTACTTGGTTTTCTCTATTTTACCGCTCCCGCCGCCGCTTGTAAAGCGTCCGTCGGAGGGGTCGTGGCGGGAGTTGAAATCGAATACCGAGGTGTCCGCAGTAGGAACCTCCATTCCGGTCAGATTTTCTGTCAGCCCCGCCAGCGGGTCGCGCATGGCGGTCACGTCCTGATAAGTCTTGCCCGCATTAGCGGCAATGGCTTCATCGGTGATACTGCCGAACATGCCGGTCTCATCGCTCAGGCGGCGCAGCTCCTGCTGTGCAGCGGGCACATCCAGCAAGCCGGACTGAAACGCACTAACGATGCTGTCAGCCTTGATTTTGGCAATGTCGGCGGTCTCTTTTGCGGTTGGTGTCCACAGCGGCGGGAAGCTGAGGTCTGCATCTTCCAGCTGGATGCCTGCGGAACGGGCCAGAACAGGCAGCAGCTTTTCCAGAACCGGGCGCAGTCTGCTTTCCCGCAGGGTATCCACATAGTCGTAGTAGTTCTTCAAATCGCTTTCGCCGGTGGCGTTCATGCCGGCAGGAGAGCGTCCGAACAGCTTCGTCATAGGGTAGTGGGATGCGCCGCACAGGTTCAGGCACATGCTCTCGTACACTTCCTGCAGGCCGGTGAAGGTGTACTGTGTATTGTTGATCTTGTTGCCCTGTTCCACCAGCTGTACACCAAAGTTTGAGCGCAGCACACTCTGGGCCTGCATGGTGTTCCAGAAGCGCCGCTGCACATCCGGGCTGGAAAGGGAAAGCAGCTGTTCCAGACCCTTGACCTCCATGGTGTTGATGTTGGCCTGAAAGGTCAGCGCCGCCATGTTGGCCGAAACATTATCGTGAGCCACCACATCCTTGTACAGGGCTTCCACCTCGGATTCGCCCCAGTAAAGCTCTGCCTGCCGTTCCAGATCCGGCAGCTCCCGGCCCACAAACCGCACGACGCGGGAGTGATGCACCCGCGCGACGATGTGCCCGGCGGAATCGTTGATGGAGTAGAACGTAGGCACCACTTCGCCGCCCTCAAAGGTCAGTTCCGGTTCCGGCGAGATGCCCTGCCAGCGGTCGAGGATGTACAGCCCACGGAAACTGCCCGGTTGGATGCTGTCGGGGTCCAGCGGCTGGGAAAGATCGGTCTGCCCGGCAATCAGGATCAGCCCGGCGGCACCGCCGTACAGACGGCCCCATTTCAGTCCGGTGGAAATGCACCTACGCAGACCTGTGCGCCGTTCAACTCCACGCAGAGCTTTCAGCTGATCGGGAGCGGCATCCTTGAGGTCGTACCACTCCCGCAGCATGTCGTCCACCAGCAGGGCTACGACGTTCTGCACCACCCAGTTCTCCCGGTACAGGCTGTTGAGCAGCGCATAGTTGCCTGTCATGCGGGTGAGGGGATAGCTTGTGGCTTCCAGCGGACTTTGGCTGCCGTAACCCAGCCGGAACAGCGGGTTTGAGAAAGCATCCAGCGTCAGGGTATTCGGTTGTGCGCTCCCGGCGGGGCGGTTCTTGTTACGCCTGGACATGCTCAAACCTCCAATCAGGCAGGGAATTTACAAAATATCGGAGTGCGTCCATTGCATGGTCGTTCTCCTTTACGGGCTTTTCTACGCCCAGCAGCGCAGCCTTATCGTCCCAGCGGTAAAGGCCAAACTCGTCCAGCAGGCCGATGCAGGCTTTGCTTACCAGCAGTCGGCGCTTGGAGATCAGGGTGCTGCACCGGCGGATGCCGTTCAGCACATCGTTGTTGGCTTCCATGACATACACGCTGGCGCAGCGCGGTGATGAACGATGCCGCCGAAGGGTCCACATAGGCCGCACAGGGATTGTCTCCCATAAAAGCCATGAAATCGTCGGCATACTCTTCATCGGTTTTCTGGTGGCGTTCTTTGCGGCCATCCCAGCGGTATTCCTGATCAACACGGACGGTCTCGCCGTCGTCAAAGATCGAGAGAAAACAGGTTGGGTTCAAGGTTCCGTAGTCTACCGCAATGGTGCGGGTATGATTGACGAAGTGAAAGCGGCGGCCTGCATTGCAGTGGGCGGAACCGTATAGACATTGGCCGTGAAGTCAAACATATCGTAGATCAGGCCCTCGGCGGCTCTGCGCTGGCCCAGAATGTCGCGGGCGTACCAGATACTCTTGCGGTCATAGGTGGCCAGCACGGCCCGCAGACGGTCGTCTGAAATGCTCATGTTGTCCGCGATGGTGAAGTGGCCGTAGTTCAGGCCATAGGAAGTCCAGAATGGTCTTGTAGTACCAGTGACCCTCAGCCTTGGGGTTCAGGTCGTGAAACACTTTTCTGTCCGGGCTGGACAGGGTACGGTCGAACACTTCCTGAATGAATGCTTCGCTGCACTCGTTCACCTCGGTGATGTATGCGGTACCGTAGGTGTTGCCCTTGATGAGCTTTTCATCACCGGCTTTGCCACCGCCGGATACCAGCACCACCTTTTCGCCGGTGGCCGTCTGAATGTACAGGCAGTCGCGGTTCTGGTAGGTGCCCTCACGGCAGCGGCCCTCAAAATAGTTTTTCAGGCCGAAGCCGTCACAGTCCAGAATGTTCAGCCGGGCCGTCGCAGTGGATACGCCCGCGATCAAGTGGATGCGGCTCGGATGCTTTTCAAGAATGGTGCAATACGCCATTGTGATAAGCACGTTCTTACCACCACGTTTACCGCCCTCTGCAACGTTGAACCAATGGTCGAAGCAGTTCCAGAAGAACCGCATCTGGTTTTCAGAAAATGGAGCCGGAATGTTCATTCTTCAAAGTCCTTGATATCGCGGTTTGGAACAGGCCGTTGCAGCAGATCCGCAAGGGTCTGTATGTCGTTATTTTGAGCAGCGGCATTTTCTTTTTCGGATGCGTCTTTGTACATACCCAGATGCTTGCCCAACAGGTCAAGGGCTCGGAGCTTATCTGCAAGTTTGACCTCGTGTTCCAAACCGTCCTCGCCAAAGCTCTTGACCTTGATGGACTGGATTGCGGCCAGATCATCCCGGGAAGCATCCAGCTTCACGGAAGCTGTCTCCGGGTCGATCAGGTCGCTGGCGTTTGCAAAAGCAATCTTGGCAAGTTCCCGCACGACACGATCAGCAGATACGCCGGTCCGACGGCTTTGCTCGGCCTGCAGCTGGGCAAGACGATTTTGAACCATAACATTTGATAACAGGCGAGCACTCTGCTCTTGGGCTGTTTTGGGGCTGTATCCGGCGCGGATGGCCGCCTGGGTCGCGTTCAGGTCGATCATATACTCTTCACAGAACCGCGCCTGCTTGTCGGTCATCCTCACCACCTCTCTTGCCGTAAAATCAAAAAGCCGCCCGGAAGATCCGAACGGCAAAGATATCAAAAAAAAAATAAGCAGCACCCATGCATTCAGTTTGACGGACAGGCGTAAAACGGGCGGGTGCCGCTGCATCCGGAACTTTCGCGGCCGGATGCCCCGCTATTGCGCGGTCCCCTCATAGGGCACGCAAGCACTCCCGGCAGGGCTCGAACCTGCAACATGCGGTTTTGGAGACCGCTGCTCTACCGATTTTGAGCTACGGGAATATAAAAAGCCGCCCTTGGAATCGAACCAGCCGTGTCTACACACACGCACCGCGCTCCAAACTGCGCTCAGGCGGCCATATAAAAACAGCCCCGGCGGAGAACCGGAGCTGTTGGTTGGCGCACATCCTGTCAGGAAAGCTACACCTTGGCAAGGATTCTAAGGTCTTTTCTTGGCACGGGAGGTTGCACGTGCGGCCTTGCGGGTTGTCTAGTCCATGCGCCATACGGTGCGATACGGCGGAATCGAACCGCCTCCTGTCTCTCATGAGCGGCAGGCTGCCTTTGTTTCAGTGTATCGCATAGAAGCAGTCCGCGAAGTGCCAGTGAGAAGTAGCTATCCCGTCGAGTAAGGAAGTAATCGATGATGTCTGTGGAGGACGCACTTCGGAGACTGCGTATATCGGTGGGCCTTTCCGGCTCTGCCGATGGTACCACGATAACACAGATGCCGATAACAAGTAAATACCAGAGCGTGTAAAAACAATGCCCTCTGACATTGTGCAAAATGTACAGGGTCAACTAAGATTCAATTCATTCGTGAGTTCTGCCAGCTGCGCCAGACCTTCCGAAATGGCCCTTGAGACCTGAGACGGATTGGAATAACCGACTTCAGGCGCGATCTCGGCATGTCGCTTGCCTTCCACAAAAGACAGGATCAGACACCGGCTGCGTTTGATCGATACCGGATCAGCATGAAGCAGGTAAGCCACATCAATGGCATCTTTCTGCATCTCGGCATACTGGCATTTCAGTTCGGCCAGTTTTGTTTCCGCGTCCATGGCTGCATCGCTGTTGGTGCCAACTTTGTCACTGGTGCCGGAATGGCCCGGCGCACCGGAGTTGCTGGAGGTAGTCGTGGTGGCGGCGCTGCGCAGGCTTTCGATGTGTTCCTGCTGCTGCCGGATCAGCGCCCGCATCCGGGGCAGGCGTTCAAACCACGACCGGATTTCCTGCACACCACTGATCTCTCCCGGCTTTAGGACATCACTCTCGGGTGTCCATGTTCTGATATCTGCCATTCCCAGCATGATCTCCTTCCAGTTTTTTCAGCAGCCCATCCACGTCATACCGCCAGTGAATTCGCAGCAGGTGCTGCTCCACCTCAATGCCGTTGAGGGCGGCCCACTGCCACGGGATACTTTTGCGGGTCTGGGTCTGCATGTACTCCAGCACAGCGCTGGCGGGCACGGCAAAGGTGCGGTTCACCTTGCCGCGGTAGTTTATCACCACATGGGCCGTCTGGCCCTTGTAGGAAGCCGCAGCGGCCATGTCGGTGATATGTTTGAGCTTATGATATTTCTGTTTGTCCCGGTCAAAGCTGCCAAAGATCTTCGTCAGCGGGATGCTGGGTGTTTCGATGGTCTTGAGTTCAAAATAGTGGTGCATGGGGTAACGGTAGACATCGAAGTCACAGATGTTGTCCACAGAGAAGCTCAAGTTTTCGTTGCCGCCGTAGTAGGTAGCGGCGCTGTCCTTCAGCCGATAGCACCAGGCATCCGGCGGCATGGACTTCTTCCAGTCCGCTTCAAACTGTTTTCCGGTATTCAAACGGTTCTCCTTTCTGCGCAGCTGACAGAGGGCGGCACCCGCCGTCGGATCCGGGTAGTGTTCAGGGTTCCGATACATCGGATGCGTCCTCCTTTGCTGCTTCTTTTTTTATCAGCGGCCTGCGCCGCGTGGCATTCTTCAGCCAGTCGTTCCCGCTGGGCTCGGTTCGGTCTACACGTTTATTCCGTCCGGCTCCGATCGGATTCGTCAGGCGGTACTCCTCGGCAGACCTGCACCCTTGCGATTCAGCTTCTGCCAGCGCCTTGCGGACATAGGCCCAGCTGTGCCCGCCCAGATCAGAACACTTCAGGATCACGGCAGAGACCAGTTCTGAACCCAGCCGATCCGCGTAGGCCATCAGCTCAGCTTTACTGGTGGCACTCAGCTTGCAGATACAGGATTCAAATTCATCCACTGCAGGATGGGTCGTCGTCCTCGTCCCGGCAGTCTCGCGCGCACGCGCAGACGACGATTGTTTTAATGGTTTCTTTGTTATATTTGTTAAGTTGTTGTCGGCAGCCTGTCGGTTGCCTGTCGCCTGACTGTCACTTTGCCTGTCAGCACCAACGAGCAAATTATAATTATTGATTGAAACAACGCTGTATTTTGGCCCGGTTCTGACTGTCACATAGCCTGTCGCCTGCAAGTGCTCCAAAGCAGTCCGAACATTCCGAATTGACAAATTCAGCTGTTTTGCCAGCTGAGATTGGCTTGTAACCAGTTCTCCGGGGTGGATGGTGATGCCCTGCCACTGCTTTTCCTGCCAGTTGGCCGTGAGCAGCAGATGAAAGAACAGGCGGGCGGTGTTGGGTTCGGTATACCATTCCCAGTCGATCAGACCGCGGGGAAATGCTACGAAGCCGCGTGTTGTGTCGATGCCCACAGCCCGACCTCCTTTCGTGTGAAATGCCCGTATAGCCGGATAGCACAGCTTGCGAGGTCAGAACGGCAGGTCGTCGGCATCATCGTTGATGAGGTCATACTCGGCAGAGGGGGCTGCTTCGGGTGCAGCAGTGCTGCGCGGTGCGTAATCCGCAAGAGCTTCACCGGGGTACATCTGCGCACCCTGAAGGTCTGCCGGGTTTGCTGCCGGTTCTGCAGGTTCCGGCGGAGGGCCGGGCTGTGCCATCAGGTCGATCATCTGCTGCAGCCAGCGGAATGTCACCAGCCCGCCGGGCTGAACATCATCCGCGTCCACATCGTAGTAGATCTTGCCGTTATACTCCCGCTCTTTCAGCTTTTGAGCAAAAACCGTGACCTGATCGCCTTTCTGCAGCATGCCATCCCACTGGTCAATGCCGTGCCAGAGGTTCACGCCCACAAAGAAGCTCTGCCATTTGCCGGATTCATCCTGTGTGCGGCTGGCTTTCAGGTCGAATTTCAGCACCCGCTTCTGCCCGGCATCCCGGAGCACCGGGTCTTTGGCGATCTCGCCGTGCAGCATGATGCCGTTCTTGGTCTGGACGATCATGCATCATCACCGCCAAACGGATCATCGGCGTTTTCCTCTGCAGAGGGTGCATTCGGGGCAGGGATCAGGGTGCCTGCCGTCTTGCGGTGACGGTGGGAGCCTGCGTAAGGATCCAGCACCGGCAGATCTTCAGGCGGCACCTCGCGGGCGGTGCTTTCAGCGTCCACACGCACCTCGCTCTCATCGTACAGAGCGCCAAAGGTAGACGGGAACGCTTCACGAAGGGCGTGCACCAGCGCTACCTTGCGGATCATGGTGGCCTTTTTGCCGTTCCAGAGGGATTTGCCGGTGTCATACTCGCTGAGCTTGACTTCCTCATAGCTGGCGCGGGTGCGGTCCTTGCGGTAGACCTTTGCCCAGCCGCCGAGAAGGGTCTCGCCGCCGTCTCCATCATAGACGATAGATCCCTCACGGTTCAGCAGCTGGCCATCTGCGGTCAGAACGATTACGCCAGCTTCAAAGCCGTCAAAGTTGGGGTTGCGCTCGGCCATCTGCAGATAGCAGTTCTTGCCCAGCACGATGGTGCTGGCGGTGTCATCGTTCTTGTTGTCGTAGTGAATCAGGTAAGCCTCTTTGGTAAAGGGGTTCAGCTTGTACTGCTTGCAGGTCTCCAGAAAGATCTTGCACTCGGTGTCGGTGGCTTTGTCGCAAATAAAACGCCGTACTTCGTCAAAACTGACGACGAGGTGCTGGCCATCGGCAGCAGTGATCTCCACCGGAACGGACGGGGATGCGGCCTGCATAGCAGTGCTGCCTGCACGGTTGGCGTTCTGGACGGAACGGTTTGCCAGAGCCTGTGCATTGGAAACGGACGAAGTAGGTGCGGGTGCGCCGGAACGAGTAAGTGCCATAAGTAAATACCTCCAAAATTATTTGATAGAACCATAGCGAAAACCGCGCTCTGCGGCTCCCTGCTTGAACCATGCGATATCCTCGCGGGTGAACTCCACCCAGAAACGATACTGCTTGCGGGCAGGAGCTTCCGGCTGGGCAGGTACTGCAAAGCGCTGCAGCACTTCACAGTCCAGCCGTCCGGAAGCGGTGATAAAGGCGTTGCGTTGGGCGCTCTGTTCAGCTTCCGCCTTGAGCTGACGCTCTTCCTCGGTGGGAGGGATGATCACCGGTGCAGCTGCGCGGGCACGTTCTGCGGCCTGCCTTTCTGCTTCTGCGCGGCGCAGCTTTTCCCGGTTGTCCTGCAGGCGCAGGTGTTCGGCAAGCGCGGCGTTCAGATCCAGAACACGAAGATATCCCAGTTTGCAGGCTTCAGCATCTTCGCCGCAGGTGTCCTGAATGATTTTCAACTCTTTCCGCCGTGTTTCAACATCCCGGCGCAGCTCCCGGCTGGCCTTTGCCAGATCATAGGTCTTGTTCAGCCACTGGGACACAAGCAGGCGGTCAAAGGGGATAAGCTCCCGCAGTTCTCCGATGCAGTCGGCATAGACAGCCCGCAGCGCATCCTGCTTATCCTGCCTCTCGGCTTCCTCCACAGCCTTGACCTGCTGGTCAATGGCACCGGAGACAGCCTTGCACTGACCCTGCATCTGCTTGGCACTCTGCAAGAACTCTTCCAACGGCTTCATGTAAAAAGCCTTGGCGCTGCGGGCGGCATCGCTGAGCTGCTTGTCCAGCTTGTTCACGGCGGCGCGGTCAGCCTTGGCATCCTTGATGGTGTCCGGGGTGTAGACGCGGCCGGTGTAGGCGGCCAGCATTTCGGTCAGGTTCTGCTGCACCTCGGTCTCGTTCCACCGGATCGCGGGCAGTTCCGGGTGCTCCACCCGGACGGTCAATTCATTCGTCATTTTCGGGATCCTCCTGTTCTGCTTCCTGTTCGCGTGGCAAAAAGTAATAGTTGTCGGGCGGCTCAAGCGGCGGGCCGTAGCCGTCCAGTGCAAGATCATACATCGGGTTCATCAGCTGCACCTCCGTCATAATCTGCGGGCTGACGGCAGAGCAGGGAAGCTTCTTCCATGATGCTGTTCAGTGCGCCGCACAGGGTCTGGAAGGTGCTCTCCAGATCTTCACCGGTCAGGCGGGAATAGCTGCCTTTGCAGGTGTCCCATGCCGAACGGAACAGGCTGGCGCAGTAGTTGGCGGTCTCAAAATCGGCCTGTGTATTGTCATTGGCGCGGGCTTGGAGTGTGGCCAGCTGTTTGCGCAGGGCAGTGTTATCCTTGGCAAGTTCAGAATTCCGGGCATCTGCAAGGCCCCAGGCCTTTTCTGCTGCCAGACGGTCCAGTTCTTCCTCATCCCACTGGTGAGCCAGAGCTTTGGCCCGCCGGTCTACCTCTTCCTCATCCACCACGGCGGCGATGGGCTGCTTTTTCAGGGCCGCATTTTCTTCCTGCAGCTTGTCCGCCCGGAGCTTTGCCGCTTCGGCCACCTGCCGGGAGCCGGAAAGCTGGCCCTCGGCATTTTTGGCCCGGGCTTCGGCCTTGTCGGCACGGTCTTTTTCCTGTGAGACCTTCAGACCCAGCCGGTTGCAATCCTTGGCGGTGCTCAGCTGGTCAGCACGGGCCTTGTCCCGTTCGGATTCGGCCCGGTCGGCACGGGCTCGTTCCCGGTCTGCCTGGTTCATGGCCTCCACCCGGTCGGTGCGGAGCTGCTGGTTTTCCTTGAGCAGATCCTGATAGGCTTTGTTCGTGGTGACCTCACCGTTCTTGACCTTCTCCACCAGCTCCGGCGGGGCGCTGGGTTTTGCCACGGCGTACAGCAGGGTGGGCGGCAAGCTTTCCAGAATGGCCTGCTGCCGGGGGCTGCTGTCAGCCAGCAGTGCGGAGACTTGCAGCAGCCGGTAGGCGCTGTCTTTGGTGATGCCAATGTGCAGGCACCATGCACGGAAACTGTCCTCTCCACGGTTGCCGTGCTTCGAGTTGTCGCATTGTGCGACAACTCCGCACAGCTCATCGTGTGCCAGTGCAATGTTGTCACCCATGTAAACAAGACCCTTTTCGGCCAGTTTCTTGCCGTGAAGATATCCGTTTTCTGCAAGATGCAGGGTCGCCACGGTCTGTTCAGGCAGGCCGGAATAATCAAACTCCGGGCACTTGTCCTCCCGAATGAAAGTCAGGGGCTTCTCCTGCGGGGCACCACCAGTCATTGAGAGAAGTGGTGCAGAAGAACCGTCCGCCAATGCGGCAGGGGCCGATCCGCAGGCTTGCGGGGACACAGCGGGGGTCGATGCGCTTACATCCGCCGCGTTCTCCGAGGTGGTCGGCGTTGCCGCTGTGGCAGTCGGGACAGCATTCTCTGCCGCAGTCACAGCAGCATCCGCATTCTGGGCAGGTGCACATGCGAAAACCTCCTTTGCTTTTTTAATGTCGGCAAGAATCTTTTCCATTTCCTGCTGCGGTGTCATGTCCTTGCGGCTGCCATTCGGGGTAAAAAACTGACCAAGCAGCTCTCTTTTTGCGGCAACACCTTTCAGATTCTGAGCGCAGGTGATAGTCAGGCAGTAACGGCCATCAGATCCATAGTCCGATGCACGAATATCTTTGGAAAACGAGCCAAAAATCTCTCTGTCTGGATAAGTATCTTTGATCCATGCGGAGACCTGAGACAAAAAGTCGAAGTCCAAACTGTGCACTCGACAGGTGCATTTGTCCTTGATGGAGCCAGAGAATTCTGATGCATAAGTGAGAGTCTTGCTCATCCGACACTCATAGCCCCGAGTCTCCAGGGCGACAGTTTTAGCACTTTCGTCCCATTGAAAGTTTCCGTATGGCATGGCGTAGGGGCATCCCCAGCACTCATGGCCGGGTGCATAGCCAGACAGACGGTTGCCAGTGGTACTGGTATCGGTGGATTTCTTCACTCGCCGTCCGCATTTGCAGATATAGGTAGTCATACCCGCACCTCCGTGTCCTTGAGGCGGTCCAGCATCTCGGCCTGCACATCCTTGCTCATGGGCTGGATGTTGTTGCCCTTCCAGCCATAGCAGAGGATAGGGCCGTAGATATGCTGGCCGCGATAGATACGGTTCAGGTCTCTGCCCATGATGCCGTACACCAGCACTGCCGGGGTGCGTGGCAGGACTTTCTGCTCACAGGGGCACCGCAGCAGTGCTTCGATGCCCTGCAGCGTGTCCGGCAGGGTGGTGACCACGGGCTCTTTGCCCGGTTCGATCAAAATTCCTTTCATTGTAAAACCTCCGATTTTGTGATATCATCGGGGTGATGAAGTCGTTCAAACTCATCATCCCTTGCAGCTCGTCGGTGTTGGCGCACCGGCGGGCTTTTTTCGTATAGTGCGTA
>ERZ772969.2386-NODE-2386-length-11874-cov-19.587613_pt1 | contig 11874 bp, 9 predicted proteins | sample MGYA00511676_ERZ772969 | MGnify/ENA primary metagenome ERZ772969 (study PRJEB29015, sample SAMEA2737651) | human gut metagenome | biome: human gut; feature: human-associated habitat; material: faeces | place: China | collected 2012 ...
TTTCACAAGCAGTAGATATAAGACCTATCATACATGTTACGAATGTACATAATGGACAATTTGATGAGGCCTTAGATGCTATTACAGAAATCAAGTTTTTGGGTCCGTATCAATTCCGAGTATTAAAAGACTCTGTGGAGACTGAAGGTGAAACTAAAGATTTAGACGGTAGAGCATTTAGAACCATTGATGATATATTCATGCATGTAAAGGCTAGCTCTATTGATAATAGTAGTGCATCCTTAGATAAAGAGGTTAAGAAGATTATTAAAGATAGAACGATTCCAGAACCTACAGTTAAGATGGTATTGCCTGTTAAGTATGATGTTATAGAGGTCAATAATGATGGCGTGCGTAGTTTACTGGCTGAGTTTATGTATGGGTGGCCATTAGAGTATCGAACGGATATGGTATTAGTTACAGATTATGAAGATACTCGATACTACTATAAGTTACAGTTTTATCGACATAAGTTACCTGAAGGTATTCGTATTGAACAGTTGCGCCAAATGATTATGGATGCGCAGTTCAGTCATAAATAAGCTATAATCCTTCAGAACCCTATATTTGTTCAGCCTACTATATTCAGTGGGATTACAATATTTAGCTAAATAGTTATGTAAAAGCAAATAGAAAAGAGGTTCCTAATAGTCACCTAGGTGACCAATAGGAACCTCTTTCGTTTTGTAAGTATTATATAGTTTTCAAACTATTATAGAACGCTTTTACCCAAAGGGAATACAGTTTTACCGAATACTTTGTTTACAAGTACCGCACCGGAACCGTAGAAGCCCAAGAGGGAGATGAATAATTCAGACATGCTGCAAGAGCAAAGAAGCCTGTGCAACCACCCAAGAATAGATCTGTTGAAAGACCAAAGAATAGGAAGCAAATAAGAACCATAATAGCGAGTACAACTTTGTTTGTTTTCAAAGACGCGATGGTACCGAAAATAGAGAAGATCAAGAAGCCCACAAAAGCGAATGCTAATTGTGTTACATCGAAACCTTTTTGAATTTCAGGACTGAAGGCGCCCATTTGGATTAACCAAACGCCAGCCATTGCAGACCAGAATAAACCGTATGCACCGAATACAACGGAGCCGAAAGGATTGTTTTTCTTGAAATCAAAATAGCTTGCCATTAATTGGGCCAAAGAACCTAATAAAACAGCCCAAGGTATAATAACGGATGTTGTTGGACCAGACCAGCCTACGCGGGACGTGGATACCACAAAACATACTACAGCGAGACCAAGTAGACCAAGACCAGTAGGATCCGCTACATTTTCGCTCATTTCAACTTTTCTTATTTCGTTTTCCATTTGTTCCTCATTTCTCCGTCAACTAACTACAACTACACAGCCAAATCTTCACATGATTACAAATATTGTCATCTCCTATTAAGTACTGTGTGTACTGAATTGGCAGATAACCATTGTGAAAGTACTGCCTCATAAATGTAACATATATCACAGTTTTAAGGCGATAGAGTGAGTCATAGATGTATGCCTAAAATGCACATAAAGAAATACGTTAAAAACATATAAAAAGCGTAGAAATAATGAGGAATAATATTTTAATCTTATATATTTCTTCGCTTTTATTAGATTTTGTATCTAATGTATATGAATTTGTTATAGATTAAGGAGGACAATGCTATCTAGGATATCATTTAATGCTTGTCGATGTATTTGGTGCATAGGACCTAGGTACTTCCTAGTTGAGTTCAATTATGAAATTATATTCACATAATCATTTATTAGAATTAGTGATAAATGATGTGTTGATATATGATGTACTCTGAGAAAATCAAAAGGCTTATCGCATAATTTTTAACATTTTGACAAGCTATATGGAATAGGCGTACCCTTTAGTTAGAAACGTTTGTTATTATGTGATGTATTTTTTGTGTTGTTATGTAAAAGGGGCGTAGAACATGGAAAAGAAAATGGATCAACAGCCAAGCAGATATAAAGCTTTCTTGACTGCTGTTTTAGTAACAAGTACGTGCGGTTGTTTATGGGGTAGTCCTGTTTATGGCGAGACTCCAGTCACTGATGGTAATGGTAATGAGTATTTAGCTAGTGATAATACCAATATTACCGGTAAAAAGAATACGGTAACTAGTGGTAAAAATGCTACTATCGTAGGCGATAATAATACAATCAGTAAGACTTTTCCTAATGAGAAGGGGAAACCAGTCAACTCCATGGGCAGTGAAGATGTTCGAATCGTGGGCTCTAATAATACCGTTCAAGGTAGTCGCAGACAACATGTTATTGGCGATAATAATACATTAATTGCCCGTGATAAGGGAACTGTTACAGATTATAAGCATAAAACAGGGCGAGAGCCGAATACGTCTGATTTGACAATCGGTAGAGGTAATTTCCTTCGTGGTAATGACACCTATCGAAATGAATGGGATTCATTGACCGTTATTGGGAACAATAACAAAGCTGAATATAGTGTAGAGTCTGCTGGCGGTCCTGCTGCAGGTATTGTTATCGGGGACAATCAAAATCTTGATACCATAAGAGATTCTGTTGTTATAGGCAGTATGTCTCCGGCGGAACAGGCCGAAAAATCAGAAAGTGATCCGAGGGATAAAAAATATACAGTCGGTAGAAGTAGTACTATCATTGGATATCACTCAGCCAATTCTTCAGGAGGCAGTGTAGTCATTGGTAATCACTCAAAAGCAAATAGTATTTTCCAAACCCTAACCGGTCATGGTTCCGTTATAGAAGGCGGAACGGAGATGAGTCGCTCATCGGGAGCATTTTCGTCATCCTATGGTAGTTTTAATAGCATTGAAAGTACTTCAACTGAAAATGATGAAGCCGATAGTATCGGTAATACGATAACCGGTAGTTTAAATTGAACATCCGGATCAACCGGAACCATGATTGTAGGTTCTGGGAATGAAGTAACAAATTCTAAGGCCTCTGTGATACCTCTTCCTGAATTAGGGACTACTTTGGGGAACTTTCATCTTGAAAGCGCTGAAATAGCTGGCATGGATAAGATAAATGGAAATCATGAGGGAACCGTAGAGGCTGGTCGTAAAAACATGAAGGCCTATATGGCGGACCATGCCGGTGCCGTATCTATTTTAGGCAATAGTAATAGCGTTGATTATACTATGCGTTCCCAAATATCGGGTACTAATAATGCGTTAAAAGGCCAAGAAGGGCACATGAATGTTTATAATAACATGAGTGGATATGGCAATGAAGGTAGTAATATCAGCCGAACTACAATAGTTGGTACAGGTAATAGTCTAAAAAATGGCGAAGACAATGTGGTTATCGGTGACTTTCATAAGCTTGAGGGCGGCAAACATAATGTCGTACTAGGCTCTATGGCATCAGAGGTGAAAGAAGTAACAAAGACCCTTAAAAACACTTGGGATGGTAGTGAAACTAAATATACTGTTAAAGAAATGGTTCCTACGAAACGCAATACGGCTAATATTGAAAATGCTGTTATGCTCGGATATAATACGGATGTTAAACATAATGGTGGTGTAGCGTTAGGTAGTGATTCAGTAGCTTCTAGAGATAAAGGGATTGCTGGTTATGATCCTTCTAGAAACGCTACCTCTACAGAAGGTTCCCCAACTTGGAAGTCTACTGCTGCAGCCCTTTCCGTAGGGGATTCAACAGGGGCTACTGTTTTGACACGTCAAATTACAAATGTTGCAGCCGGTACTGAAGATACAGATGCGGTCAATGTGGCTCAATTAAAACGAATTGCCACAGAATCTGCATCTACTATGGAGCATCGATTCAATCAAGTGGATACTCATATTAATCAGGTGGATAGTCGAGTTAAGCGTGTAGGGGCAGGCGCGGCAGCACTAGCTGCATTACATCCACAAGAGTTTGATCCATATGATAAATGGAATATTGCTGCCGGGTATGGCAATTATCGTGGTGCTAATGCCATGGCGCTTGGTGTTTTCTATCGCCCTAATAGTAAAGCTTTATTCTCTGTTGGTGGAAGCTTCGGTGGAGGCGAAGATCTCCTTAATCTAGGTGTTAGTCTGAAATTTGGTAAAAGTAATCCTTATGCGGAGTATTCCAAGGCAGGGCTTATTAAGGTCATCAACGACCAAGATGAAAAGCTCAAACAACAAGACGAAAAAATCAATACCATGCAAGAACAAATTAATAAAATGATGGCTAAATTAGATCTTTAATATAGCTTTCTGTATTTATACACAGCCGACTATGTTACAATAATGTAATGTGGTTGGCTGTTGTATTATGCGAGGTAACTTATGACTGAAATTCAACTTGTGACCATCAGGAACCTCTTTTGTCGTGCAAGTAATTTATATAGTTATAAAACTATTACAAAATACTTTTACCCATAGGAAATACAGTTTTGCCAAATACTTTATTAACTAATACAGCACCGGAACTGTAGAATCCCAATAGGGAGATGAATAGTTCAGACCATGCTGCAAGAGCAAAGAATCCTGTGCGACCACCCAAGAATAGATCTGTTGAAAGACCAAAGAATAGGAGGCAGATAAGAACCATAATAGCGAATACAACTTTGTTTGTTTTCAAAGACGCGATGGTACCGAAAATAGAGAAGATCAAGAAGCCCACAAAAGCGAATGCTAATTGTGTTACATCGAAACCTTTTTGAATTTCAGGACTGAAGGCGCCCATTTGGATTAACCAAACGCCAGCCATTGCAGACCAGAATAAACCGTATGCACCGAATACAACGGAGCCGAAAGGATTGTTTTTCTTGAAATCAAAATAGCTTGCCATTAATTGGGCCAAAGAACCTAATAAAACAGCCCAAGGTATAATAACGGATGTTGTTGGACCAGACCAGCCTACGCGGGACGTGGATACCACAAAACATACTACAGCGAGACCAAGTAGACCAAGACCAGTAGGATCTGCTACATTTTCGCTCATTTCAACTTTTCTTACATATATCACATTTTTAAGACAATAGATCTGGTATAGGAGCTATGCGTAAAATATATAATGTGAAAGTTGAAATAAAATTGAGTAAATAAAAGAAAAACCGTACAAAATGAGAAGTTTAAAATTTTAACTCCTATTTTTGTACGATTTTAATTTATAAATCTCTTATGTATATGAATTTGCTATAGATTATTGATAAGAATTTAGAATATATCAATGACTATACTCAATATATGAGTAGTGCCTTGAATATGACTAATCTTATTCTAAATTCTATGAAACGGTGTATATATTATTTATTTAAGGTTTCAATAATGCTTAGAATATCATCTGCTTTTCGGGCAATATGTGTTACGCCTAGTTCTTGATGGAGAGATTCCTCTCTAAAGCCCCATGTAACACCGATACAGAGTAGACCAGAGTTTTTCGCAGTAGCTACGTCAACTTCAGAGTCACCTACATAAATAGATTCGTCTGGTGTAGATCTTAGTTCTTTTAAGGCTTGGAGTACCATATCTGGTGCTGGTTTACGTTGTAATCCTGGTCTTTCACCAATGGCAACAGGTAAGCGGTCGCCAAAGTACTCTTTATTGAGTGGTGTTACACCTTCTTGGATTTTGTTGGATACGATAGCTAATTTATAACCTTGTTCACGCAATACATCAAGCATATCTAGGATGCCAGGATACGGTGCTGTAGTATCTTTTAGATGTTCTCCATAGTAGTTTTTGAACTCCTCAATATATGGTTCTAATTCATTATCTGCTACTGTACTAGGCAAACATTGACGCATCAAGTACGTTACTGCATTACCGAGTGCTGCTTTTACCTCTGCTAGAGATTTTTCAGGGAAGTTATGTGTACGTAGAACATGATTTACAGCATTGGCTAAATCTGTAGCCGTATCAAGTAATGTGCCGTCGCAATCAAAAACGATAGTCGTATATTTCATAGGGTCCTCCGATATTAAATTAATATGTACTTTTTAAGTATATGATAAATATGTAGAAAATCAAGAGAATAGACCTATTAGTTACTATAATTGTGTTACAATAATAGGAGTAATAAGTACAGTGTATAGGAGGCGTAGTATGACTGAAATACATGCTCTTTTATTGATAAAATCTATTCTCGAATCCGCAGATATTCACGGTATTGAACATATTTTAAGTGAAGATTGTGAGTATATGTCTACAGGTCGTGGTATTATTGGGCGAAACCGCAATGAAACTGTTGAGTTTTTGTCCTCTATGACTGAGTCCATCAAGGCTGATAATGTGCCTGTTACGTGCACGGTCATGCATATTACCGATGTGTATGAGGAGGATGCGCTATTTCACGAGGGTCGTCATGGTTTAACCGTTTCTTATGAAAGTGGCGATAACTATGTGTACATGATTTTTGTAGATGTAAATGATGAAGGCCTTGTAGATCGTATCGTTTCAAGCCAAGAAAATTATAGTATTGAGTATGATGATCTTCGTTTTGGCACTGATGAAAGCGAATATGCTTTTATTTCTGCACCAACCACTGTGAAAGACTGGATTACAGCCCTCAGCATTTGGCTTGAAACCGCGAATATTGATGTCGATGATTTTTATCAATACATCGATGAAGATACGCGCGTTGTATTCCAAAAGGGGGATGCTGAATCCATTACCCTTGAAAGCGGTCTTGATGTAGAGGATTACTTTGATCAATTAATGAACCAACACTTTGATGCGGTGCCTCATATCATTCGAGATGAAGAAGATGGATTAATCTTAACCTACGGCCCTATGAGTGCCATTGCTACCCTCAATGAAGAGGGAGCACTAGCACTTATCAGTATCTATATCGATATACGCGATGAAGATGAAGCGACTGATGAGGTTGGTTATATCGAAGAGGACTTAACGAAGGAAACTATTATTGAAGAGGATCTATATTAGTCGATACTACTCATTTGATATATCTAATCTAATTAGGATTAATAGATAAAACAAAAACTACCAATTAAACATATATCTTTTAAACAGACCTTCTACTATGGAAGGATAAGCCACTAGATATTATGAATAACTGGTAGTTTTTTGTATTATTTACATTTCGTCATGGTCTTTAATGAGACCAGCTTTTTTCTTTTTCCAGTAGGAATAGTAGAATGGCAAGATTACAATACAGCCGCCTAGACCCCATAATAATTGGTTAGTTTGAGCTTGGGCAAGCATCCATAGGGATGTGCCGATAGCGATGATTGGGATTAAGTAGCCACCAGGGATTGTGTAGGAGCGAGCTTTGTCTGCCCATTTACGACGGAAGATAATAACAGCCAAACATGTTGGTAGGTATTGTGTAAAACGAGATACCGCACTAATGGCTGCTAGTGTTGTAAAGGAACCAGACCATGCAAGTAATACACTGGCAATGGCAGTAACGATAGCTGCTACATATGGTGCATTGTAACGATTGCGTTTTGCTAAAGCACTTGGTAGCATACCATCTTCCGCCATGGATGTTGCCACACGAGGCGCATAGTAAGCTTCAGCAAAGTTGATACCACCCATAGAGATCAATGTACCTATTAATACGATATACATACCAATAGGACCAACAATTACATTGAATGCATCTTGTACTGGAGCCTTGGTATTTGCTAAATCAGTACCAAGTACACCAATAGATACGGCGAGGATTGCCATATACAGAACCGATACGAGAAGCATACACATGATAATAGCACGTGGTAAATTCTTTTTAGGATTTTTCATATCCTCTGCAGCAATGGCAATAACTTCAAACCCTGTATAGGCAAAGAATAGAAGAACCGCAGCTTGAGCAAATGATCCATCTACATAGATGTCTTGAGGGAAGACTGGTGTAAAGTTAGCTCCATTTATAAAGAAAATACCAATTGCAATAAATAGGGCAAGAGGGACTAGCTTAGAAATAGTGATTAAGTTATTAACGAATTTTGATACATTAACACCAAATATATTTACAATCGTAAGGCCTACAATTAAGATAAATGAAATGACGTCCTTTGCAAAATCACCACTTAAAGCTGGTACTGCAGCACCTAATGCTGTAGCAAAACCAACGGCCATAGCCGCCCAGGCAATAACGGTTACGATCCATTTTAGAACACCCACTTCAAATGCCCAAAAGTCACCTAATGCATGTTTTGCATAAAGGTAAGGACCACCATTGCGTGTAAATAGGCTGGCTGCCTCTGCAAAGCAAAGGGCGATACAACCTGCGATAACGGCGTCAAATAACAGGACGCCTAAGCTAGCGGAACCAATTATAGAATATGCTTTGTTTGGTAGTAGGAAAATACCTGTTCCTACAATACCATTGATGCCTAGGAGTACAATACTCCAAAAGCCAAATTTTCCTGTTTCTTTCATGATACAATCTTCCTACTATTTAGTTATATTTTCTTGAACTGCTTTTACGAATGCAGTAAATAAACGCTTGGCATTATCGTCATTTGTAGACATCATTTCTGGGTGGAACTGACAGGCTACTAACCAAGGATAAGATGGATCCTCTAAACCCTCTACAGTACCATCCTTAGCTCTTGCTACAACTTGTAATCCTCTACCGACATTTTTAACTGTTTGGTGATGATGGGAGTTCGTAATCCAAGTATTGCAACCTATAGCACTAGCTAGTTTTGATTTGGAATCAATTTCTACAGTATGGGTGCCAAGAGAAGGTGTTTGATTCTGAGAGTGTTTTATTGTACAGTTTTGATCATATTTTAAATCTTGGAATAAAGAGCCGCCACGATATACATTTAAGATTTGTAAACCACGACAGATACAAAAGATGGGAATTTGTTTTTCTTCTGCTGCTTTGATTAAAGCAAAATCGAATTGATCGCGCTCCGGAAATACATCACCAAGACCTTGCAATGGTTCTTCTCCATAGTGAAGAGGGTATACATCATGACCGCCGGATAATAGCAAGCCGTCAAGCCTTGCTACCGTTTCGCGAGCTACATCAAGATTTTCGGTAAATGGAATTATAATAGGAATGCCACCAGTTTCCTCAATTGAACGAGGATAGTCTTGGTTTACGTAGGAGCGCAATAAATCTACGTAAGGACCACCATTATCTCGTAAGATATTGCCAGATATGCCAATAAATAGTTTCGTCATAATATCACCTCATATGTGTAAAAATCTGTACAACCTGATGTTAGTGTATCAGATTTTTATGGATAAAAACACTACTAATAGATATAATTATAAGACTTATAATAGAGAAAATATGTTAAAGTTGATACATTTTACTATATTTTCTTTCAAGATATAGTTGTATATGTTTAGTGCGAAACATGATATGATAAACTACGAATGAACTGTGCGGGAGGTTTACTATGGTTTTTCTAACATCTTTACAAAGTATCATACCTATTGTGCTACTTATTTTGTTAGGATATATATTAAAAGGGCGGGGCATGTTTAATCCTACCTTTAGCGGTAATTTATCGCGATTTATCATGTCAGTTGCATTACCAGCGGGAGTATTTGTATCTGTATTACATCACCTACATACTTCTGATATATGGAATTTACGATATGGCATGTTAGTAGTTGTCCTAACATATGTTATTGCATATATCGTAGCGTTTATTATGATGAAAATGCTGAAAGTTCCTAAAGGACGACGTGGTATTTTTATCAATATGGTAGTAAATGATAACTGCTTGTTTATTGGGTTACCAGTGCAAATTGCACTCTTTGGTCAAGATGCGCTGCCGTATTTCCTGTTATATTACATCGGTAACACTATTTCCGTATGGATGGTGGGGGTATTCCTTATAGAACTAGATCCACTGCCAAATTCTGAAGTAGATTTTAATAATGGCTCCTATAAGATTGATAGTATAAATAATAGTTCAGAATCTACTAAAGGTAAAAGCAAGAAACCTAAATTTGATTGGAAGAAGTTATTACCACCACCATTGATAGGTTTTTTTGTGGCCTTAATCTTCTTGTTTTTTGAAATTCCTTTACTTCCAATTTTGCATACTACCTTGAATTACTTAGGCGATATGGTAACCCCATTATCCTTGATTTATATAGGTATTGTACTTCATGATGCGGGCTTAAAAAGTATGCGTTTAAATAAAGACTCCATCGGTGGGATTGTAGGACGATTTGTCATTTCCCCGATTATCATGTTCTGTTTGATTATGGCTTTACAATATGGAGCAGGCATAGTTCTAGAACCAATTGCAATCATTACCTTTGTTGTACAATCAGCAGGACCTGTCATTGCAGTATTGCCAATTGTAGCTAATGAATCAAAAGCTGATTTGCCATTTGCTACAGGTCTTGTTATGATTAGTACCATACTATTTGTTGTAGTAATTCCAATCATAATGGAAATTTTAACAATGATAGGTATACAGGCTTAAAATAAGAAGAAGATTAAAATAAGTAAATAAAAAATAGGTTCCTAATGGTCATATAGGTGACTATTAGGAACCTATTTTTATGTAAGTATATACAGCTTATCTAAAGAATCTACCAACGAGTGGCATGCTAGCACCATCATTTTTATTGAGGCCTTTTAAAAGAACCATGATAATTACGTACAGTAGTAATCCTTCAATACCAGTGAGTATAAAGTTAGCCCACATAGGTAGAATGTCTATTAAGTAATGGTAACTCATGAAAATAAGTATACCCATAACACCGGCACTGACCACGTTTTTCCAAAGAAGGGAAATATCAAGAAAGTAGCCTGTGTATTTTTTGATATAAATCAAGTTAAGTAATGCGGCAAAGCCAATATCAGCAACGGTTGCCCAGGCGGCACCGCCGATGCCCAGCCAAGGAATAGCAGTCAGTGTCCAGTTAAGGATAACCTTGATTATGAGGGAAATCCCCATATTTATGACTGGAATACGTGGCCTGTTGAGACCTTGTAAGATCCCAGTTGTTACTTGGTGCACACCTAGGAAGAATATAGAGAACGCCGTGATTTGCGTTGCTAGTTCTGCCTTAGGCGCATTGTAAATCAGTGTAACAGTGGGGGCAGCCAGTACATACAATAGCACTGTAAATGGTACGGTTGCCATAAATGTTAGTCGCATAGAACCTGCAGTGCGATCATAGATACCTTGATGATCTCGCTTAGCAAAGGCATGAGAGATAGCTGGTACAATGCTTGTCGCAAGGGCTGCGGTAATGATGGTAGCCAAGTTGATGAGCGGTACCGCCATCCCAGTAAGGTAACCGAAGAGTTCTGTTACTTCGTTCATCGGGAATCCAGCATCTAATAAGCGACGTGGTACGATAAGTAAATCGAGATTCGCCGTCAACGGTAACATGATACTTGCTAAGGAAATTGGTATGGACAATGTTAAGAGTCGTGACAAAATTTCTTTAGCTGATTCACGGGGACCATCATAGCTTTCACCAGTACTACTAGCCTTAGGTAATTTGTAGTAATAATACAACAGCACCAGGAAGGCCCCAAAAGCACCTACACCTGCACCCAAGCTAGCGCCACCTGCTGCGGCTGGTAAACCGTAAGGTAATAAAATAGCAGCAGCACCGAGCATAACGATAACCCGTAGCAATTGTTCTACAATTTGGCTAATCGCCGTGGGAGTCATCATTTCATAGCCTTGGATATACCCGCGGAAACAGGAAATCCATGTTACAAAGAATACTGCCGGAGCGAGCGCGATGATAGAGTAGTAGGCACGGCTTTCAGCAATGAGACCACTAGAGATTAACCAATCTGCACCAAAGTACATGGCAAGACTGGCGATAAAACCTGTTATAGTCAACATTGTAAAAGAAATATTAAATACTCTCTTAGCACCACCAAAGTCGTGTAAGGCTAATCGTTCTGCCGTTAAAATAGAGATGGCAATCGGCACACCTGCGCTCGAAATTTGCAATAGTAACAAAT
>ERZ772969.2399-NODE-2399-length-11813-cov-3.162698_pt1 | contig 11813 bp, 7 predicted proteins | sample MGYA00511676_ERZ772969 | MGnify/ENA primary metagenome ERZ772969 (study PRJEB29015, sample SAMEA2737651) | human gut metagenome | biome: human gut; feature: human-associated habitat; material: faeces | place: China | collected 2012 ...
GCAATTAGTGAGTAAATGTAACCTGCTTGCAAAGGTACTCACCTTTCATCATAATGGCAATACCTACAAATAGGTACTTTCTATCGTACGTTCCACCCGCTAATGCAATTTCTCAAGAATGATGTTCGCACATGCCAGTGCCAAGTGCAACACGGCTACTAATATAGAAAAAACTTCGTAGGGAGTTAGCTCATCCCATTTAAATCTTTTGACCCACCTCTGGAACTACCTCCAAGGGAGGGTGCTTTTGTACGCTTCGTTTTGCGCTTACTACTGGAAATCGCACTTGACGTTCATAGTTTTACCCTTTCTATGCAGTGAAATTTGAATCTACGAACTCGAAATCTAGCATACCATCTTGAGTAGATTTTATATCTTTGCAGATATAGAATAGAGAGTTCTTTGAAGCACTGCAGAATGAAGAGAGGTAAAGAAACTCGCTCGTTTCCAAATCGTAACCCATTTATCCTTTATTCGTTCTTAGTTTGTTGATTATCTGAAAGATACAAAATTCTTGAATCTTTTTGCGGGCATAGTCCGTTGCGATTAGCATCTTGGCTTTCTCTTCCTTTTCCGATAGCTCCTCTCGTCCTAAAAGGGTTGCATCCCCTGTCTTGGCGAACTCCATCAACTTGCCGATAAACTCTTCTTGCTCGGGTGTGGGCGGTATGTTATGCAATATCTCGTTCTTCTCTGGGCGGTCGATGCCGATATCCTTAGCGGTACGATAGTCACAAATCTCCGCATAGAAGGCTGCCAGCTCTGGCACTTTGATAAAGGTTCTGAAGCGTTCCTTCTGTATGATGTCATTGGTGATGGAGAACTCGTAGTCGGTAGACTTCTTCGCAAAGACAGCAGCCCAAGCATCAAAGCTATTGATGCCTTGCTTTTCAAGTGCTTGAGGACGTAGGTACTTGAAGAGCAGATAGAGCTCTGTGAGTGAGTTGCTGATGGTTGTGCCACTGAGAAAAGTAGCTCCTAAGTCTTTCCCCGACCGCTCCTGAATGGTACGTATGGCAAAGAGCATATTGAGTGCACGCTGTGACCCTTCTGGATTACCTAAGCCAGAGACTCGGTCGTGACGGGTGTTGAACATCAAGTTCTTAAACTGATGACTCTCGTCCACAAAGAGGTGATCGATGCCCATCATTTTGAAGTCCACAGCATCATCCTTACGCTCGGCAATACTATCTTGAATACCTTGAAGTTTGGCTTCGAGGGTCTGCTTTCGCTTCTCCAGTCCCTTGAGCATAGCTCGAGAAATGTCTGCTCCTTGCTGACGAAGGACTTCTAGGTTTTCCTCTATAGAGTCTTTCTCCTTTTGCAAGATTGCCTCCTGTATCTCTAGAGCTTGAGGTATCATCCCAAACTGCTCATGGGTCAATATGATGCAATCCCAATCGTTGTTCTTGATGTCGTTAAAGATGCGTTGGCGGTTTTGCTTATTGAAGTCGTTCTTGCCTGGATAAAGAACTCTAGCATTGGGATAAGCCTTTCTAAAAGTGTCGGCAATGTCGAAGACATTTGCCTTTAGTCCGATAATCATCGGCTTGTTTGCTAAGCCCAAGCGCTTCATCTCATAGGCTGCTGTACACATGATGAGGGTCTTACCAGCCCCTACCTCATGGTCACAAATACCCCCGCCATTGGTTTTGAGCATCCATACGGCATCCTTCTGACTCTTATAGAGGTCAGAGATACCTAGTCCTTTCAGATTTAGATCGGGAAAGGATTGATGCGCACCGTCAAAGTTGGGACGCACGAAGCAGTTGAATAGCTTATTATATCTGTCGGATAGTTGTTGCTTAAAGCTCTCTGGTGTTCTACCTAGCCAATCTACAAAGCCCTGACGTATCTCCTCTATCTTAGCATTAGCCATCTGTATCGCATGCCCATCACGCACTTTGATAGTTTTCGTTTCGCCTGTCTCTAGATCTCGTACCTCTTTATTCTTATTGATATCGGGGATGGTATTGTGTAGCGCATGCTTTAAGAGATTAAGTCCATCATAGCGTCTGAACTCTCCCTGCACAGCATACTTATGCCAAATGTTCCCATTGCGTCTATCACATTGCAAAACATATTCATCCATTGTACTCTGATAGGAGACGGTGATCTCCGTCTCAAAGAATTCTGAGGCAAAAGCACTATAGACTTTAGCCGGTATCCACCGCTCCCCAAGGTTGAAGTCAAGCTCAGCAAAGGGTATCGGTGTAGGTGTGGCAGCTCGTAGGGCAGCTAAGCTTTGCTGTGCTTCTTCATGATCGGGATGCTCTAGTAGCCACGACTCAATCTGCTCGCTCTTCTCTATTACATTGCCTGAGATAAACTTGTCTGCCACTTCGTAACCATCTACTTCTGGATTGTAGTAGATACGCCCCTCTAAAGCTGAGATGATGTCACTCTCCTCCATCTCTGGGAGGAGCGAACTCATATAGTCTAGCTCCACAGAGCCATACTTATTCAGAGAAGAGACGAGAGCTTCCGTGGGGTCGGCAGCTACTGTCACCTCTGTAGTGGCAAAGGCGGTAGGATGGTCAAAGATGTCTGCCTTAATGTAGTTTCCCTGATCGGAACGCTCTAAGAAGAGTATCTCGACCCCAGTAGCGTCCATCTTGATGAGGTCTGTATTGCTCTTCTGATTGAGATACCCCCAGCGACTGACGAAGTCGTCATAGAGCCGATTGAGCTTTATACGCTCCTCGCTATCCTCACATCTATTGTTCGCTTCGTAGTCGTATAGCCGATGATAACTCTCTCGTATCTCGATGTACGCTTTGAGCTTGGTTAGGCGCTCATAGGGTAAGTCCATCGGATGAAAAGTGGGCTGTCGCTTCAGATTGGAGAGATACCCCACTTGTCCATTTTGCAGCACGATCGACCCGTCTCGTAGATGCGAGTCGGGCAAAGAGAGGAATGGACGAGGTGAAGCATCAAATGACTTCTTAACCTCTGTAACTGGCTGTACTTCTCTCTCCTCTTCTGCAAAATCAAATAGAGATGGCTGCTCGATTGAGGAGAGCTTAGTACTTCTCCTTGCCCTTGGACGCTTTACTGAGCTTTGCTTAGGTTTAGAGGCTGTCTGTTGCTTATTGACCTCTTTGATCTCCTTGTTAACACGAGCGACCTCCTGCGTCCAGAGTTCGTACTCTTCGGGAGCAAATAAATAACCCGCTTGTTCCAGACCGACATCTGTAGTATCCATCACGGGATGATGGTCGTCATCAAAGTAGACCATCTGTCCGTCCATCTCTCGTGGGGCTTCTAGGTCTGTACGTATATCCGCTTCGTACTGATGTTGTAGCGTTAGAGCTGGCACACCTTCGGGTGCTGGCTCTAACATTGAGGAGGCTTGCTCCTTCTGGATGGGTTCTACCAATTCATTCTTTTCGATGGGGTTGATGGAAGTTCCCTCTGAAAAGGACTTCTCCACGACCTCTTTCGCTTGGGTTTCTGTTTGTACCACCTCTTTGCTATACCGTCCTTGGACAAGCTCTTCCAGCTCGGCTATCTCATGCAGTGCTGTAGGTGAAAAGTGAAGGTCACGCTCAATCCCCAAGCCATGTATCTTGACCTCCTTCATTTCGTCCAAGGAGATGTAGCCGAGCTCCCAACCGTAACCCATTGTAACTGCTCCAAACCCAAGACGTTCTTCTGGGTTGTACTCTAAGAGGTAGGCTGTATAGGCTCCCAGCGGGAAGAAATATCGGACATAAGCTGTGCGGTCGCCAATAAGTTGCTTCTCTGTGTCATATAGCTTGGGGAGTTGACTCTTAATGCTGTCAGGCATTAGGTTGTAAGCGTTGTCTGTTTTTTGCTCTTCGTCTACTTTAGGCTCCACCCCAGGCAATCCGACCGTTACGCCCAGCTTACGCAATTGCTTCTCGGCTTCATTCTGTCGCTCTTCTTCGCTCATCGCCATACCCGTTTCATAGAGCTTGCGGTCAAAACGTGCTGTCACATCTTGCGTGAGCTGTATTCGGATACTCTCAGCCATATCCTCCATAGTTCCCTCAAAGCGATATTTCCAAGTTGGCTTGCCGTAAGGGTCTCTACCCAGCTCACGACTGGTGGCTATGGTGCGAGGTGCCACATCATCCCACGAGCCCTTGAAAAGTGAGTTATGGTTGAATGCCATAGTAAAACCATCCCCCTTGGGTACGGCGACTGTCTGAATAAACTGCTTCTCCAGCCCCTCGCCAATCTCTTTGCCCGACTGCTTCTGCAGGACTATCAAGTCGCTTCCGACCTCTGTCCCTGCTTGCTCGCTAAACATACCTGATGGCAGACGGATAGCAGAGATGAGTCGGCTGTTTTGCATCAGATAGCGTCTGATTGGCTCATTTAGTGCAGCATCGAGTACGCCTTGTGAAGTGATAAATGCAATGAGACCACCCTCTCTAGTGCAGTCCAAGCCCTTTACGAAGAAGTAATTATGAATGGCTCGTGTTGACTCCTTTTTGAAGAGATCATTCCCCCTACTGTACTCACGGTCATAGACCATAAAGTCTCCAAAGGGGATATTGCTGGTTACGAGGTCATACTTCTCCGTCTCTTCTAGGGGTGCTATTGCTTCAAAGGGTTCATTTCGCACGAAGATGTTGCCCTCGCCATAAGGGTGCAACGCTTGACTGATGCGAGCCGTGAGCAGATCTTTCTCCAAGGCATCAACAATGCCCACCTGCTTGGCAAATGTTTCAGCAAAAGCTCCCATCCCCGAGGAGGGGTCGAGGCATCGCTTGAGCGTCACACCACTTGTAGCCAGAGCATCTGAAATAGCAGAGACGATACGTCTATCTGTATAGAATGAGGTGAGTACACTCGCCTTGATGCTCTCCCAGTACCGCTTGGCGGTGTGAGCATCAACCGCTTCCCGATAGATCATCTGCTTGAGCTGCTGTGTCGGAGCAAAAAGCTCTTGCTCCGACTTACTCCAATAGCGGATGTCTGCTGGTGTGTCTGTGCGGTTCAATACGCACTTCAGACCTCCGAAACCTTGGTAGCCACGCAAGATGCATTTCTCTGCTTCGATAGCTAGACGATGCTCTTTTTCTAATCGTAGCACCACACGGATTGCTTCTGTATTTGCTGCCAAAACTGCTTTCTTGTTGTATGCCATAGAGGTACTCTGTTTGTTGATAATAAGTTGTCAGCCATTGTGGGAGGAAGTCAATCCCACGAAATGGATTGAGATACCTACCACAAGAATGGAAGTACGATTACTTGATCTTTTTGTTCCTCACGTGAATTGGTGGAGTCTAGTCTGAGTGGGAATGTTGTCCCCCCCCCGTCACTCCTCAGTTTCATCCGTATGGGAAAAGTTTCCCATAGGCGTGGCACTGGAGTTTCTTCCCTATGAAACTACAGTGCCAAGAGGTGTTGGCACTACATCTCTCCCCTAAGAAACTACAAAGGCTCCCCAAGCGACTTCCTATTAACTACGATAGAACAAGTTGAGAGTGTCGTGAGTGATAGTTTTGGCACTGAGCTAAGTCGCTTGTGCGGACTTTACTTCTTTCTCTTTTGCTCGAATTCAAATTTGGTCGAACTATCCTCTTGTAGAACCAATCGGGCATTGAACTTCTTACCAGCCTTGCTCGTCAAACCTTTCAAGATGGGGGTACGCCCCTTGGTTATGAGGTCTCGGATATTCTCTTCAGAGAGATACGTACCGCATACTTCACGGAATATGTGGAAATCACAATCATCATTCTTGCATCTTGCCACCTTGGCATAGATCCCCACACTCTCACGACCACACTTAGGGCAGTGATATGTAGGGTACCTTTGCTGCCTAGATGCAGGTGCGAGCGAGAGCAACTCCTCGCAGATGGTGGAAACGTAGGAGTTAATACCTTGTGCAAACTTGCCAGCATCCATACTTCCTGCCTCGATTGCTGCTAGCGCCACCTCCCATGCTCCGGTCATCTCCGCATTGGCAATGCGTTTGTCCTTAACGATTTCATAGACGGCTAACCCTTTCTCCGTTGGGACTATGCTCTTCTTCTCCCTACGGATATAGTCACGCAGGATGAGCGTCTCAATGATGTTGGCTCGTGTGGCAGGTGTGCCTATGCCACACTCTGCCAAAGCCTTTTTACTTGCAACATCCTCTACCTCCTTGCCAGCATGCTCCATAGCAGAGAGCAGGGTCGCTTCTGTATAGAGTGGCTTAGGCTTGCTCTTTTGCTCGATTATGTCTGCTTGTTGCAGGGCTAGCGTTTGCCCCTCAGTCAAGTTGGGCAATGAGGACACAAGTGGCTCGTCTTCTTCGCTCTCTTTATGCTCTTGAGGAGTGGCACTCTGTACAGACTTCCAACCCAAAGAAACTTGACGGCATGCTTTCCAAACATAGCTGTTGATCTCGTCCTTGAGTACTACCTGCATACGCTCCTCTTCTGAGTGCGCCGAGAAGGCTTCTGCGAAGCGGGTAACAATCATTTGATAAAGCGTGGTCTCATCTACCGACAATGCCGATGCGGTTTCTCCCGTGGGGATAATGGCATGGTGGTCGGTAACTTTGCTGTCATCTACGGAGTGGCGGTTCAGTTCTTGGGTCAATGGTTTGCCAATCTTGCGAAGGAGGTCGGGAACTTCCTCAAAAACATCTTCACTGATATATCGGCTACCCGTACGGGGATAGGTAGTGAACTTCTTCTCATAAAGCGACTGTGCGAGGGTGAGGGTCTTATCTGCTGAGAAGCCGTGACGTACATTAGCCTCCTTTTGCAGAGCGGTCAGGTCATACAAGAGGGGTGGAGCTGTATGCGTTACCTTTCTTGTGACCTCTGTGACCGTAAGCGAGCCGATACTGCGTAATGAAGTGAGAGCAGTTTGGGCAGCAGCTTCATTATCAAAGTTCTGTAGGCTCACGGCTTTGATGGATAAGCCCTCGTCCTCTATCATCGCAGTGAGCTTCCAATAAGGAACAGAGGTAAAGTCTCTATGCTCCATATAGCGATGACACACCATAGCCAAAGTTGGGGTCTGCACTCGTCCTAGAGAGTAGCCTCCACGATAAGCAATGGAGAGTGCTCGGCTGGCATTGATTCCCATCAACCAGTCAGCTTCTGCTCGTGCTTGAGCTGCGTAATAGAGATGGTCATAATGACTCCCGGGCTTGATATTCGCTAGCCCCTCTCGGATAGCTTTGTCAGTAAGGGAGGATATCCATAGGCGATCAAATGGCTTGTGACTGTCTAAGTGTCGGTAAATCCAGCGAAAGATGAGCTCACCTTCTCTTCCGGCATCTGTTGCCACAATAATACGATCTGCCTGATTAAAGCAGGAGCTTATTGCCTTGAGCTGCTTGAGTGCTGCAGGGTCTTCGTGGTACTCTTTGTCCTTACGCACTTGTCGGACAATGAGCTGGAAGGGATTGGGGCAAATGGGCAACTCTTCAGCTTTGTAGTTAGAATAGCCGTAAGCTTCTGGCATGGCAAGTGTAATGAGGTGTCCCATAGCCCACGTGACGAGGTAACCGTTTCCTGCTAAATAACCGTCTTGCTTTGTTGTCGCTCCAACGATTCGGGCTATATCTCGTGCTACCGAGGGTTTCTCAGCAATAATACATGTTGTCATAGTCTTTGAAAGGATTGTGGGTTACATCTTACGTCCTCGTGACTTCTTCTGCTTGTTCTCGTCCTGTTTCTGCTTTTGTTCAGCAGTGGGCGCTGTTTGCCCCTTTTTCAGAGGCTCTTTCACCTGCTTGGTAGCTTCGTTGGTTTTGCCGTGATTATTGACGGCTACTTGCGTTTTGTGTTCTTCCGCCACGGCTTCGACCTTTCCCGTTCCTTGCTTCTTGTCAGGGTTCCATTTGTAGAAGCGTGGGCGGTTTTGCTCTTTGTCCATACGGACATAGGCATTGAAGGGTTGCCCCTCTTTATCGATCATGTTTTTGAGGTAAAGTGTGCGACCGTTGTCTAAGGCTTCTCGTTGCTTCTCTGACAGCTCTAGACCACAAAGCTTGCGAGGTGCCTTGCCTTGTTGACGATCTTGTCGCTGTTCCTGACGCTCTTTGAGACTCTTGTTCTCTCCGAAGATGAACTCAATGCCTTTCTTCTCTGCATTGACCTGAAGCGTAGCATCGAAGGATTTGCCACTCTTAGCGGTCATACCTTCTACTTTCACCGCTTTGCCCTCCACTAGATCTTTGTATTGCTGATCAGAGAGCGTGACGCCTTTGATCTCTTGAGGAATGCTTACACGGTCGGCACGCAAGGCAATAATCTCATTGGTCTGTGGGTCGATGGAGACGTACGCTGCAAAAGGTTCACCGCTCTTGGGTGTTACCTCGATGGTTTTGCCGAGATTACCTGTCGCGAGTAGTTGCTCCTTCTCTTCGGGGGAGAACTTGTAGCCCATATATGGAAAGTCGAGCTGTGGCTCTTTACGCATAGCGTGTATCGCTAACCCGATATTGCCCTCATTATCTGTACGGAAAGCAAGGCGAGCCTCTGTGTAGATAGTTGTATCTCCAATGGGGATAGCTATGGTCACGAGATTGCTCTTCTGCCAATTGAGCATCTTCTCTAGCTCACCACTCTGCTCTAACCGATCACGGGAGAGTCCGAGACTGTCGAGCATCTTCCAGTCTACCTTTTCTGCATCAATAGCTGTGCTCTTCTTCTGCTGTGGCAGATAGTCTTCAAAGGGTACACCGACCTCTGCCAACTGCTGTCTGCTTTCAGGAGTCTCTCGGCTTTGAAGCAGAGTACGCAGGTTATCTACGCCTTGCTCCACATTGCTCGCCAACACCTTGTATAGCCCGAAATGGGAGGGGTTGTTGAACTGCTTGAGGAAGTTGGTCATAAAGTTCTTCAGTAGTCCATCCTTGCTGTTGAACTTTAGAAATGCCGCTTGGTTAGCTTCAAGTGGCTCAGTTGTTTTGAGCTTGCCCTTATCATCAATGCCCGAAACGATGGAGAGCTTCCCCGCTTCTTGCTGGTTCTTTACCTCGGTGCGATCCTCTAAGACCAGCACGTAGTTGTCATTGCTATTTGCTTCCATAAATCACTCTGTTTGATTTGAATAATACCTTTCAGACAGCAAATATATAGGCTAAAATGACCTCTTCTAAGTCCCAGGGAATTATAAGGAAAGGAAGTGATGAAAAAGAAAATTCGCCCAAGATTTGGTAGTTTGATCTTTTATGTCAAACTTGGCACTCAGAAGGAACATTATTACAGTAGTACTAAGCGATGATAAGGGCAAGCTCGAAAAGACAAAGAGTCAAAGGAGCTAGTAACCAGCTAAATAGAACTTATTTCAGCAAAGAGAGAAGAGACTGGATTTTTCATTTTCAATCGGAACACAAAGAGCGACAATACCCCTGACACACCAAACGCCCTCCGCTCCGCTACAGGCGTTTGGCTTAGTCTGTTGCATTGCCGACGGGGAGTTTATCCGATTTGAAAAAGAAAAAAAACAAGCCCGGGGTATACCACGACAAACTACCCCAAACTACCAGAGTCAACTAAAATCAGTCGGGGTTGTTCCCTACTACCTCACATTGCCAGAGTCAACTAAAATCAGTATCTTTGAAAAGTCAAGACAACTCATTCTAGTATGACGACGAAAACGATGTCAACCGAAATCAGTTTCAGCAAAAAATAAGTCAACCATTTTCAGGGAACGACAATGTACCAGCAACAAATGAAAACCCCTCCACAAATCCCGTCAGATTATGGAACAATTGAATGATTTTTTCGGCAAGTTGTTTGCCTACCTCCGGGAACATCCGCAATACGGGCTTCTCGTGGCAATCCTCCTTGTAATCCTGTATCTCATAGGGTTGATTTTTGACTGGAAATGGACGCTGCTGCCGAGCGGGAACAGCGACTTTACGCAAATGTGGATTGACATGTTTGGCAGGAATGCCATCCGGTTCATGAAGGGTGTCCTCGCCGTCCTCCTGCTTCTTGCCTTAGTTTACCTGTACTACCATTATAAATAATCCGCCTATGTCTTCGCCTTCCACCTCCCACGGTTACTTTGAAAGCGACAGCACCCAGTTGTCCCTGAGTGTGGGCTCCTCGTTTGAGGGTGTTGCCGGCAATTCCTCCGCCAACGCCTCACAGGGCATCTCTGCGGGCGTGAGCGCCGTGGATACGGGCATGAAGGCGGGCATGGCACTGGCGGAAGCCAGAAATGAACACGCTATTGTCAGTTTCCGCTACGACAACATGGGGTTGCCCGTGGAGGAGCGGAGTAATGAACACGTTATCAGGCGCACCTATGACAAGGCAGGACAGATAGCCACGCTTACGAGTTCCCTTGGCGCCGACCTTGCCTACGAACACAATGAGTTCGGGGAACTGACCTGCTTCTCGGCAGGACAGGCGGAAGCCCCGGGTCGCTTTGAGAGCAGGCACGAGTATGACAGCCTTAGCTTTGAGCTGGAGCGCATGCTCCCCGGTGGCGTAACGCAGAGCTTTGCCTATGACGACATCGGCAGGCTCATCGACAGCAAGATCCGCCAGTCATCCAAGGTGCGCAGAGAACGCAAATACCATTGGGGCAGTGCCGACAGGCTGCTCAAGACGGAGGACAACCGCTTTGGCACCACCACCTATGAGTACAGCCCCACCGGGCATCTGCAAAAGGCGGTCTATGCCGATGGCAGGGAGGAGTACCGTCTTTCGGACAAGGCGGGCAACCTCTTTGACGACCCTGACAGAAAGCTGCGCAAGTACCTCCGCGGGGGAAAGCCGGAGCAGTCGGGGGAATGGCGCTTTGTCTATGACAGGGACGGACAGCTCGTAGAGAAATACAAGGGTTCCGGCAAATGGTGGGACAGCAAGTCCGAACGCTGGCGGTATATCTGGAATCAGAACGGAACGCTGAAGGAGGTCAGACCTCCCGGAGGGGGAGATTTTGCCTTTGATGCCCTGTTCACCTATGATGCCCTCGGAAGGCGCCTGAGCAAGGATGCCATTGGCATCACCTGCTGGCTGTGGAACGGCAACGTGCCCCTGCACGAGTGGACACCAAGTCAGAGGCGCAATGAGCAGGGAGAGATAGAAGAAATCTATAAATCTTATCAAGATAACAAACCTGTAAATATCAAGAAATGCCTAAATCCTTAATATTCTTTTTAGTCACATTCATTTTTTTGCTTTTTGGATGTACAAGAAATAATATGCCGTCAGATCATCAAATGTTAGAGCATTTCAATCTCTACGAGTCTGAATTTGAGAGATTGAGAAAAATTTCTGTTAAGTACGATGGATTTCATTATCCCCCTTATGACGAAACAGATAGTACAGCCTATGTTATTTCATCTAAAGATAAAAAGGAATTGGACTCTTTAATCAAGAGACTGGATATTATTAGTATACAGTATGATGGGATATCAGAAGTATGCTTGCTCTTTCATACATGGGGTATTTCTATCAGCGGAGGGTACAAGGAGTATGTCTATACTCCAAATCTTGAGGATAATATAAAGAACTACGATAAAGAGGGTGCCTTAGATCCCAGCACTGAAATGTATATCGTAGAAAGAATTACGGAAGAAGATTTGGATCAAGTTGCCCAAAGATATTCTGCAAATATAGAGTTATATCGTCCTATAAAAAATGGTTGGTATATACATCTCAGTCGAGAGAATTGATTCTTGAGATGTATGCTATTCTTTTATGAGGTAACGTAAAGATGGATTTGTTTTGATGCGCTCTATTTCTAATTCTATCAATGACATAACCTCCCGTTTTACACGCTTGTAGTTGGCTTCAATAGTCTCTTTGAGACTATCGGAGCCATTTTCGTTTGTAAAGTTCGCTATGATGGGGATAGGCTGGTAAGCTTTCGTT
>ERZ772969.2407-NODE-2407-length-11782-cov-3.010062_pt1 | contig 11782 bp, 11 predicted proteins | sample MGYA00511676_ERZ772969 | MGnify/ENA primary metagenome ERZ772969 (study PRJEB29015, sample SAMEA2737651) | human gut metagenome | biome: human gut; feature: human-associated habitat; material: faeces | place: China | collected 2012 ...
CATCTTTACCTTCAATAATGATGCTGAAACCTGGGGCTTTGCTGTTCAGGTTCAGGAGATCAGAGCTGAAATTCACTGCAGCAACCCTCCAACCGTATTTTTCATATTACCTATCGCAGAGGTGGCGGAGTCCTGCAAATTACTGAGCTGATCGCTGAGGCTGCCAAACATATCAGACAGCGATTCATCCACCCGTTTCAGGCTCAGCGAAAATTCGATGCGCCGGGGCATACCGCTCTCAAAAAATTCTGTTTTTGTCTGGCTCAGACTCTCGATCACAAACATGCCGTAAATCGTCCCGCTCCCCTCAATCAAAGGCCAGGCTTTCCCCAGCTCCGCCATCTGCTCCAGCGCCAGCAAAGACAGCCTGCCGCCGGTAATCTCCGGCAGCAGGACGCCGGACAGCGTAAGCGTATCGTTATCCGGCCCAAGAAACTGCGTTGTCGGGCGCCGGTTAACCCGGCTGTTTGCTGCGTGCCGCCAGCTGCGCTGATACTGCAGCTCCTGATAGGGCACGGTTCGCAGCATGAATACGTACAACCCCAGCACCATCATCATTATTCGTAACCCCCTCGATCACTGAAATTACTGCGTGTTTTTGCCCTAGCCCTGCGCTCACGCTCATCAAGCTGCCGGGCCACCTCGCGGGCGATATCCTGTGCGCTTTGCCCTGGCTGGGCGACAATATGAATTGGCGCGCTTATCTCGTACTTAATTACCTGCGGCGGTCTTTCTGCCTTCGCCGACGGCGCCGGTTGCGTCCTGACAGGTACACTGTACGGATGAATTGGCGCGGCTTCTGCCGGGGCAGCCGCCAGGCCCATTACGCCAGCGACCACGGAAGCGAACACCTTCTGGCGCATAGCCATCGGGTCAGCCCTGTTATCCGTGATTTCCGTAATGACCGGTGCTGGCATGACGGCAGCAGCAATATCAGCCAGCTCCGCAGCACGATCACGACCAGGACGATTTACCGGGGCGTTAACAATCTCAGGCGGCAGCATCAACCTGCTTTCAGGCCGTTGCTCCGGGCTGGCTGTTACATCACGAACCGGGCTTACCGTTGCCGCCAGTTTCACCAGCTCAGTAGTACGATTGATTACCGGAAGATTTGCCGGACCGTTCACACTATCAGGCGGCAGAACTATCGCGCGTTCAGGATATTGTTTAGCGCTGGCCGGTTCCGTCCGGGAAGGATTGAGCGTTGCCGCCACCCTCGCCAGATCAGCAGTCCGTTTCCTGCCGGTAACATTGGCGGGCCCGTTTACGATCTCTGGGCCATTCTCACCCACGATGCCGAACTGGCCGCGCGGAATGGTACCGCCGCTGTCGTACATGCCAGCAAAACCCATCGTCGGGAATCCGCCAGGCGGCAGCACCACTTTACCGTCTGTGTTTACCGTGGCTGGTTGCTGCCGCGTGACCTGCTCAGGAAGCTTCGCTTTGGCCGCTTCCTTGCTGACAATGCCTAGTTTTTCAAGCAGCCAGGACACGCCCGATTTAAGCGAATCCAGCGGGTGCATGACCATGTTCAGCCCTGCCGCCAGCGCTTCGCCAAACTGCCGCCCCATCGAAGCCGCGTTTTGCAGCTCTGCAGAGGTGGATTTAACCGGCGTCAGCAGATCAGTAAACCAGCCCCACAATGCCTGGACCTTGTCACCTATCCACTGGAAAACAGGCTGCAGTGGCTCAAACGCCGCACTGATAGGCGCAGCTGCAGCTTTGAATCCTTCAACCACTCCGCCTAAAAATGCGCTTATCGGCTGCCAGTATTTCCAGACAACCAGCGCCACGCCAGCCAGCGCCGCCACAACGAGCCCTATCGGACTAAGCAGGGCGCCCAGCAATCCAGAAATCCCGTACAGCGCAACGCGAAGGAGGGCCAGCGGGCCGGACGCCAGAAAACGCAGCACGCCACCCGCTGCGGATAATCCCCCGCGCAACGCGGCCAGCGGATTCATTACCATGCCGATAATGTTGCGAATACCAGACATTCCGCCGCGAAGGACAGCAAGCGGCGCACCGGCCAGCGCTTTCAGCGCATTGCCAGCCAGCCCGGCAGAACGGCGCAGGGAGTTAAGGGGAGACGTCAGCAATCCGGCGCTGCTGCCGGATGCCGCCAGGCCACGGCGCAGCAGGGAAAGCGGCGCATTTGCCAGCCAGGACAGCGCACCTCCGGTGCGGGTCACTGCAGACATAACGGATGGGAGTGTTTTTACACCCAGCACGGACAGGCCTAAACGGATCACCGCCAGCGGCCCCAGCACGGCAGCCACGGCCACCGCCAGCGTGCCGAGTACAACGGTTATCGCAGCAGTGGCAGCCGCCACTTTCATCAGCATGCCCGCCAGCTGCGGGTTAGCCTCAACCCATCGACGCAGTGCCCCGGTAACGCTTTTGACGTACCCCATGATATCCATCAGCGGCTGGCGCAGGGTTTCACCCAGGCTACTGAAAGCGTTCTGCGCGCCAGTTTTCACAAGCAACCACTGCGCGGAAAGTGAATCCTTATTGATATCGGATTCTTTCTGCATGGAGCCGTTAGCCTCAGTGCCTGAGGTGAGTTTCAGCTGTCGCTGCAGCTCCGGCAGGTTGTTTGCAAGCTTCGCCGCATCGTCGCCAAACTCCTTGCCAAATATCATCGTCATGGCGGACAGGCGTTTATCCTGCGGCAGCTTGTTGACCTTCTCCAGCACGCGCTGAATGGTCCCCATTGCGTCCTTTGTCATCTGCTTTTCAATCTCTTCTGGATTGAGTTTCAGCAGATCCATACCTTCCATGAACCGCTTGCTCTGCATGGTTGCAATCGACAGTTCGCGCACCATCGCATTTGATGCGCTGGCGGCAATTTCAGGCGCGGCACCCAGAGACAGGAAGGTGGAACCCAGCGCGGCCGCCTTTCGGAAATCAAGCCGGTCAGCCACGCCGCCCATGCGCTGCAGCACATTGATGATATCGCCGCCCTTAGACATGGCGTTATCGTCCAGGTAGTTCAGGGCATCGCCAAGCTGTTCAATATTGCGGGTCGGCACTTTATAGAGCTGCGCGATTTTCCCCAGCCCCTCCGCCAGCTCATCAGCTGGCAGCTCGAATGCCGTTGCGGCCTTTGCTGCAGTGGATGCAAAGGCCAGCAGGTCACGCTTCTGGTCTTCGTAAGAATCGTTCTGGTTTGTCACGCCCATGCGGGCGCCACCTTCAACCAGCGCGGCATAGTCGATGGCGCCATTCTCCATCGGCAGCTGTTCACTGGCGGCCTTGATGGCATCCTGCATGTCGTAAAACTGTTTTGTTCGGTTGCCGTTGTCGTCCCGCAGCCCGTTAACCTGCTTTGCCACGCCTTTCATCGCATCTTCCATGCTGGCATAGCTTTTAACGGCAGCCATCACCGGCGCGCCCATCGCCAGCCCGGCGGCAGTAGTTGTTGCTCCGGCGCCCGCGATACGATCCCGCACCTCAAGGCGCCGCGAATACTGATCGCGGACGGCGTTCATACGGCCCTGCTGCTCGCCCAGGCGCTTGAGGGATTTCTGCTGTCGGTCCAGCGCCTGCCGGGTTTCGTCGGCATTCTGCCGCAGCTCACGCTGCGCACTGCTCAGCTTTTTGGTGTCCAGCCCGGCCTCATTGAGCGCAAGACGCTGACGCTGCACCGACTGACGCAGGCCGTTGTATTTGCTCTGCAGCTCGTTAACGCGGTTTTTTGCCTGCTCCAGCAGACGCGCCTGCGCCGCCGTCGGGCGGTTAGTGGCCGAGAACTGCGTGGCAAGCTTCGCCGCTTCTTCGCGTGCGGCCTTAAGACTGTTGCCGGTGACGGCCAGCTGCGCGCTTGCCTTGCGGAAACCGTCAATACGGCCCGCCTGGGCGTCCAGTTCTTTTAATCTTGCGCGGCTTTGCTGAATGGCGGTAGCCAGCTCTTTAGAGCTGGCCTGCGCTGATCGGAATGGGCGGGTGAGCTTATCAACCGCATTTAGAATTACCTGCAAACGCAGGTTAGTGTCACTCATCGCTGGCCCCGCTTCTCTGAATCGCTTTATGCCGCCACTCCAGCACATCAGTCAGCGGCATAACGTCAGTGATGGACGGCGACCAGTGAAAGATGGTGGCAATATCTGCCACCAAATCATCAACCATCAGGCTGGCAGGGAACCCGACAACACCGATTTCGGCAGCAAAAAAGCCACAACCTCCAGCGCCAGCGCTGAAAGATCGGCAGGGTCCAGCTCCGCCATCTCCTGCTGGGTCAGCGCCGGAGTCGAGATACGCGGGATCACCGTCATCATTGCGGTAACGTCCATCTCCATAATCGCGTGCAGGCGGAGGCCTCTCAGCGCCCCGGACTGTGGTTTACGCAACACGATTTCAGTAATGGCTGTGTCACCACGTTTAACTGGCGTATCCAGAACAACAGTGGTTTCATTTTTAGCGGTAACAGTTTCGCTCATAATACGATCCTCAATGGCTGTCAATGTGCTGGCAGTGTATCGTGTTCAGCACAACCATTCGGGGTTGGGGTATTGTTCCGCTGACCATACAACTGCAGCGGCGGACAGCCAGCCGGAGAACGTACTTTCCCCCCTCAGCGCGCGCAGCCCCGCCCGCCTGCCCGCTTCGCTTAACAGAATGGTTTTCATGCACCCCGAAAATCGTCTCAGGAGCCGCCACACAAGGGCTTTCGCGTCAAAAATGGTGCATGGAACTCATGCGTTTTCATGCGCCATAGACATGCACTCATGCGCTCTCAGGCCAGCCAGGGAAAAGGCGTAAAAAATCCCGGTACTGGACCGGGATTCTGTTGGCGTTTTTTGCTAATCAGACAGGGATTTGCTGACGGCTTGACAGCTTTGACGCGGAGCCATAGCGATTAAGCGTTTTCTTTTGCTTTTCAGACTGTTCCGGTTTATCTGATTCCTGTTCATTGCGCCGGGGCTTCATAATTATCGTATCCACGCTTTCCAGTGCGGTAAACGTGCAGGAACATTCCAGATTCTGGCACTGATACCATGAGCGTTTAACCGACGGTGCTTCATAGGCGGTGGTTCTGGCATGTGCAACCGTGCCGCATTCCTGGCATTTCAGCGCCATCAGATACCCTCCATATCACGGTTACGTTTCTGCAGCTCTTCACGTTCCTGACGGATCTTCATTTTGTGAAGGGCCGCCGGTGACGGGCTTTTGCTTAAATCGACACGAGCCGCATAATCCGGCGCAACGCCCGCCAGTTTAAACACAGGGTCCTGTTCCGGCATCGCAGCGTTAGTAAGATCCGGTCTGGTGATATGTTTGTGAATAAAGTTTTTCAGTACTGTGTCCGGGTCATTAACTGAATTCACCACACCCACAACGGCACTGGCTTCCCGCCCCATTGTGGTTTTGAGCAGGCTCAGCGTCTGGATTAACGCCTTACCATGCGACTGCATGAAGTCTTCCCAGATTTGCTTTGCGCGAATTTCCACAAGGGTGTTATGTGCGCTGATATACTGCCCGGCTAATTTCCCGGCTTTCTGCGGTAAAAAAGCGGCTTCCTTTTCATGCGCAGCCAGTAATTCATCAAAATCCTCAAGGGTTTCACGTCCCAGCGCAATTTCCGTGCGCAGCTTTTTCATTTCTTTTGAGACAACGCCCTGACTTTCACGAAACAGCGTGCGCCACTCCTCATTCAGCGCATTCGTCGTGGCTTCCATTTCAGCGCGGCGCTGGCGGATTGTCGCAATATTATCCGCCGCCGCTTTCTGCTGACGGCGTGCTTCAAGCCATACGTTTCTGGCTGTGTTCAGGGTTTCCAGTGCCCGCTGCGTGACAGCCGGAAAAGTGGAAAGGTTGTTATTCTCTGCGGTGTTGTTCATGACTTCTCCTGTCGGGTTGGTTCGTTACGTCAATTGTGTCGTGGCTGACACAAGCACACTACCGGTGCTCAGTGTGTGGTGGCTGGCACAACGGGCCTCTGCTGCTATTCAGACGCGGCTATGACAGCCAGCCAGATAAAAACGCCTCTGTTTCAGCCTGCTTTATGTCCCCGATGCGGTGGAACAGGTGGAACAGGTGTTACAGACTTGTTTTATAAAGCATTTATAGGTACAGCACAGGTGGAACATCGCGGGTAACAAGGTGGAACAGCGGGTTGGCTGACGTTCCACCTGTTCCACCTCACTATTTCAGAAGGTGGAACAGGTTCAGCCCTTGTAAAACACGGGTGTTCCACCTGTTTCACCTGTTACCCTTAATAAATAAGACTCACGCAAAGCCTTAACCCGGCACCTCACTGTTGAAGACATAGAGCCTGCGGGGATTCATCTCTGGCGGGCGAATGTTTGTCTGCAGCATGCCATCGGTGGAGGGCAGCAGATATCCACGATCCGCGCACAGACGCGCCACCTTGCGCGGGTCAAATCCCCGGCAGATTTCTTTCCAGCCGGACGGCATGACGTAGAACGTGGTGACAGCTTCCGTGCCCTGCGCGGTACTGCCTTTCTCCACCCTGCGCCAGCCCACCATATTGCCGGGGCGGTTACGCTCGTCGTGCCAGTCAGCAAAGCGGCTGTACTGATTCGCGGTAAAGAAGCTGCGTACCTGCTCCAGTGCGGCAATATCTTCCTGATTGGCGGTGTGCCCGCGATCTTTCAGCCATGCGTTCAGGCAGACGCGGGTTGCCCGCAGCGCTTCCCCCTCAGGCCAGCCGGTGATACCCAGACGGGTTGCCAGCTCGCCCGCCATCGCCACCAGTGCAAAGCGGTTCACAGCCCGGCCTACCTGATTACCCGCATCTTTCGGGGTCAGGGCGGCGGTATATTCCTTCATCAGTGACTTTGCCTGTGCCGTCAGCCCGTTAAGATCAGCGGTCAGGGCTTTCAGCCACTCCCGGAACGGCGAACCGTAGTAACTGGACGTGGCCCACTCCAGATGTTCCGCCAGAGCTTTGCCGCTGTCGAAGCCGTGTAGCTCCTCAAATACGCCAAACTTCCCGGAATCGCTGGGGATCTGGATCATCCTGACTTCCATCCCGGCAAAGGTACGCTCCCCGGCTTTTGCCGCATGTTCAGTCAGTGACAGCTCGCCGGTTGAAAAGAACAGCAGCCGCCACTGCTTGCGGGTGCGCAGCTCACCGTCCGTACCGGCACGGCCCTTGCCCTGACCGTTTACCAGCATGTAGGCGATATTGCCAGCCTCGCGTCCGTCCACCTCCCGGATCTCGTCGAGCATCATGGCGGCATCGTTGCGGCGGCTGGCGCATCCCTCCAGTGCATTGCCGGTTGCCCGCCACGTCTGCCAGTAGTCAGGCCCGCCGCAGACGGAGGTTGCCGCTTTCATGGTGGTGGTCTTACCGTCCGTCGATTCCCCCTTGAGGTGGTGGCCGCCGCCGTCCATACCAACCAGCCGTAACAGTGGTGCAGCAAAAGCCAGACTGACGGCAAACGCCACGCGGGAATTGCCGGTGCAGTAGCGGGATACGTGCTCCCGCCATTCCTCCGTTGTGCCCGACACGCGGAAATCGCGCCCCTGCACGGAAGAGGTCTGGAGAATGACCCCCTCTGCACCTTCACCGCTGACCTCATCCTGCAGAACGTAAACCTGACCATGCCAGCCGGTGCGGCTGACGCAGGTCACGCGGCGTTCTGGTTTACACAGCGAGATATATTCCATCAGGCGGGCGCGGGCCTCGCCGGTGGTGCTGATATAGGACAGCCCGTTAACCAGCAGTACCCGGCGCAGCTCCTCACCGCTCCCACTGAGCATTTCCATCGGCATCGCCCAGCGGCGGCGCTCTCCCCACGTATCTTCCCACTCCAGCAGTCGCCCAAAGTTACCGCCATCAGCATCGCAGGTGATTGCCGTCACGCGCAGCGGGTTGCATATTTTGACGTTCTGGATCTCCGTCTCACCGTTGCGCTGTACCTGTTTTTCATACCAGAGATATTCCTGGGTAAGACGGAATCCGTGCGGCAGCTGCGTGCGGCCTTCCCCACACAGCACCAGACCGTTACGAAAGGCTTCACGGGCGCGGGTAATACCGTGCTCCCGATGGAAATCATTCCAGTCAGCCTTAATCTCTCCCGGTGGCAGCGTCATCCAGCCGCCAACGGCTTTTGCCGCCCGTTCAGCAAAGGATCTGCCGGGGTTTTCGCCCCCGTCCTGAAAATCGTTATCACCGGCGATGATAATTTTTACCTCAGGCCAGCGTGCCCGCAGCGACTGCGCCACGTTGGGCAGGTTGCCCGCAGATATGGCAGCCACTACGCATCCGGCGGTGAGCTGGCTTACCGTCAGTGCCGTGGCGTAACCTTCGGTAATCACCACCTGTACCGGCGGTTCAGACGGTAACGGGCTGAGCGCCACAAACGCGCCTTTCATCGTGCTGCCGGGCAGTATGCTTTTTTCACCCGTCGGGGCGATAAGCTGCGCACCGGTCACGGCTCCGGCGTTGGTGGTGAGCGGTAACAGCAGGGAACCGGCAGGAAAATCCTTACCGCTGATATGCTGCACGCTCCCGGTCAGGGAGGCCGGATATCCGGCAAACCCTTTTCCGGTCAGATAGGGGCTTTCTCCCGTGTGGCTCTCTTTCATCAGCGCCGCCACGGTAAGGCTCATATCGCGTTTAGGGGCTTTTTGCCTGGCGGGCTTAACGGGCAGTTCCTGCACATCCGGCACATTAAGCACCTGCGCCACCTCCTGCGCGGCCTTTCTGACGCCGTAACCGGTCATGAGCTTAACCAGATCCAGACCGTCACCATTGCCGCACTGGCTGCAAATCCACGTCCCGCGCCCGTCAAGGTCATCGAGGCGAAAACGATCCTTGCCCCCACATTTTGGACATGGACCGTGCCTGCCGTTTTCAGGTACATCAATACGCAGCATCTGCAGAATAACGGGCCATTTCCCCCGCGCAGCGGCTGAAATCTGCGTAACCGTCTGTGTTGTCATACTTCCCCCTGATACAGCGCCACACCTGTGCTGCAGAAGTCATCAAAGGCCGCCGGAAGCGTGCGGTACAGCTCCGCCATCACTTCACAGCCGCGCACGGTCAGTACCGGCGGCGCGGTCAGCAGTGACGGCTCCAGCATGTCAGTCAGCAGCGCCAGCGCAGCAGCGGCTCCCTGTGCTTCGCCGTACTCGTTAATCAGTGCGCACTCGATATGCAGCGCAATGGCCATTTCAATACGCTCAACCGTCAGGCAGTGCGGACCATACTGATCGCTGCCGGTTTCGTTCAGCGTTTTCTGCCGCCATGCCGACGCAATAGCCCGCCGGTACAACGCGGTAGTCATTTCTGCCGGGAAAATGGAAACCTGCGGCTGGTTCATTTGGCACCTCCTTCAATCAGTGCGCAGCTGTGCGCAATATCCGTCAAATCTGCCCGCAGGTACTCCATCAGCGCGGCGACGCCCGGCGCACAGCCTGTATCGAGCGCTCCGACCTGAGACGGGTATTCAGAAAAGAGAAGCTGGAGCAGGTCGCAGGCATTTCTTGCGCGGGTCAGCTTTCCGAAACCGTCCTCTGACAACCCATAGGCAAAAGCACCGGTATTGTGTTTTTCAGGCAAAGTGTGGCCCTGAGCACCGTTGTGCCCGTTTGAAATATTCATCATGGATTACTCCGTTTTCAGCGGTGTTTTGTCAGAGAAACTTTGAATAGTGACTGTCGTCAGGTTCAGCAGAACGCCGTATGCTGCGCTCCCGCCAGCGGGTAAATACCACAGACGGATGCAGTGTCAGCGGGCCGGAGCCACTACCGCCTGCCGGAGCTGGCGAAGGTTTAAAGAGCGGCGCATCAAACAGGCGCGTATACCGCTGTTTAAACCATGCCAGAGGGCAGGAAGAAAGCTGGTTATCGCTGTCATGACGTATCAATACTTCGCAGCTGAATTCAGGATTAACCAGCGCCACGGAGGGCGGGGCTTCAGTTAATCGGATGATTGTGACGGTCCAGCCACGTTCATGCTGCCCATACCATATAGTCGATAACTCCATCTCTAGTGATTGATTAGTTAATACGGGATGAATTAAATCAGTTTCAAGTGTCTGATTGTTATTGAGGAAGTTGACATTAAATCTAACTGCAAGTCCATCCGACTTGAATGCAATATTAAAAGTACCTATTTCGTATAGGTGTAATAAATCTTCAATCTCGCATTCTAATAGTCTGGAAGCGCGTTCAAATGAACAATATTCTAATGGTGGTATTTTTTTATCAATCCATAGATTTCTTAATAATATATTTTCATGCTCTGTTGAATGCTGCATTATGACCTCTGTTTTAAATTATAAGAGTATTTAATTGATAATGTTAATATCTGATAAGTCATAAGGAGCATGAAATTCGTCCTTATTTAGTTCCAGATAATTAGACCACCATTGCATCATTCTGCGGCGTTCTTGCATGTGCTGCGCAAGATGGACATATGCTGCCCGCACTTCATTTCTTTCCTGATGGCTCATTTGCCGCTCAACCGCATCACGTGACCAAAGTCCTGATTCAGTCAGAGCAGAACAGGCCATTGCCCGGAAGCCATGCAGGCATACATCAGCCTGAGTATCGTAACCCATCGTTCGCAGTGCCTTATTTACTGTGTTCTCACTCATTGGCTTGTAAGGATTGCTGTCACCAGGGAATATAAGCAAATATTCACCACTGATCTTTTGGATATCTTCCAGTAGCTTAATAGCCTGGGTGGAAAGCGGGACGTAATGTACCGCGCCCATCTTGGCACCACGATCTGAGTATTTTACCCCATCGATCTTTTCCCGCTGCCCTGGTATTGTCCAAAGACCGTTTTCAATGTCGATCTCTTCCCACCTGGCATGGCGCAGTTCGCTGGAACGCACGAACGTGTGTAAGGAAAAGAGAACCGCCAGTCGGGTTAATGGTCTGCCGGTGTAATTTACCGCTCTTGTCATCAGCTCAGGTAAACGTTCGAGCGGTAGGGCAGGGCGATGCCGTACTTTGGGATTGGTAATCGCGCCTTTCAGATCATGGGCTGGATTGTAATCGACGCTCCCACGTTGGACGGCATAACGAAAGATACTTCCCATAGTGGTTTTAACACGTCCTGTGGTCGCACCAATGCCCTGATTGGTCATATCAATCAACATTGGAAGAAGGTCACGGGTTTTGAGCGTATCAATGGGCTTTGAACCTATAGCCGGTAACAGATGGTTTTCCATTTCCCGTAGAATTTTGGCGCGGGTAATTTCTTTCCATTCAGGATGTCCCACTGTTCCACTGTGCCACTCTCTGGCTACTTTCTCGAATGTGGGGGAAGTCAGTTCGTCCTTTTCTGACCTTTTTGCTTCGCGCGGGTCACGGCCATCAGCCAGTAGTTGTCTGGCTTCGTCACGACGCTTTCGCGCTGTTGCAAGCGGAACATCTGGGTAAACCCCTAATGCTAACGTAGCTTGTTTACCATTAAAGCGGTAATTCATTCTCCACGCCTTGGTTCCATTCTTTTTAACTAACAGATAAAGGCTTCCACCATCTGTAAGTTTGTAGTCAGCATCCTTAGGCTTGGCGTTCTCAATTTTTTTAGGTGATAGTTCGTTTAAAGCCATGTGCAGTAGGCCTCTTATAGAATGGTGATGGTATCGGGATATCGAACCGACGAATACCATCACAGATACCATCAGAGGGATGTAATGTCATGAAGTGACATGAAATGAAAATTTGGCCTGAGTAGTGCTAAATTGCTGGGTTTCAGAGGTTTTGTGTAATGACTTGAAATGGTGTGAAAGAACTTCAGATTGTCCCCTGCAGGAATCGAACCTGCAACTAGCCCTTAGGAGGGGCTCGTTATATC
>ERZ772969.2409-NODE-2409-length-11778-cov-3.036936_pt1 | contig 11778 bp, 10 predicted proteins | sample MGYA00511676_ERZ772969 | MGnify/ENA primary metagenome ERZ772969 (study PRJEB29015, sample SAMEA2737651) | human gut metagenome | biome: human gut; feature: human-associated habitat; material: faeces | place: China | collected 2012 ...
CCTGAACTCCTGTCGTGGCGACTTGCGTCCTTCGGTGTAGACGATGAGCCTGTTCTTGGGCAAAAACTCGTTGGCCATCTGTACGGCCGATTGCAAATAGCCGCCCGTGTTGTCGCGAAGATCGATGATAAGGTTCTTGAATCCTTGCTCACCCAGCTTCACCAAGGCCACCAATAGTTCGGCATAGGTGGTCTCACCGAAGCTCTTGATGCGGATGTAGCCTGTGCTGTCGTCAATCATGTACGTGGCCGACACGCTCTTCAGGGGTATGTCTCCGCGGGTGACAACAAACGACTGTGGCTTTTTGTCGCCGTATCTCACCACGCCAATCTTCACCTTTGTGTTCTTAGGACCCTTGAGTCGTTTCATCGCTTCCTGATTGGTCACCACTTTCCCCACGAACGGTTTGTCGTCAACCATCACGATTTTGTCGCCTGCCAGGATGCCTGCACGCTCGGCAGGACCGTTCTGAATGACGTTTTGTACATGGATAGTGTCCTCGCGGATGGTGAACTCGATGCCCACACCCGAGAACGATCCCTGTAATTCTTGGTTGGCTGCCTGCACGTCCTTGGCACTGATGTATACGCTATGTGGGTCCAAGCCCGTGAGAATCTTCGGCATGGCATCCTCCACAAGCGAGTCAAGATTCACCTTGTCCACATACTGGTCGTCGATGATGTGCAACAAGTTGTTGATTCGGTTGGTACCCGTATTGATGATGTTCAGTCGGTTTCCCGAGAAATGATTGGAGTAGAACGACCCCACTCCGATGCCGATGATGCCACAAAGGGCCATCAGCAGCGGCACGAATCGATTCGACTTATTTGGTTTCATTGTCATTGATGTTTAGATAAATCACTTCTATGCCAGCTCTCTTCAGCAGGTTGATGCCGTCTTCCAGTCTGTATTTCTCGGCATACACCACACGCTTGATGCCCGCTTGTATGATGAGTTTGGCGCATTCTATGCACGGTGAGGCCGTCACATAGAGCGTAGAGCCGTCGCTGTTGTTCGAACTTCGTGCCAGTTTGGTGATGGCATTGGCCTCCGCATGCAGCACGTAGGGATGGGTAACTCCATTCTCGTCTTCGCACACATTATCAAATCCACTCGGCGTACCGTTGTATCCGTCGCTGATGATCATGTTGCCTTTCACCACCAACGCACCCACCTGTCGGCGGCGGCAGTACGAGTTTTCGGCCCAGATGCGGGCCATGCGCAGGTAGCGTTGGTCCAGTTGATGAAGTTTGTCATTGCTCATGGCGATGTTGTTTTTGAGGGTTATCGTGGATGTTGGGCTGATTAAGCTGATTAAGCTGATTAGGGCAATTGGGTTTCCCGCTGTTGTCGCTTGATGCCGTTGCGCTCCAACAGAGCGTCGATGGTGGGCTCTTGTCCACGAAAACGCTTGTACAGCGTCATGGGATGCTCCGTTCCACCCTTCGAAAGGATGCAGTCGCGGAACCGCTGGGCGGTGGTTTGGTCGAAGATGCCGTTTCGCTTGAACACGCTGAAAGCGTCGGCATCCAGCACCTCGGCCCACTTGTAGCTGTAGTAGCCCGCCGCATAGCCGCCGGCCATGATGTGCGAAAACTGCACCGTCATGCACGTCTCGGGCAGCTGTTTGCCGAGGATGGCCTTCTCCCAGGCTTTCTTTTCAAAAGGGATGATGTCTTCCTCGAACGCTTCGCGCTGTGTGTAGTAGGCCATGTCGAGCAGTCCGAAGCTCACCTGGCGCAGACATGCCATGCCTGCCATGAAGTTTCGGCTGCGCACGATGCGGTCGATCAGCTCGTCGGGAATCACCTCGCTCGTCTTATAGTGGAAGGCGAAGGTCTGCAAGAACTCGCGCTCAACGGCGAAATTCTCCATGAACTGCGAGGGAAGCTCCACGAAATCCCACCACACGTTGGTGCCCGAGAGGCTCTCGAACCGCGTGTTGGCGAACATGCCGTGCAGCGAATGGCCGAACTCGTGTAGGAAAGTCTCCACCTCACCCAGTGTCAGCAGGGCCGGTTTTTCATCCGTAGGCTTGGTGAAGTTCATCACTAACGACGCATGAGGACGCACGTTGTTGCCCTTGCGGTCTATCCACTGACCTTGAAACTCGGTCATCCAGGCACCGCCCTGCTTGCCCTTGCGCGGGAAGAAGTCGGCATACAGCACGGCCAGATACGAGCCGTCCCTGTCGGATACCTCGTAGGCTTTCACGTCGGGGTGATACACCGGGATGTCTTTGTTCTCCTTGAAGGTGATGCCGTACAGGCGGGTAGCCAATCCGAAGACGCCCTTGATGACGTTCTCCAGCTTGAAGTAAGGGCGCAACATCTCTGCGTCGAGGTTATATTTCTCCATCTGTAGTTGATGACTGTAATAGGCCGTGTCCCACGGCTCCATCACAAAGTCGGCTCCCTCCTGGCGCTTGGCAATCTCGCTGAGTGCCTCTTTCTCCTTCAGTGCCGTGGACTTATAGGCCGCTATCAGGTCGTTGAGCAGCTGGTATACATTCTCCACCTTGGATGCCATGCGGTGTTTCAGCACATAGTCGGCATACGTGTCGTAACCCAAGAGTTGGGCTATCTCGCGGCGCAGGTTGATGAGGCGTTGGCAAATGGCCAGGTTGTTCTCGTCATTTTGGTGCGTGCACACCGTGTTGCGTGCCATGTACATTTGGCGGCGCAGGTCTCTTTGGGTTGAGTAGGTCATGAACGGCGAGTAGCTGGGCATGTCGAGCGTGAACACCCAGCCATCCAAATTCCGCTCTTTCGCCGTCATTGCGGCAGCCTCGCGTGCGGTGTCGGGCAGTCCGTCCAGTTGTTTCACGTCGGTGACGTGCAGCGTGTACTCCTTGTTCTCTTTGAGCAGGTTTTGCGAGAACTGCAACGACAGCACGCCAGCCTCTTCAGTTAGCTTGCGCAGGTGGTCCTTGCCTTCATCGTCGAGCAACGCGCCACTGCGCACAAAGCCATCGTACGACTTCTCCAGCAGCATCTGCTCTTCGGGTGTCAGCTCGCGCTCGAACATCCGCTTGTTCATCATCACGTCGTTCGCATGTTTGGTGAGGATGGGACTGAGCTTCTGCGCCAGCTCGTCCAGCTGGTCATTGGTTTCGGCCGACAGCATGCACGAGAAAACGGTTGACACGCGGTCCAGCAAGTCATAATAATGCTCGCCTTTCGAGGTGTCTACGCGTGCGATGGTGTTCTCGAACGTAGGCTCCTCGGGGTCGTTGATGGTCTTTCGATGATTTCGTCGTCGCGGCGTATGCCCTCCATGAACGCCTCCTCATAGTGTTCGAAGCGAATGCGGTTGAACGGCACGGTGTGGTGGGGCGTGTCGTATTCTTCAAAAAAAACGTTGTCGTGTTTTGCTTTCTCTATGCTGTTTTCATCCATACTCGTACAGTCTTCTTGATGCGTGATGCAAAAGTACGAAAAATATCAGATACACCTTATTATTATAGGGACATTTAACGAATATTAGACACGCATCCATGAGCTGAGGCACCGCCATGGGGCGTGACTCTTACATTGAAGGGTAATATTGTTGAACAACGAATGTAACAAATTGAACGAATGAACTAGGCAAGACAATGAACGCAAGCGTTCTGCGAATGAAACAAATCTGCTGACAAATACATGCTGCGTGTCTTTGCCAAATTCGTTTGATTCGGTGAACGCCTGCGTTCATTGATTCCGAACAATCGGATTTGTTTTATTTGTTGAATTCGTTGTTGAAACAAAAAACAATACTTTTAGATGAAAAAGCCGTGGCCATGGGGTGTTTTTCCAAACTCATTGAGATTGATGCCCAAACTCAATGAGATTGGAGGTCAAAGTCAATGAGTTTGGTGGTCAAAGTCAATGAGATTGGCGTGGGTGTCCAGTAGGCTGTTGTTCTTGTTGTTATTCTACCCGCATTTTACGGTCTATACCCGGTGATTTAACGGATGCGTCATTGCTTGCTGAAGTTTATTTTTTCTTTCCGCTGATGTTCAGCTTGTACATCAGGTGCAGCATGACATAATGGGGAATGGTGTTGAAGCGTGTCTCGGTCTTGCCTTGTCCGTTGACGTTGTACGACACGCTCTTAAGTTGTTGGAAAAGGTCGTAGGCTTCGAGTTTGGCGCTTAACTTCCCCTTGCAGAACGACTGACTGAGGTAGGCGTTGCACACCCAATCATCGGTGTTGAACGAGGGGTCGTCGTATCCTCTGCGGCTGAACATCTTCAGATCCATGCCCGTTTCCAGTCCGAAGCCAAAATGATAAGACCCCACGATGCCGTAGTTGAAGTCGTAAGCGTTGATGGTGTGGAAGTTTTCCCGCCTACTGTTGACGTTACGCCAGCCCAAAGAGCCTACCAAACTGCAGGTGGCACCTTCTTTTTGGTAGTTCAGCGAGAGTTCGTTTCGCGTCCAGTGGTTGTTCACCTTGCTCAGTACGCTCTCGGTATGTCCCTCCACAGCCGTGAGGTCTACGTTGCGACTGTAACGGTATTCCAATTTATTGTCCAGCGTGAAGTATTTGGCACTGTCTAACGGGCAGTTGTAATAGATGTCTGCCGTGCCATCCCAGTTGCCTTTGACATTCTGCGGTTTGTAGGTGTAAACGCCCGTTGTAGGGTTGAAGGTGAAGCCGTTGGCCACGGCGTTTTGTTCCACATTGAGCGTAAAATCCAAAGTTGGCCACTTGTATCGCCTGTTGTGTTGGTCAGCAAAGTGAATCATGGTAAAGTAGGTCGTGGTATTTTTGAGGTTTGGGTTGCCCAACGAGATCGCCAAGGGGTTAGAGTCGTCGCGCCTGTCGATTTTCGAATACAGGTCAGGCATGTCGATTCTCATCTGTCCGTATGCCCAGATGCTGTATTGATTGTAGGTGCCACTTATGTTCAGATTATATGATGTCTTCCATGTCTGTTGACTGATGTTGGTGTTGAGAGCCGTACTCCTGTAGTCTAAACGTTGCTTTTTGTGTTGAACGGGGATGTTGAGACCCATAAAGAATGAGTTCTTGCCACTTTGTTTACGGTAGTCGACGTTTAAAGACAATTCCTGTGTCTGTGTCTTCAAATATCCTTGATAACTGTTGTTGGTGTCCAATGCTCGCCTCAGAGCGTCGCGTGACGAGGGCAGGGTTCCCAATTCGTGTGCTTGCTGTTGCCACTCTTGCAGCTGATCCAGTCGGTATTTTGAGTTGTTGGTGTATTCCATTTGTTGGGTGAAGGCCAATCCTGGAAGGAAAGTCCAGCCACTTGGAAGTTGGTATGTATAGCCCACGAATGCGTTATACTCGTAGCTGTGCGAGGGCGTGTCATCGTATCTGTCGCGTTGATCCTTGGCTGTCGCACCTTGCAGGTAGTCTAATCGATATTGTTCGAATACCGTCCGTTTGCTGTTGTTATAGTTGAAATTACCTTGGAAGACGATATCGTCTCCCGACTTCAATGGGAAAGAACCATATAGGCGATTGGATGTCTGGAGTGAATAACCTTCTCCAAGACTTTGGTTTAGCTGCCTGTTGAGGGCTGCGTCTTGCACCCGCCGGCTCCATGGCATGGTGAACAAGGTGTCAAGAACGGCTTGGGTGTCGCCCCAGGGTGCCGGGTCTTGTTTGAAAGAGCCGGCACGCAGGTTGCTCCAGTTGTCACTTTTGCGGTAAGTGAGGCTGTTCTCAACACGTAGCCAGATGGGTTTACTCATCTGAAATTGGTGTTCGAGCTGGGTCGTGAGGTTTTTCGATCTACTGTCTGACACGCTTCTTGAATAGCTGTTGTTACCCGTGTTGAGGAACGATTCGGAGGCTGTTTGGCTCACATTGTGGCTGTTTTGCCAGGAAACACTGGTCGACACGTTGTCCGTGATGGTGTTTTTATCATTGCTGGTTGCAAGGTTCAGCCCCACGGTCTTCTGCGTTACCTGCCCGTAAGGCATCTTGGTTGGGTCCCAGTCGCCTTTCTCTCCGGGCTTGCGGTCTTCGTTCACGTTGTTGAGGTTGGCGAAGACAGACATCTGTAGCCGTGGGTTGAAATACAGACCGAAGAGCTTCGTGGCGTATCGGCTGTTGGTACCACCGGCTATGTCGGCGTTGGCGATGAAGTTTTTCTCATACTCTTTCTTCAGTTGGATGTCCATAACGTAGTCTTTCTTCTCAACGTCCACGCCCAAAGCCTTGCTCTTTTCGGTGCTTTTCTCAAACACCTGCAAGTCTTTCACGGTGTAGCTGGGCAGGTTTTCTATCAGTGTTTTGTTGTCTTTCTTGAAGAAATCTTTTCCGTTGAGCGTCAGATAATCCAGCTTTCGGCCATTGATGAAAATCTCTCCGTGGCTGTTGAGCGTGGCTCCCGGCAGCTGCCTAATCAGTGCGTCGAGCATACTTCCCTGGGGAAGGTTGAAGGCTTCGGCGTTGAAGACCAAGGTGTCACCTTTCATCACCATCTTGATTTTGGTGCTTTTCACCACCACTTCGTCCAGCGTATGCTCTTTGTCTTTCATGCGTTTGCGCTGGATGGGCATGTCATCCAAGGTCATGCTGCTCTGTCTACCTTTGAAAAGTAGTTCGTGGTTGATGTAGGTAGTTTGGTAATCGGGATGCTCTATCTTGAAGATGTAGGTGTCTTCGCTCAACTTCTTTCGTAGGTAGAAGTAGGCATCGGGGTGTATGGCTTCTTTATTCCATGTGGCGGTTCGGCAGGTGTCCACCATCACACTGTCGGAAGTCATGATGGTAATCTTGGCATCAAGCACGCAGAGATGGGTGAACGAATCGACCACACGACCGTAGATGTCAATGTTGCGTTCTTTCTTGTGGTGTGTTGTCTGTGGTAAGGCTTGTGTGCATAACAGCAACAAAGCCCAGCATAGGAGAGTTGTTCTTTTCAGGTTCATATATGATTGATTTATATTTTTGTTCGATAGTTCGTTAAGTTAGTCGCTCCAGGGCTGGCACCGTGATGTATCCTCTGGTGAGTTTTACCAGACCATCGGCCTGCATAGCGTTCAAAGCAATGGATATATCCAGGCGACTGGCGTTGAGTTCGGCGGCCAATCTCACCATCTTGATTTTGAAAACCTTTTCTCCTGCGGGTCGCAGCGAGCGGTCTTTGAAGAAGTGGATGATGCGTTGACGGAGGTCAGTAGGTTGAGGATGCCATGGCTGTTGTTGTAAGCGTTGGCTTTGAGTGGAGATGATGTTCAGCAGATTGAGGCGGAACACGATGAGTTGGTTGGTGAGTTGTACGACGTGGGCCTTGCTGATAGACATCGTGTTGCAAGGTGTTTTGGCCGTGTAGGTGCGCATGAAATGTTGGTTGAGGCCAAAGAGATGTTCTGGTTCGATGACCTGTGGCGCCCTCAGAGGTTCCGTCAGCGTGTAGCCATGGTCATCGGCGTGCGTCGTAACGCTCATCGTTCCATCCAGCAAAAAGGTCAACTGGTGGCATGGCATGTCCTCTCTCACCATCACATCCCCTGCCTGATGTTGCAGGAAAGCAAAAGGAATGCTTTCCGCCATGGCCCATAAATCTTGCTGACTGAGCCCTTGGAAGAGGGGAAGGGTGAGGAGTTTGTCGTAGGAGGTCATTTGCTGATCTTGTTTTTCAGCGAGGGTGAGAACCAAACATCATAGCGTCCGTCGGCGTTGGTGTATATCAGATAGACCATCAGGTCAGGATGTCGTTGCAATACTTCTTTTGTCTTGTCCAGTCCAAGCACCATGAATGCCGTGGCGTAAGCGTCGGCTTTGGCGCATGTGTTGGCCAAGACGGTGGCCGAGAGGATGTTGTGCTGTACGGGATAACCTGTCTTTGGATCGATGGTATGTGCGTATTTCTTGCCGTTCTTGTAGTAGAATCGGCGGTAATTGCCGCTGGTAGCCATGGCCTTGTCGGTGACATTGAGTACCGTTTGCAGCTCGTTGTTCGTCTGAGTGGAGTCGTCTGTCGGCTTGGTGACGCCAATCTTCCATGGCAATCGCTTGTCGCTGTTGCCGCTGGTGATGACCTCACCCCCAATCTCCACCATGAAATTCTTCACGTCTTTCGACCGCAATAGTTGGGCAACGGCATCGCATCCGTAGCCTTTGGCAATGCCCGAGCAGTCGAGCATGATGCGCGAATCTTGCTTCTTCACGGTACTTCCCATGACAGCTACTTTGTCATAACCCGTGAGAGTCAGCAGACTGTCAATGGTATGCTTGGTGGGTTGTATGCCAGACTTAAAGCCAAAGCCCCATACATTCACCAAAGGAGCCACGGTAATGTCGAAGGCTCCGTTGGTATCTTTCGACACTTGCTTGGCTAAGTCGAACACTTCGATGAACATCTGGTTGAGCTGAACGGGGATGTTGCGGTTGATTTTTGAGATGATTGACTGTTCTTCAAAGGTCGAGAAGGTCATGTCTACCTTGTGAAGTTGCGCCAATATCTCTTTGTGTAAGTCTTTGTTCGACTGATAAGTAATATTGTATGTGGTGCCGAAGACTTGTCCTGAGTTGTGCTGGTACGGCATACTCTGCTGTTGACGGATGATGATGACCGAACCAACAATGAGGAAAAGGAGGAAAAACAGCTTGAGCAACTTCTTCCAACGCAATGGGTTGGAAGGGACGGTCTTGCGCTGTTCGTCAACTGGAGCGTTGCTGCGATCCCGCTGGTCTTTGTTTATTTCGTGTGAATTGCTTTGCCTATCATTCATACTTATACTGTCATTAAGTTCAAACTAACTTGTTAGTCTTCTGGTCAGTGCCGCTTATTCGCTCTTCATTGCCTTGGAAGATGGTGGAAGATGCACGCTGGTCATCCCTTGTCTACCATTCAATAATTACGTTGAATGTTCCACCTAAGGGTGTTCCGCTGTACTTTCCAAAGCCTGGTATGTACCAAGGATGGCCCGCTTCGTTCTTGGTATTGGCAAGACGTCGTTTGTAACGAACGCTCCATCCCAAACGGAATGGCCCCCAAATTTTGGCATCTACGCCTACAACCCCTTCCATCCAATGAAACTGGTTGTCGATGTCAGTGAGGTCAAAGGGAATCTGTGTCTTCCAAACGGGGTCTTGGAGGCCCGGATGCGTTACCGAGTATTTGAACTTGCTGTAACCATATCGCACGCCAACATACAGGCGGTAGTCGTCGTTTTTGTTCTTCATCATGTTGAAGTCAACGCCTATTCTTCCGTATGGAGCTTTCGAAGTGTAATGCAAGTGCGTGCTCGGATCTTCGCTGTCGGCCTTGCCATAGCCCAGTTCGACAATGGGGAAATATTTGTTGCGCAGGCTTACTCTTGCGGCTACTTCATATTGTCCGTAGTCGGAAAACTGCATCTGTACGAGACCCACCAGGTCTCCAGAAACGGCAACGTGCCTGAAAAAGGACAGCGTATCTTTGGGTTGGATGACGATGGCCTTGTGCCTTTGTGCCATAACGGCCACTTGTGCCATGAGCAAGAGGCTAATGCAGATAGCTCTTGAAATAGATATAGAAATGTGCTTTTGTAGCATCGTAGTTCACGTTTTCATTGTGTATGACCACAGAGTCGATGGTATGTTTGGTGTAATCCACACGCTTGATTTGATGGAAGACAGCCGGTGGGCAGTCAACCGACTCGAAATGCGGATGATCTTCCTTGGTGATGCGCAGCGTATCGATGAAACTTTTGTTCTGTTGTGTGGTCATCTTGAAGTAAAGTATGTCCTCGGGTTGCGCATAACTCATGGGCAATAGGAAGCTGTCTATGCCGATTGCCTTGTTCAGCAGCACCGTATCGCCGCTCGTCGTGCGTGGAGTGGTGATGGTAAGCGTGTCTTGCAACTTGGCCACATCGCCTTTGAGCTTATACAAAGTGGTCACCGTGTTGTTCAGCGGACAGTCGATTGTAGAGCACGAGGTGATGGCCAATACCATCAAAAGAACGTCAATTATTTTTCGCATCGTATGGTTTTTTCTATCTGGTAATCGTTCCTGCCCGGGTTAGAGCGACTGATGAGGTCGCCCAGGAAGCCCGCTAAGAACAGTTGGGTGCCGATGAGCATGGTGGTGAGGGCGATGAAAAAGTAGGGCGAGTCGGTGATTAAGCGCATAGGAATGCCGTTTGACAGGGCGTAAACCTTCTCTGCTCCGAGGATAATCACGGCAATCAATCCCACCAAAAACATCAGCGAACCGAGGAAACCGAAAACGTGCATCGGCTTTTTACCGAAGTTTGACAGGAACCAAAGGGTGATGAGGTCGAGGTAACCGTTGAAAAATCGGTTGAAACCAAACTTGGATGTACCGTATTTTCGCGCCTGGTGATGCACCACCTTCTCGCCAATTTTGTCGAAACCAGCACTCTTTGCCAGGTAGGGAATGTAGCGATGCATCTCGCCATACACCTCAATGTTCTTCACAACCTCCCGTCTGTAGGCCTTCAGTCCACAGTTGAAGTCGTGCAAGTTCTTGATGCCGCTAATCTTGCGAGCCGTGGCATTGAAAAGTTTGGTGGGCAATGTCTTGCTCAATGGGTCGTAACGTTTTTGCTTATACCCCGAAACCAAGTCGTAACCATCCACGGTAATCATGCGATACAGTTCCGGAATCTCGTCGGGAGAGTCTTGCAAGTCGGCATCCATCGTGATGACCACGTTGCCTTGTGCCTCCTTGAATCCGCAGTAAAGTGCCGGACTCTTTCCATAATTGCGGCGAAAGCAGATGCCTCGCACGTGCTCTGACTGACTGGCAAGGCGCTGGATGACGTTCCAAGAGCCGTCGGTAGAACCATCGTTTACGAAGATAACTTCGTACGAATAGGCGTTTTGTTGCATAACACGCTCAATCCAAGCGTATAGTTCGGGTAGTGATTCTTCCTCGTTGAAGAGAGGGATGACAACGGATATGTCCATAGTATTCTGCAAAAATAACCAATCATCTTTCCACCATGTTGTCCATCTGTTCACTCATCGTGATATGCTTTTGTGGCCCTTTGGTGTGGATGTTGAATTTGATGTTATGTATAAAATGTTTCGTATCGCATGAAAGCTTCTTGGCGTTGGCACCAAAAATTTTCGATGGTTGCCGTGCCAGGATGCCGCTGATGCTTTATATTCTTGTATGATTTTTCACTCGTTTCATGCCAATGGCGGCCACGATGACACTCAGAAGGGCGCCAAGCAAGAGGTTTTGCGTCATGAAGACAAAGGCCAGTTCGATGGGTTTCAGCGTGCCCATGAGGTCGACTGTCTCCATGGCTTGCTTGATGTCAACGCCGTTTTGCTGATATACGCCCTCCATGGTCTGTAGGGCTTGATGCATAATCTGAACGAAATGTCCGCCATCCAAGAACTGGAAATATGCTGTTTGAACCAAGGCAAAAAGCAGGGAAGCGTAGAAGATGCAGTAGCAACCGTATGCCAATCCTCGCGCAAAGGATATGACACCATCGAGTGCATAGTTGCGAAACTTGATGAATCGCCATAGCATGAAAGGGGGCGTGGCCAGCATCAGCAGGCCTCCCAATGCACTCTTGGGCATGTACATCATACTCATGAAACTGGCTGTCCATAACAGTGCCAGCCAAAGTCCGTCAATGCGCGCGAACGCCTTAAGCTGAATCAGTGAGGGTACGTTTATCATTCTATCTGCAAAAGTACGCATTTTATCTCATATATATTGTACGTACACGAGAGATTTTATAGGCGGTTCCACGGTATAGACGTTAAAAATTTCCAATATCTATGCCACGGTAGCCGGCAAAAGTGCGAGCATTGTCGTTCGCAGGGTTCATGTTGTTTGACGATGATTGT
>ERZ772969.2412-NODE-2412-length-11775-cov-5.144795_pt1 | contig 11775 bp, 9 predicted proteins | sample MGYA00511676_ERZ772969 | MGnify/ENA primary metagenome ERZ772969 (study PRJEB29015, sample SAMEA2737651) | human gut metagenome | biome: human gut; feature: human-associated habitat; material: faeces | place: China | collected 2012 ...
TCTTTGCAGGTTTGTGGCAATCGCCAAGGTTCCTCCCCGGCGCGATGAGGGCATCGCGCCCTACAGAATGTTTGTTGGTTGGCAATGCATTGCAAGTGTTCTGTAGGAAACGGTCTATCTCCGGCCTACAGAGCACATACTATCGCATCAAACCACTTTCCCCTTTTTCTCCTGCCCCATCCCCTGAATCTTTGCGTTCAGCCCGGCACCCAAAAACAGCACATTGATGTTCACATTCAGCCAAAGCGTAATCAGCACGATTGCAGCCAAAGAACCGTAAATGTACGATAACTTCCAGAAATGCCCGATGTAAAACGAGAATATTTTGGAAAACAGCGTCCACACCGCTACCACAGCGGCGGCCCCCGGCAGCTGATCACGTATGCGGCGCTTGCCGCCGGGCACATAGGTGTAGATCAGTGTTACCGTCAGCAGCGAAAGCGCCAACGAAAGCACAGCACTGATGCTGAGCAGGCTGTGCAGCCGCTGCAGCAGCCCGCCCACCAGGGTATGCAGCGGCAGCAGCCCGGCCAGCCCGCGCAGGATTGGGCTCAGGCTTTGCACCACTATGGCAACCAACATCAGGCCCTCAAACAAAAAGGTATACAGCACAGCCCACAAACGGTCAAACATTGTTTTGCGGGCACCGGGGGTCAGCTTTTGCAGCCCCTTTTGCACCGCGGCCATCCCACCGGAAGCGGAAATCACCGTGGTGATGGCGGCAAAGGAAGCCATGAAGGTGGTGGACTGATTATTCAGGTTGGCAATCACATCCACCGCCATTGACTGGATGGCCGGGATATCCGGCAAAAGCTGGGCAACCAGCGCGGCAATGTCCGAAACCGAATAAAACGGCAGCATGTTGATGATGACCAGCACCCACATCAGCAGCGGCAGCGATGCCGTAAGCAGCAGCAAGGTGGCGTGTCCGGCGTATACGGCCATATCCAGCGCCAGATACTGCCGCAGCAGGTCCAGCAGTGCAGGCAGCAGGGTTGAGGCTTGTTTTTTCATGGCGTTCTCCTGAATCCCCCACGCTCAGGGGCAAAATAAAAAACATTATAAGGCAACACCGCACAATTCCCGCCTAGCGGCTTAAGCACCGCTCCGGCGGCTGCGGCACGGCATCTGCGTTGCCAAAATGCTCGATAATACACAAAGTATTATCTGCGCTTTTGGCTTAGCATCTGCCGCACCTCGCTCGCCGTATCGGCACTTAGAATTATGCGGTATTGCCATAACCATTATACAGGCCCGCTCCCGCGCCTGACAATGGGCAGTTGGAGGAAAATGTGCCGCAGGGCAAAATTTTTCGGTTTTGTGCTGCTAACTGGCCGAACAGCCGCCGGGTGTGCTATAATAAACCATGAATAAAAACCGCCGCCCCGGCGGAAAGGAGAACTCAATGAAAGATTCCATCAAAGCTCTGCGCGAGCTGGAGAAAAGACTGTATGCCTACCAGTACGCAATGGCCGTTGCCGATTATGACAGTGAGACGGTAGCCCCGCCGGAAAGCAGCGCGGGCCGCGCCGAAGCCATGGAGGTGCTGAGCCGCGCCTACTTTGACCAGCTGGTCAGCGCTGACACCGCCGCCCTGCTGCAGCGCGCTGCCGCTGATGCCGAAACCGAACAGGAAAAGGCAGAAGTGCGGGAGTTGCAGCGCAGCTATGACGAGATTGGCAAGATCCCGGCAGAAGAGTACGCCGCGTTCACCAAGCTGACGCAGGAAAGCATGCCCGCATGGGGCAAGGCAAAGCGCGGCAATGACTTTGCCAGTTTTGCCCCGTATCTGGAAAAAATTGTGGAATCCCTGCGCGCGCAGGCCCACTATTTTGCCCCTGACCGCGACCCGTATGAAGTCTGGCTGGACCGCTATGAACACGGCCTGACCATTGCCCAGTGCGATACTTTCTTTGCCGCCCTGCGCGAGACCATTGTGCCGCTGCTGGCTGCCATAAAAGAGCGCGGCAGCGCCATCCGCACCGACTTTTTGTATCAGGATTGGCCCATTGAGCAGCAGCGCAAGCTTTCCAAAAAGATCATGGAAGTGTGGGGGCTGGACCCGGACCACTGCGTATTGGGCGAAACCGAACACCCCTTTACCTCCGGCTTCTGGCACGGCGATGTGCGCATTACCACCCATTATATGCCGCAGGATATGTTCTCTAACCTGTACAGCGTGGCGCACGAGGGCGGCCATGCCCTGTATGAGCTGAACGTTGACCCTAAGTATGATTATACCATCCTGGCGGGCGGCGCAACCACCGGCCTGCACGAAAGCCAGAGCCGCCTGTTTGAAAACTATGTGGGCCGCAGCCGCGCGTTCATCCACTATTTGTATCCCACTTTGCTGGAGCTGTTCCCCCAGCAGCTGAACGGCGTGACCGAGGAAGAGATCTACCGCGCCGTCAACCGAGCCGAGCCGAGCCTGATCCGCACCGAGGCGGACGAGCTGACCTACTCTTTGCACATTATGGTGCGGTATGAGCTGGAAAAGGCCCTGATGCAGGGCACCCTGACCGTGGCCGACCTGCCCGCCGCCTGGAACGCCAAGTATAAGGAATACCTTGGCGTGGATGTGCCGGACGATACCCACGGCTGTTTGCAGGATATCCACTGGGCAATGGGCGATATGGGCTACTTCCCCAGCTATGCGCTGGGCAGTGCTTACAGCGCACAGGCGGTGGATGACCTGCGCAAAACCATGGACCTGGACGCCCAGTGGGCCGAAGGCAACATGCAGCCGCTGAAAGACGCTCTGCGCAGCCGCGTGTGGCAGCATGGCCGCGCCAAGGAACCGCAGTGGCTGGTGCAAAGCCTGTGCGGCGGCGCATTTGATGCCGCCCACTACACCAACTACCTGAAAAACAAATATACCGAGCTGTACGGCCTGTAAGCACAGCCGGTAGAAATAAAACAAAGCGGGCGCACCGTCTACTGTAGGACGGTGCGCCCGCTTTGCGATATAAGTTGGAAAGAAGAGGTGCGATTTATTTTACGGTGTCGTCCGGTTTGGCGGGCTCTGCGGGCTGCGCCTGGGCGGCAGCCTTTGCAGCGAGCTTGGCCTGCTTTTTCTCTGCCCGGCGGGCCTTGCGGCGCTTGAGGGCGGGCCGTGCCACCAGCAGGATGGCAAGCACGATCAGTACCACCGGCCACAGGTAAACCACCACCAAGATGAGATCTTCGGCCCCATCCACAAAGCCGCGCCAGCCGCTGGTAACGGCTTTTCGCCAAAGGTGGTGGCGGTGGGGGTCAGTACCCGCACTTCCTGCAGGGAAATATCCACGGTGGAATAGTGCACCTGGTTATCCATCAGCCGCATCTGGCCGGTGTAGCTTTCCAGCTGATACTGCACATCCGAAAGCTGGCTTTCAATTTCCAGCAGGTCGGCGGTGGTTTCAGCTTTGTCGGCCAGGGCGTTCAGGCGGTCGCGCTGGTCGTTCAGGGCTTTCAGGCGGGCTTCCACATCTACATACTCAGCAGTAATGTCCTGCGCACTCTCGTTCAGCGAGGTCACGTTCCCGGCTTCCCCGGCGGCGGTCAAAAAGCTGCGGTAGTTTTCGGCGGGGATGCGCGCGGTGTAATAAGTATAGCGGCTGCCGGAATCCTTGCTGCCGCCCTGGTCAGTGCTTTCCAGGTAGCCGTTCGCGGCGGTTACGGCCTCCTGCAAGGCGGCACGGGTGGTATCATAGTCGGTGGTTTCCATCCGCACGCTGGCGTTATACACGATCTTGCGGCTGCTTTCCACCGTGGAAGGATCCAGCATCGAGCTGGTCAGATCGTCTGAAGAAAAACTGCTGCCTTCCCCGGCTTCGGCGCTTTCGGCGCTGTAATATTCATAGTCTCCGGCATCCTGGCTGCTAAAGGCGGCGGTATCGTTAGAAGGAGCGGCGGAGTAGGTGCTGCGGCTGGTGGAACCGCAGGCAGCAAGGCTGAGCGCCAGCGCGGCGGATGCGGCAAGGCTGGCAAAGCGGGATAGTGTTGTATGTTTCATAGGGCACTCTCCTTATTGTGTTGTGTGGTAAGGGGTAAGCCAAAAGCAATATCTGCTTCCTTTACCAGTATAACACGGAAGTGGCACCGGAATGTTACAGCTTGATGTCAAAAAAAGCGGGGTGCGCCGCAAAACCGGCACACCCCACAAAAATAATTCTAATTATTCGGCTTTTTGACCAAGAACCTTGATATCATCGTTGTCCGCAAAGGCAACAGCGTTGTAACCAGCGGCTTCCAATGTGCCGAACTGCTTGCCCAGTTTTTTGGCCTGGGGCAGAACCGTCACATCATAGGCTGTGCGCAAGGCATCGGCCTTGGCCAGCACGGCGGCGAAATCGGCATCCTTCAGATACAGCAGGGCCAGCTTCTGCTTGGCACCGGGGATCTGGTAATCCTGCTCCAGCAGAATGCCGCAGACGCGCTCGAACCCGATGGAGAAGCCAACGGCGGGCACCTGCTGGCCAATGAACTTGCCAACCATATTGTCGTAGCGGCCGCCGCCTGCAACAGCGCCGCTGAACTGCGGGCAGGTCACTTCAAACACCATGCCGGTATAGTATCCCTGGCCGCGCACCAGGCTGGGGGCATAGGCAATGCCGTAACGGCCGTTGGCAATCTTTTCGGCGGTGGCGATGACATAGCGCAGGTCGGCGGTCAGGGCCTCGTCCCCAACGCGGGCGGTCACGGCGTTCAGGCTGAAATCACCGGCGCATAGGAACTCATCCAGCGCTTCCACAGCGGCGGCGTCAAACTCTTTTTCCAGCAGCTCTTTCTTTACGCCGTCTGCACCGATCTTATCCAGCTTGTCAAAGCTGATGCAGACGGAGTCCAGCTGGTCAGCGGCAAAGCCCATCTTTTCCAGCATGGCGCGCAGGATGCGGCGGTCGTTGATGTTGACAGTGAAATCTTTGAAACCGATGCGCAGCAGAGCGCGAGTGGTCACATCGATCAGCTCCACCTCGGCATTGGGGGAAGAATCGCCCAGAATGTCGATATCACACTGCACAAACTCGCGCAGGCGGCCCTTCTGCGGGCGCTCGGCACGGTAAACGCGGTCGGTCTGGATCACCTTGAAGGGGTTGGGCAGCTCGTTGCGGTTGGCAGCGTAGTAACGGGAAAGCGGCAGGGTCAGGTCATAGCGCAGGCCCATATCGGAAAGCTGCTTTTCATCGCCGGAGCGCAGGGCAGCGGCCAGCTTTTCGCCGCGCTTGAGAACCTTGAAGATCAGGTTCAGGTTGTCGCCGCCATCGGATTTATCCAGGTTTTCCATATCCTCCAGGATGGGGGTGGAAATGCGCTGGAACCCGGCGGCACGGTAAGTATCCAAAATTTGGCCCTGAATGTAATCACGCAATGCCTGCTCGCGCGGCAAAAGGTCGCGCATGCCCTTCAACGGCTGTGTTTTCATGGTTGTTCCTCCCTATTATCTGCGCGGGCAGCGGCCCGCGGAAAGATCAAAAGATATACCTCTTTATCATATCTGTCCCGGCGTTTTTTGTCAACAAAAACGGGGCATACTGAAGCTGTATCAAACTGTGTGGAACTGGAAGGATAAGGAGGAAGAACACCATGCCAAAACAAAACGGCAACCCCAAAATTCTGGCTGCCGGTGCGGCCGTACAGCTGCTGACCGGCATTCCGGCGGCGTGGGGCGTGTTCCAAAAGCCGGTCATGGCGCAGTACGGCTTTTCCCGCGGGCAGGCCATGCTCAGCTTTGCCATTCTGGTGGCAGGGTATGGCATCGGCTGCGCCATCGGCGGTTTTGTGCAGGATCAGCACGGTCCGCGCTATGCGGCCCTGTGGGGTACCGCGCTGCTGGGCGGCGGCAGCATGGGGGCAGCGCTGGTGCCGCAGGGCAATGCGGCGTTGTTCTTTTTGGTGTACAGCATCCCGGCGGGGGTAGGCAGCGCCTTTTTGGCCCCGGCGGTGCTGGCCTGCGCCCAAAAGTGGTATGCCAGCCGCAAAGGGCTGGCAACGGGGGTCAGCGGTGCGGCTATGGGGCTTTCCGGTGCGTTTTTAACCGTTTTTGTGGGTTTTGTGGAAAACCGCTGGGGGATGCGTGTCTGTTTTGCCGCGCTCGGTGTGGTGGTGCTGGCGGTGTGCGGGGCATCCGCCGCCGTGCTGCAAAATCCACCCCAGCCCGCCGGCCAGCCAAACGCAAAAGCGGCAAACGACCTGCCGCCCCACCAGATGGTGCGCACCACGCAGTACCGCCTGTGTGTTGCGGGGGTGGCGCTGGCAGCCCCGCCCATGCTGCTGTTCAGCCCGGAGATTCTGACCATTGCAGCGGACCGCGGCCTGCCGGAGCAGTGGGCGCCCTTGTGCGTGGCAGTGGGCAGTGCGGCCAGCGCAGCAGGGCGGTTGCTTTGCCCCGCTGCCAGTGACCACTGGGGCCGCAAACCAGTTTTGTACGGGGTGTATGCGGCCCTGGCGGCGGGCAGCATCGGGTTTGCCTTTGCGCAGGGGTGGTGGGTGCTGGCGGCTTACTGTGTGCTGACCTGCTTTTACTCCGGCGGCGCGGCGGTGCAGCCCGCCTTAAATACGGACCTGTTCGGCCTTGCCCATGCGGGGGTCAACTATGGCTTGATCGCCCTTGGCATGAGCGCCGGCAGCCTGCTGAGTTATGCGGGCAGCCAGCTGCTGGATCTGCCTGCCCGGCATATGCTGGCGGTAGCCAGCGCCGTGGCGGGCGGGATATGTTTCCTATTTGTAAAACCTGTAGCAACGGTTGAAAAGCAGCAGGGGAACGGGTAAAATAATACAATACAGTTGCCCGCACGCCGCAAAGCCTGCGGGAAAAAGACCCGGAGGTAATTTGAACCATGCGTTCTGACCAACAGCAAGCGATTAACCGCTTGGCGGGCACCTCGGCAACCGCTTTTTTGTGCGCGGTGCTGTGCGTGTACCCGCTGTACATTGATAAATTTTCTAACCTTGGTGTGACCAAGTTCACCGGCTGTTTTACCCTGTTTCTTTTGTTCCTGCTCTGGCTGGTGGCCTGTACGGCCATTGGGGCCCGTGCGCCCCGCCCGCGCAACGCCAACGCCGGACGAGATGTAACCCTGTGGGGTGTGCTGGCCTTTGCAGGCACTAGCCTGATTTCCACCTTTACATCGCTTTCGCCCACGGCGTCCACCTGGGGGCTGGGGGGCTATTACGGCGGGCTGATGCTGGTGCTGTTTACCGCCGCCGGGTACTGGGCTGTGCGCAGCTACCTGGACCTTGAAAACCTGGATTTTGTTTTCTGGGTGCTGGGCATTACCACAAGCATTGTGGCAGTTTTGTATGTGCTCAACATCTTTAACATTGACCTTATCGGCGCGTATGCAGACACCGCCGTGGTGGAGCGCGCACAGTTTTTCTCAACCCTGGGGCAGAAGGACTTTAACGGCTGCTTTTTCTCGGTAGCGCTGCCCATTGTGTTTTACCAGTTCCTGAACGTCAAAGATACCAGAACCGCTGTCTGGACCGGCATTCCGGCAGCGTTTGGCGCATTGGCGCTGGCGGTTGTGGATTCAGAGGCGCTTGCCCTGGGCATCGGCGCGGCGGTGATGGTGCTGGTCTGCCATAAAAACTTTACCACCCGCCACCTGCGCCGTGCGGCGCTCATCAGTGCGGCGTTCTTCGGCTGGGCTGCCTGGATGCATTACATGCGTGCCAGCGTTTACACCCAGGGCGGCACCGCCCTGCTGGCCAAACTGGGCGTGTGGCAGGTGGCACTGCCCTGCATGGCGGCAAGCCTGCTGCTGTGGCTGGTGCTGTTTGTGCTGGCCCGCAAAGGCATTGCAGCGCAGGCCCCACTGTACCTGCCGGGGCGGGTCATCACCATTGCTGTGCTGGCGGTGGGGGCGTTGGCCTTTGTGCTGGCCAATGCAATGCCAAACCTGCCCCTGCCGGAAAGCCTGCATAACCTGCTGGTGTTCAACGATGACTGGGGTACCTACCGCGGCGTGGCCTGGCGCGCTGCGTTTGGCACCTGGGCGGACGGCAGCCTGCTGCGCAAGATTGTGGGCATTGGCCCCGGCATGATGCATACCGCCGTGGCCGCCTGGGCAGGCGACGCCATGACAGCCCGCATGGCGACGTTCTATGCCGCGCATAACGAATATCTGGAACAGCTGCTGACGACCGGCATTCTTGGCTTGGCCGCCTGGCTGCTGCTGGTGGCGGCCCACCTGCGGTGCGGGGAACGGAGCTGGAACACTCCCGGCGTGGCCCCAGTCATGCTGGCGCTGTGCAGCTATCTGGCACAGGCGGTGGTATCCATCCGGGTATCCATGGTGTTTCCGCTGGTTATGCTGCTGTTTGGTGCGCTGGCGGCCCTGACGGCCCCGGAGCTGCCGCAGCCCGCCGCCCCCGCGCCCCGCGGCAAAAAGCAGCAAAAGCCGGAACCGCTGCCGCCTAAGAACGCCTGGTATTTTGCCAAAACCGTGCTGGCTGCTGTGTTGTGCATGGCAGCGGCAAGCGGCATTGCGCCGCTGCTGTTCGGCTTTCTGATGGGATAAAGCAAAGGAGGGGGGCACTGTGGCTGTGCTGCGCTCCTGCACCCCGCTTTCGTTTCCAATCTGCCGATTGGAATAGATTTTAGAATTCTTTTGACTGGTGAAAACGCCGCCCCGCAGGCAAAACGGGGCGGCGTTTTGCTGAATATGCAGAAAATGGCAAGAAAAATTTATCAAAAACAGATGATTAGAAAAGACTAACATCTTGAAAAAAGGCCGCTACCCTCGTATAATAAAATTAGCTGTGAAAAGCTTGACAATGGACGGCCGGAACGCACAGCCCCCGCGCAGGCTTGCTGATGTTTGTGCGGTGCAAATGGCACCGGCTTCCGACAATAATGCAAAGGAGAGAATATTATGATCGAATACTCCGCACAGGTCAACAATATGTGCCCGATCACGAAGGGTCCGAAGCATGGTCCCGCTCCCATCCCTGAAGAGGGCGAATGGGTCAAGGCCTATAAAATTGAGGACATCAGCGGCTATACCCACGGTGTGGGCTGGTGCGCACCCCAGCAGGGTACCTGCAAGCTGAGCCTGAACATCAAGAACGGCATCATCGAGGAGGCCCTCGTTGAGACCATCGGCTGCTCCGGCATGACCCACTCTGCCGCTATGGCAGGCGAGATCCTGCCCGGCAAGACCATTCTGGAGGCTCTGAACACCGACCTCGTCTGCGACGCTATCAACGTTGCTATGCGTGAGCTGTTCCTGCAGATCGTCTACGGCCGCAGCCAGACCGCCTTCTCCGAGAACGGCCTGCCTGTCGGCGCTGGTCTGGACGACCTGGGCAAGGGCCTGCGTTCCATGACCGGTACCATTTTCTCCACCAAGGCCAAGGGCGTCCGCTATCTGGAGCTGACCGAGGGCTACATCCTCAAGACCGCTCTGGACAAGGACAACCAGGTCATCGGCTATCAGTTCGTCCGTCTGGGCAAGATGATGGAGGACATCCGTCACGGCAAGGACCCGAAGGAAGCCTACGAGAAGAACATCGGCACCTACGGCCGCTTCTCTGCCGAGCAGGGCGCTGTCAAGTACATCGACCCGCGTGAAGAATAAGAGAGGGAGGAACATAGATTATGGCAACTTTTGAATCCCAGAATCGCCGTATGCCCAAGATCGAGGCCTGCCTGAAGGCCAACGGTCTGGAGAGCCTCGACGCCTGCAACGAGATGCTGCTGGCCAAGGGCATCGACTGCGATAAGATCATCCGCGGCATCCAGCCCATCTGCTTCGACAATGCTGTCTGGGCATACACCCTGGGCACCGCCATTGCCGTTAAGCGCGGCCTGAAGAGCGCTGCCGACTGTGCAGCTGCCATCGGCGAGGGCCTCGAGGCCTTCACCATCCCCGGCTCTGTCGCTGAGCAGCGCAAGGTCGGTCTGGGCCACGGCAACCTGGGTGCCATGCTGCTGCATGAGGACACCCATTGCTTCGCCTTCCTGGCCGGCCACGAGTCCTTCGCCGCCGCTGAGGGCGCTATCGGCATTGCCCGTACCGCCAACAAGGTCCGCAAGGAGCCCCTGCGCGTCATCCTGAACGGCCTGGGCAAGGACGCTGCCCAGATCATCAGCCGTATCAACGGCTTCACCTACGTCAAGACCGACTATGACTTCGCCACCGGCGAGCTCAAGGTCGTCGAGACCATCCCCTACTCCGACGGCGAGCGCGCTGCTGTCAAGTGCTACGGCGCCAACGACGTTCTGGAGGGCGTTGCCATCATGAAGGCTGAGGGCGTTGAGGTTTCCATCACCGGTAACTCCACCAACCCCACCCGCTTCCAGCATCTGGTCGCCGGTACCTACAAGAAGTGGGCTATCGAGAACGGCAAGAAGTACTTCTCCGTCGCTTCCGGCGGCGGCACGGGCCGTACCCTGCATCCCGACAACGTCGCTGCAGGCCCTGCCTCCTACGGCCTGACCGACTCCATGGGCCGTATGCACGGTGATGCCCAGTTCGCTGGCTCCTCCTCCGTCCCGGCTCACGTCGAGATGATGGGTCTGATCGGTGCCGGCAACAACCCGATGGTCGGTATGACCGTCGCCTGCGCTGTTGCTGCTTCCCAGGTCAACGCTTGATTTGAACTGAATCATTAGGCTTTTCGCCGCCCGCTCCGCCATGGAGCGGGCGGTTTTTTGTGTGCGGCAAAACAGCGCCTTTTTTGCCTTTTCCCTTGCTTTACGTCACATCTTGCTCTATAATAAAATGGAGTATATGTAAATTTTAGTTGGGAGTAGTTACCAATGCCCAAAATCGACATCGACAATTACATAGAGCAGAGCGGCATGCGCAAGGCGCGCTTTGGCGGCTATGAGCCGGAGGACGTGCATCAGGCCATGGAGGACCTCTGCGCCGATTATGAGCAGCACCTGACCGCCATGACGTCGGAGCTGCGCACGCTCCGGCAGGAGAACGACGCCTTGCGCCGCCACGCCCAGGGACTGGTCATGCAGAACCAGACCCTTTCGACCCAGAACGCCACGCTGGCCGGGCAGGTGGATAAGCTGCAAAGCTACCGCGCCAATCTCGAAACGCAGTTTTCCACCGTGAAGGAGCGCAGCCATTCGCTGACGAACCAGGTCGATATGCTGCGCCTGAAAAACAGCGACCTGACGCGGGAAAATAAGGAGCTGACCGAGCGCTGCGAGGAGGCAAACTCCGCGCTGCGCGTCAAGGGCCGCGCCCATGACCAGGCCCGCCAGCAGGTCATCGCGGACCGTGATAAGGTCATTGCCGACGCCGAGGCCGAGGCTGCGCGCATCCGCCAGCAGGCCCGGGACGACGCGGACCAGATTTTGAAGGACACGAACCTCAAGGCCGAAGCCATCGACCAGCTTGCGCGTGAGCAGGCCATTGCCCAGGCCCGCAAGATGGTGCAGTCCGCCACCGACGAAACGCGCGAGATCCAGAACGCCCATCGTCTGCGGCTGCAGGATCTAAAGAGCCGTATCTCGGAGATGGAAAAGACCCGCGGCGAGATGATGGACTATCTGGCAAAAATGATCGAGGAACTGCAAAAAACGCAGGAGTACGCCAGCCAGAACGCCCCGCTGGTCCCCCATAAGGAGGAGCTGGCCGAGGCGGATGCCGAACCGCGGCTGGATCTGTCGGCCAACAAGGTCGATGCAGCGGCATCTGCGCTGCGCGGCAGCGAGGAAGCCCCCGCGGAGGAGCCGCCCGCCCCGGACGCGAACCGCGTTGTAGCGCCCGGCCTGGACGACGAGGAGCCGCGGACGAACACGGTCGTCACGCCGTCGCCGGATTATTTTGACAC
>ERZ772969.2421-NODE-2421-length-11744-cov-4.706220_pt1 | contig 11744 bp, 13 predicted proteins | sample MGYA00511676_ERZ772969 | MGnify/ENA primary metagenome ERZ772969 (study PRJEB29015, sample SAMEA2737651) | human gut metagenome | biome: human gut; feature: human-associated habitat; material: faeces | place: China | collected 2012 ...
TTTGAAGTTCAGACAGCAGATACAACAGCAGTTTCACCGAAAACCGGAGATAACGATCAGGCAGCTTTGTGGATCACACTTCTCCTTCTTTCCTGTGGAGCATTGACCGCAGTTGGAATCAGAAAAAAAGTAAGATAAGCAAAAAATTAAAGTGAAATGAACGACAACATGAGCTATAAGAAAAACCTAGTACTCATCTGTCAATCAGCATGGTGAACTCAAAGATATTATCACTCTCTTTTTCTGTCAGGTACAGAGCATCGAGATTAGTTAAACCGATTAATTTTTTGATTTTTTCATTAACGCTTTGATTCTGAGAAATATTGATATTGGTTCCATCACCTTTGTCAACAGCCCTGAAGTCACGCATAAAATTTACAAGATCATAGGAACTGAGCTTGTTTTTGAAACATTTGATTTCCAGGATTCTTAAAAGAAACAAGCTAAGGCAGCAGATTAAAAAATGCCCTGCAAGGATATTAAATTTTCCAGTAAAATCAAGGTTTTTTAGGTATCTGCGCGATTTGAGATGTATGAGGAAATTTGAAAACATCGGAACTGTATGAAACCGATTGACATGAAAAAAAGTGTATTGTATAATCAGAATCGCTCATCGGAGGGCAACTTGTTCGTTTAGAAACAATAGCTGGATAAGATGGCAGATTGAAATATCTGCTTTTCTTATCCGGCTTTTTTTGTGTGACAGGAAATTACTGCCACAACCTATCATTTTCAGGAGGAATATATGGAAACAAACACATCATTTACAGAAGGAAAAATCTTAAAACCTTTGATCTTATTTGCATTTCCTGTCTTGCTGGCGTTATTTCTGCAGGCGATGTATGGCGCGGTAGACCTGCTCATAGTGGGAAAATTTGCTTCATCCGCAGATGTATCCGCGGTTTCGACAGGTTCTCAGATCATGACTACATTAACAAATCTGATCAGCAGTTTCGCAATGGGAACCACAATTTTGCTGGGACAGCAGATCGGAAGCGGAAAAAAAGAGGAAGGCGGACGAACCGTAGGAACAGCAATTGTCATGTTTGCGGCGATCGCAGTGGTCATGTCGATCATTATGGTTGTTTTTGCGCCTTCAATCAGTCAGATCATGAACGCGCCTGAGGAAGCATTTCAAAAGACCGTTGATTACATCAGAATTTGCGGCGGAGGTATGTTAGTCATTGTTGCCTACAATCTGATCGGCTGCATTTTCCGTGGACTGGGCGATTCTAAGACACCGCTTATCACAGTCGCGATTGCATGTGTTTTTAACATTGCGGGAGATCTGATCCTATGTGCAGGCTTTCACATGGGAACACAGGGCGCTGCGATTGCAACAGTGTTTGCGCAGATTGTGAGCGTGGTAGTTTCGTTTTTCCTGATCTGTAAAAAAGAGCTGCCTTTTACCGTAAAAAATAAAAATATTCGGATTCATAAAGTATATTTGAAGAAAATGGTTGGTTTTGGGGCGCCGATTGCATTGCAGGATCTGCTTGTGAGCATTTCATTTTTGATCATTCTGGCAATCGTAAATTCTATGGGAGTCATTGCCTCGGCAGGTGTCGGTGTCGCAGAAAAAGTGTGTGCATTTATCATGCTCATATCGTCTGCTTTCATGCAGTCCATGTCGGCATTTGTGGCACAAAACTATGGCGCAGGTCAGATTACAAGAGCCAGAAAAGCCTTGCATTACGGCATTGCCGTTTCTTTTTCCATTGGCGTGGTAATGTTTTTGATCACGTTTTTCCATGGAGATGCGCTGGCAGGAATTTTCTCCTCGGATGGGGAAGTGGTTTTTGCAGCGGCAGATTATCTCAAGGCATATGCGATCGACTGCCTGTTTACAGCTATTTTCTTCTGCTATACCGGATTTTACAATGGTATCGGTAAGACACGATTTGTCATGATCCAGGGAATCCTTGGCGCATTTTGCGTCAGAGTTCCGGTGTCTTATATTATGAGCATCCAGCCGGAAACATCGCTGTTTCATATCGGGCTGGCAACGCCGATGTCGTCAGCCTTGCAGTTGATTCTCTGCGTTGGATTCATGCTCTTTTTGAGAAAAAAGGGGATGTTAGACGATAAAAAAATTTAATCGTCTCTATTTTCTTTCCCATTGAAAATTCTGGATTGTTTTATGGTACAATGCGTTTAAACATTTGAACAAAGAAAGGAATTATATATGGATATCTTAGAGTTAATGAAGGAAAGACACAGGACATGAGGTTAAATAATGCAGTCGAAAGAGATAGAGCAGCTTGCTTCTGAGTTTGAAAAATGCCAGAGAATACTCATTGCGCTTGGCGATGAAAACAGGCTTCACATGATTCCGGAAAAGATGAATAAAACCGCATAAAGATGTGAAAAGACAGGGATTGATGACCATGATTTTGTATTGGTGATTGATTCCTGTTTTGTAATATTATGATAGGGCGAGTTTAAATTATTTCTTGACAATAGCGTTATAGAACCATATAATTACCAATGGTAATTAACAAAGGCAATTATATAGCACAATGTAAAAAAGGAACCGATAGTATGAACGAAGAAAAAATAAAGAGAATGTTGGATGCCTGCTATCTTGCAAAAAGGACGAGGGAACTGCTCCCGGAACTGCCGGAAGGAGTCACACCAGCGTATATACAGTACATGGATGTGATCCACAAGTTACAGGAGAAGAAAGAGAGAGTAAAAGTATCGGATATCAGTGACACATTAAAGCTGCCAAGACCGGGGGTGACAAGAACGGTCAAGGAAATGGAAAAAAAGGGCTATCTCACGAAATATGCGTCTGAGGAGGACGGTCGGATCACATATGTTTTCATTACAGAAAAAGGTGAGGAGTTATCGGATAAGTACGATAAAAATTATTACAGCCGGCTTTTGAAATATATGGATCATATTTCCGAAGAAGAAGCGGATTGTATGATTTCGACCATAGAAAAATTTTATAAAGTCATGAGCGAAAGGAGAGTTGACATTGAATAGTTCAAAATCAGATTTTACACAGGGAAGTATTTTAGGAAAGCTGCTGCCATTTATGCTGCCAATCTTAGGCGCATTAGTATTGCAGGCAGCTTACGGTGCAGTTGACCTTCTGGTCGTTGGAAGGTTTGGAACAACATCGGGGCTTTCAGCCGTATCAACAGGAAGCCAGGTGTTAAACTTAGTCACTTTTGTTATTACGCAGTTTGCAATGGGTATCACTGTTTTGATCGCACGGTATATCGGGGAGAAAAAACCGCAGTATATTGGAGCTTTGATCGGTGGAGCAACAATTATTTTTGCAATTGTTTCTGCGGTACTTTTTGTAGTTATGATCGGGTTTGCACAGCCGATTGCAGTGCTGATGCAGGCACCACAGGAGGCTGTGGAACTGACATCGTCTTATGTGCGTATCTGCGGTGGCGGAATTTTTTTCATTGTGGCGTACAATCTGCTCGCAGCTATTTTCAGAGGCTTAGGTGACAGCAAATCTCCATTATTATTCGTTGCAGTTGCATGTGTGGTAAATATCGCAGGAGACCTGATTTTAGTGGCAGGACTGCATTTAGACGCAGCCGGAGCTGCAATCGCAACTGTAACAGCACAGGCGGTCAGCGTCGTTTTTGCATTATTTTTACTGGTAAAAAGAGAACTTCCATTTAAAATCACCAGACAGGATTTTAAGATCAACACACATTGTATAAGAGCATTAAAAGTCGGTCTGCCGCTTGCTATGCAGGAGTTCTTGACACAGATCTCATTCCTTGCACTCTGCGCATTTGTCAACCGGCTTGGACTCGCAGCTTCCTCCGGATATGGTGTTGCCTGCAAGGTCGTTAACTTCGCAATGCTGATTCCAAGTTCTCTGATGCAGTCCATGGCATCCTTTGTATCGCAGAACGTGGGTGCCGGAAACGAAAAAAGAGCGAAAAAAGCAATGTTTACCGGCATGGGCGTTGGAATTGTGATCGGCTGCATTGTATTTGCATTTGTTATGTTTAAGGGAGATCTTCTGACCGGAATCTTCACAACAGACGCAGCCGTTGTGCAGAATGGTTATGATTATCTGAAAGGGTTTGCGTTGGAAACGATCGTGACAGCCGTTCTATTCAGTATGGTCGGTTATTTCAACGGACATGATAAAACGGTCTGGGTTATGGTTCAGGGACTCGTCCAGACGCTTCTTGTGCGTCTGCCGCTGGCATATTATATGAGTATCCAGCCAGATGCGAGCCTCACCAAGATCGGTTTTGCGGCTCCGGAAGCAACGATATTCGGAATTGTGCTGAATGTGATCTTCTATCTGTGGATGAACCGGAAACGGAATAATTTATAAGCAAAAGCCCTGAAGTTGCAGCTTCAGGGCTTTTTGCGATGTAGCGTTATCATCATAACATATAATGCGTATGTTAATACTTTTTATGGTATACTTCAGATATAAATTTAGGAAAGAAAAGAGGAACCAATAAATGAAAATTGTGATTATTAACGGAAGTGCAAGAAAAGGCAATACATTAACTGCAATTAATGCATTTATAAAAGGTGCATCTGGAAAAAATGAGATCGAAGTGATTCAGCCGGACAAGTTAGATATCAGCCCATGCAAAGGATGTGGCGTCTGTCAATGTAATAAAGGCTGCGTAGATCAGGATGATACCAATCCTACAATTGACAAAATTGTGGCAGCAGACATGATCCTTTTTACAACACCAGTGTATTGGTGGGGAATGTCCGCACAGTTAAAGCTGGTTATAGACAAATGTTATTGCAGAGGATTACAGATAAAAGGGAAAAAGGTTGGTGTTATTGTCGTAGGCGGATCACCGGTAGACAGTATACAATATGAACTGATTCAGAAACAGTTTGACTGCATGGCTCACTACCTGTCATGGGATATGCTTTTCCAGAAATCCTATTATGCAACTGCAAAAGATGAATTATCAAAAAATGCGGGTGCAATGGAAGACCTGGAAAAATTAGGCGCAGAGCTGGCATAGGGAAAAACCAGTCTATCATGAGATTTCAAAAGGAGAGCAGGAAAAATGACAGAAAAAGAGAAAATGACGGCAGGAAAAATTTACGATCCTTCCGATGAAGAACTTGTAAAATTAAGAACAAAAGCCCATAGATTAAGTAAAGAATATAATGAACTTCTTGAAACAGACGAGAAACGTTCCGAGATTCTGAAAGAAATGGGAATCATAGGTGATTCGTTTTACTTGCAGGGACCAGTACAGTTTGATTATGGCTGTCTGACATCTATCGGTGCAAATTCGTATGCGAACTTTAACTTTACGTGTGTGGATTGCTGTCCGGTTACAATTGGTGCAAATGTATTTATGGGACCAAATGTGTCACTTCTTACCCCGATGCATCCGCTCCGCTGGCAGGATCGCAACCAATATCAGAAACAGAATGGAACACTTACCGATAAGGAATACGCCAGACCGATTACCATTGGCGATAACTGCTGGATCGCAGGAAATGTTACAATCTGTGGTGGTGTTACGATCGGCGAGGGCTGTGTGATCGGTGCTGGAAGCGTCGTTACCAGAGATATTCCGGCAAATTCACTTGCAGTTGGTGTTCCATGCCGCGTGATCCGCGAGATTACGGAAGAAGATGCGCTGGAAAATCACCCGGAGTTGTTCTAAAAAAAATCAGCTATAATCAAAACCTATAACAAACCCAAGGAATCTTCTATAACAAAAACAATTGACAAAATAATATCAGATGATTATAATTCCCCATATAAAGTAATTCCTACATAACATATCAAATAAGTAGGAAATAAGAAAGGGGAAAATCATATGAAGACAAATACAATCGTAATGAACAAAAACCAGATGTGTTGCTGTTGTATGTGCTGTATGGATGAATACGGTTTTATTTTCATATGATTTATACACCTGAGTGTTTTGGAGAAAAGAAGAAGCAGGCAGTTGTGATAACCATATGACAGCGACCTGCTTCTTTCTTTATGTGTATACTCTTTGGAATTAACGTATGAAAGTGTATAACAGAAAGGTATAAAAATGTTAGAGATCAAAAACCTTTCCAAAAGTTTTCATGAGAATAAAGTATTAGACCATATTAATTTAAAAATTGAAAAAGGCGATGTTGTCGGAATTATCAGCCCTTCCGGTACAGGAAAATCAACCTTATTAAGATGCATCAACCAGTTGGAGATCCCGGAGGAGGGGGAGGCAGTTTTTGGTGGAAAAACGGTCGATCTTTCCAAAAAACACAAAGACAGCCTGGAATTCCGTAAGATTACGGGCATGGTGTTCCAGAGATTTTATCTGTTTGAGAAAAAGACAGCGTTGGAAAATGTTAGGGAAGGTCTTATGGTTGTTCAGAAAAAGAGCAAAGCAATTGCTTTAAAAGAATTAGAGCGTGTTGGAATGGCATCATGGGAAAATCATTATCCAAAACATTTGTCCGGAGGACAGCAGCAGCGTGTCGCAATTGCCAGAGCACTTGCCCTAAAGCCGGAATTGCTCCTGCTCGACGAGCCGACTTCAGCCTTAGACCCGGAGCTTGTCGGTGAAGTACTTGAAACGATCAAAAATGTTGCGGCAGAAGGACATACGATGCTCTTAGTATCTCACGAAATGAACTTTGTAAGGCATGTTGCCAATAAAGTGATATTTTTAGATGGTGGTCATGTCGTGGAGTATGGAACGCCGAAGGAAGTATTTACCAATCCACAGAATGAACGGACAAAAGAATTCCTGAGAAAAATGCAGCTGCTGAATGAACCGGAATATGTAATATAATGAGCAGTGTTCATAATGTGAGGAATAAATTTGACTGCTTGCAGGCAATAATTTATTCCTTATATTATGAAGAGGGCGAATGCCCGACAGCCAGAAAAATCGAAGATTTTTCTGGCGTGCACTGCGGAGTAGATTAAATTCAAATCAAACTAAATTAAATGCAGATTAAATAATTCAGAAAGAGGTACCCCATCATGGCATGGAAACAGAACATCATAGAAGATTTTAAACAACTGGTATCCTTTGATTCCATCAGTTTTCATGAGCGGAAGACCGCAGACTGGCTGCTTGCCAGACTAAAAAGTATGGGATTTTCTGTGGAGGAAGATCAGGCAGGAGCTTATTACGGTGGCGACACCGGAAATATTTTTGCTGTCTTAGATGGAGAATTAGAAGGAGATCCGGTTATTTTTTGCGCACATATGGATGTTGTAGAACCTTGGAGCGGCAAAAAATCTGTTTTGGAAAAAGACGGAACAATACATTCTGCCGGGGATACTGTGCTTGGTGCAGATGACATCAGTGGTATTCTGGAAATCCTCTATTGTGTACAACTTGTTCTTGACAGTGGAAAACCTCATAAAAAAATTGAAATTCTGTTTACAATTGGTGAGGAATTATATGTCAAAGGTTCGGATGTTTTTGACTATTCGAAAGTAACCGCAAAACAGGCGTATGTGCTTGATCTGTCTGAAGAGACGACGTTTAATATCGGAACGATTCAGGGTGGAACAGCGACAAACATTGTGCCGGACTGCTGTGTGCTGACCGCCTATGAGACAACACTTGAGAGCAAGTCAGTGACCGATTTTCAAAAAGCCTGTGAAATCTTAGGATTTTCCGGTGGACTTACAGGTACGTTCGGTGGAAGTGATAACAACAGTTTTGCAAAAAACGGAATCGAAGGGCTTGTTTTATCGAATGGAATGTATAACGCACATTCGACACGGGAATACACAACGGTCGATGATCTTTATAAAGGAGCAGAGCTGATCGGACAGCTTATTTTATTATAAAAAGAAATTTCGGTCGTATTCTGTTGAAGATTGTTGTTTTCGCATATAGCTATCTCGTGTAAGTTATGGTAAAATAGCCACAGAGAGCGTCACGGAGGACGCAATAGTGGGAGGTAGCTCTTATGGATAAGAACAGCGAAAAAAATGTCAGGTTCCGCATAAATATTACATTGTTAATTGCGGTAGTTTTACTGGTTGCAGATTTATATGCAATGATCAATATGCCTCAGAAATTTATTATTCTGGCGATCATTACAGCATTGTTTCTGGTTGCAATCTATTTTTTGGTAGATTCCATTTCAATTTATCTGATGGCAGAAAAGAATCGCAAAGAAGAACAGTATGATAGTATTTTTAAATCAGAAAAAGCGTCTTATCTTTTATTGAGGAAAACATTTGATGATCTGTATGAACTCATTGAAAAAGGAAACCAGTCCCGGAAAGCAAATGTGGAGGATATTATCCACGCACAGAAAGCAGTAGCAAAGGTTTCCATTGGAAGAAGTAAAGAGAATGCAGATGCACTGATGAATTCCAATGACCGCATCATGGAAAAGATTTCGATGTTAGAGGCTGTTTTATCAGACAATGTTTCGCATCCGGCACCGGAAACTAATAAAAATGACAGCGCATATGCACAGAATATTTTAGACAATCAGAATAAAATATTACAGCAGCTGGAAGTTTTGCAGAATACATTGAATACGATCGGAGCTGATGCAAAGATAGCAGCAGAGTCTGCAAAACAGAACTTTTTTACCGAGGAACGTATCTTAGCAGAAGAGAATAAAATTGAAAAAGAAGAACCACAGGTTCAGGAAGCCGCAGTTGAGGAGATCCCATCGGCTGCTGGAGAAGCAACTGTGATGGAAGAGACACCAATCGAAGAAGTTCCATCTGATATGGAGGAAACACCGATCGAAGAAGAACCGTCCGTGATGGAGGAGACACCGATTGAAGAAGAACCGTCCGTGATGGAGGAGACACCGATCGAAGAAGAACCGTCCGTGATGGAGGAGACACCGATTGAGGAAGTTCCATCTGATATGGAGGAAACATCAATAGGTAAAGAAGAAGTTTCTTCTCCGGAGGAAGATTTATCCAAGTATGATGATATTATGGTAGATACTTTGACGGATTCGGATGATAATGTTCCGGTCGAGAAGATTCCATTGGAAGATGAAACAGTTGTAGATGATAAGCCGGCAATGCCTGATCTGTCAGATCCGAATAAGGTTATGACACCGGATGAGATCGCAGCGTTGATTGCAAACTTATAATAGAAGAAAGACTTCGGTGTAAAGTAAAAAATAATATTTAAGACAATAAAAAATCTGTCATACAAATGCAATTTTTGTATGGCAGATTTTTGGTGTAACAGGAAAAACGTTCCGGATCATTATTCGGCAGTGATTTTTACGATTTCTTTGATAACCGAAACAGCGGTATCCATACCTTCTACACTGATATGTTCAAACGGTCCGTGGAAACCATAGCCGCCGGTTCCGAGGTTCGGACAAGGAAGTCCCATAAAACTTAATCTGGCGCCGTCTGTACCACCGCGGACTGGGCGGGAGACTGGTTCCAGACCAACGTTTTTGATTGCTTTTTTTGCAATTGCAACGACATATTCATTCTTTTCAATGACTTCCAGCATATTGCTATAGGAATGCTGAATGTTCAATTTTACAGTGTCTGCGTGATATTTTTCATTCATTTTTTTCTCAATGCCACGCAGTGTATCAAGACGTTTTTCAAAAGTGGCTTTGTCATGGTCACGCACGATATAATTCACTTTGGCGTGGGCGATGTCTCCGCTAAAATCAGTCAGATGATAAAATCCCTCTCTGCCTTCGGTATGGGCAGGAGTCTCATTTTCAGGAAGAAGAGATGCAATCTCACAGCCGACAAGGGCAGCGTTGATCATAATATCTTTTGCCTCTCCAGGGTGGACATTGACGCCATTGATCTCAAAAGAAGCACTTGCGGCATTGAAGTTTTCATAGGCAACTTCGCCCTCGTAGTCGCCGTCAACGGTGTAGGCAAATCTGGCTTTAAAATAGTCAAGGTCAAATAAATCAGCACCGCTTCCGACTTCTTCGTCCGGTGTGAAGCCGATCCAGATGTCGCCGTGAGGTATTTTTTCTGTGATGATCTGTTCCACTGCCGTCATGATCTCGGAAACCCCGGCTTTATCGTCGGCGCCGAGCAGGGTTGTTCCATCTGTAGTGATCAGTGTGCGGCCTTTTAATGTTTTAAGTGTAGGGAAATCGGATACTTTCAGATAAGTGCCGCTTCCTTTTAAAAGAACATCATTGCCGTCATAATCCGGAATGATCTGTGGTTTGACATCTTTTCCGGAAAAATCAGGAGCAGTGTCCATATGGGAAATAAAACCGACAGCAGGCTTGTCAGCATATCCTTTCGTTGCCGGCAACAGTCCGTAAACATAGCAGTGATCGGTTAAAGTGACTTTCTCTAAACCGAGATCTCGCAATTCCTGTTCTAACACTTTTCCTAACTCAAACTGTCTTTCCGAAGATGGAATCTGTCGGCATTCCTCGTCAGAAGTTGTCCAGTAAGAGACATATTTTAATAATCGTTCTTCAACACGCATGTGAAACCTCCTTATAAAATGGTGCCGTATTTATTTTGATATAAAATCAAGCCGGGCACACATAGTTATAAAATACCATAAAATAGTGAAATAGGAAATATTAGAAAAGGATTTCTTGACAATTGTGTATACATCAGTTACATTCAATATTGCAGATAGCAAAATCTTTTTTTCAAATAAGTGTTATAGTACGAGTTATTTCTGCCAGATCGGCATGAAATCCTAAAAAATTGTTAGATACAGATATTGAGGGCTTTCCGGAAACTTCGCAAAGAAAGAGAGGAAGGTTTGGGCGAGAAAGATACAACAGAAAAAATACTTGCAGATTATAATGATGTATTTGCAGACATCATAAATGGTCTGGTATTTAAAGGAGAACAGAAGGTAACACCAGAGTCCTTAGAAAATATAAGTACAAGATCTGTGTATAAAGGCAGGAAAAATAAACTGCATGAACAGGAAAGGGATATCGTCAAACTCTGGAAAGAGCGTGATATTGAATTTGCCATATATGGCATGGAAAATCAAACTTTACCGGAGAAATATATGCCGCTTCGTATATTAGGTTATGATGGTGCCACTTATCGCAGTCAATTGCAGAAGAAAAGAAAAAGACCAGTTGCAGTATTGACAATTGTTTTATATTTTGGTACAGATAAGATGTGGGATAAACCAACGCATTTAAAGGATGTGATATACATTCCGGAGGGTTTGGGAGAGTATGTTAATGACTATAAAATCACAGTTTTTAATATTGCATGGTTGACGGAAGAAGAGATTGCAAGATTTAAAAGCGATTTTAAAATTGTAGCCAATTTCTTTGTACACAAGAGAAAGAATAAAGATTATGTTTCAGATGACAAAACAGAAATTAAGCATGTGGATGAAGTATTAAAATTATTATCTGCTATGACGGGGGATGAGCGTTATGAAGAAATTCTGGCAGAGAAGGAGAAAGGAGAGTACAATACTATGGATACAGTAGCAGAACATCTTGTAAATATGGGTGAGGCAAGACTAGGAAAACTTATAAATCTTTTATTGCAAAATAATAGAATAGAAGATGTAAAAAAGGCTTCTGTTGATAAAGAAGCCAGAAAGAAATTTTACAAAGAATTTGGAATTATTGATTAATGAGGAGGGACGGTTCGCAAGGACTGTCCCCTTGAAAAATATAAAATTAAAAATATAAAAACAGTACTCGACAAAATACGAAATAATTTATAAAAAAATAGTTGCATTTCTAAAAAAAGTATTATATAATAACATTCGTCGCTGAAAGACATGCGCCACTAGCTCAGCTGGCAGAGCACCTGACTCTTAATCAGGGTGTCCAGGGTTCGA
>ERZ772969.2427-NODE-2427-length-11711-cov-3.084248_pt1 | contig 11711 bp, 6 predicted proteins | sample MGYA00511676_ERZ772969 | MGnify/ENA primary metagenome ERZ772969 (study PRJEB29015, sample SAMEA2737651) | human gut metagenome | biome: human gut; feature: human-associated habitat; material: faeces | place: China | collected 2012 ...
TATCGCTATCGTAGGGACGAACCCGGTATCGGGCATGACGCTCATGACGTTGATCCTCGCCTCCATCATCTTGGTCGCCGTAGGGTTGAAAGGGCCGGCCGGCATGGTATCCGCCCTGATTATCGGAGGCGTGGTTTGTACGGCGCTTTCCATGGCGGGAGGTTTCATTACCGACTTAAAGATCGGCTATTGGCTGGGGAGCACACCCGCCAAGCAAGAGACTTGGAAATTCTTAGGCACATTAGTTTCCGCCGCTACGGTAGGAGGCGTGATCTTGATATTGAACCAGACGTACGGTTTCACGACCGGACAATTGGCCGCTCCGCAAGCGAACGCTATGGCCGCCGTTATCGAGCCGTTGATGAGTGGTTCCGGAGCACCTTGGGCTTTATATGCGATTGGAGCCGTCCTCGCCGTCGTATTGAACTTCTGCAAGATACCGGCGTTGGCATTCGCTTTGGGTATGTTTATTCCTTTGGACCTGAATACGCCGCTTTTGATCGGTGGAGCGATCAGTTGGTACGTAGGAAGCCGTAGCAAAGACCAAAGCTTGAACTCGGCCCGCTTGGAGAAAGGTACGTTACTGGCTTCCGGCTTTATCGCCGGCGGTGCCTTGATGGGGGTGGTCAGTGCGGCCTTACGCTTCGGCGGAATCAACTTGATGAACGAGGAATGGGCATCTAGCAATGCCGCCGAGATACTGGCGGTTGTCATGTACCTTGTCATGATCGCTTACCTCACATTTAATTCCCTGAACGCGAAAAAAGAATAGAATAAAGGAATAAGGATATGGAAGCACCTGTAATCAATGTGGGAATCATGACCCACAAAGCGGTCTCATTTGTTTTTAACGAAGAGTATGTACATACGGAAACCGGCACGTTCACCATAGGCGAGCAACGTGCCCTCTGGGTAAACGGCAAGATCGTGTACAATGGGAAGCTTTATCAGGAGCTATTCTTCGAGCCGACCAGCCCGCAATCCTCTTTCGACTTGAAGGCGGTCACGATCGGCGTGGATTTTCACTGGCAACGACAGGAGGATCAACGCTTCAAGGGAGCGTTGAACCTCGTGGCGACCGATAAAGGAATCGTCACGATCAACCAAGTGGACGTGGAGGAATACCTTACCAGCGTAATCTCCTCGGAGATGAGCGCCAACGCCTCCAAAGAGTTGCTGAAAGCCCATGCCGTGATCTCGCGAAGCTGGCTCTTGGCGCAGGTCGAGAAGAATTTCAACTTGAACGGATCGGTTACGCCCTATAAAAGTTGTTACCGCGACAACGAGACCTTGATCCGCTGGTACGACCGGGAGGACCATGAGTTGTTCGATGTCTGTGCCGACGACCATTGCCAGCGTTACCAAGGTATTACCCGGGCATCGAACCCGATAGTCAGGGAGGTGATCAAAGAGACCCGTGGAGAGGTATTGATGGATAACGATACGATCTGCGACGCCCGGTTCTCGAAATGCTGCGGAGGCGTGACCGAGAAATTCGAGAATTGCTGGGAACCGGTTCCCCACTCCTATCTTACCGCATTGAGGGACGGCGAGACTCCCGCCTATCCCGACTTGACGGACGAGCGGGAAGCGGAACAATGGATACGTACCTCACCCGAAGCCTTCTGTAATACAACGGACAAGGAGATCCTTAGCCAAGTGCTAAACAACTACGATCAAGAGACCACGGATTTCTACCGTTGGAAAGTAGAATACACGCAAGAGGAACTATCGGGGTTGATCCACCGGAAAACGGGTATGGATTTCGGGCCGATCATCGATCTTGTACCGTTGGAAAGAGGTTCGTCCGGACGTATCACGAAACTCAAGATCGTAGGGGTACGCCGTTCGTTCACCATCGGCAAAGAGCTTGAGATACGCCGGACATTATCCGAGACGCATCTATACAGCTCGGCCTTTGTTGTCGACAAAAAGGATATCCGCCTCGATATCCCCTCCCGCTTCATCTTGACAGGAGCCGGATGGGGACATGGCGTAGGGCTTTGCCAGATCGGAGCCGCCGTGATGGGAGCCAAAGGGTATTCGTACCGGAAAATCCTCACGCATTATTTCCCCGGAGCCTCTATTGAGAAAAGGTATTAAACAAAGGTGTCCAAAATCTGGACACCCTTGTCCAATTATTGGACACTCATAAATAATCATACGCTACTCACCCCTCTGTTTTTCAACCACATAAACACAATGGCACGGTATTTGATTTTATCTTACCGGAAAATAATACAATAACAATATGAAAAACATCGGGATCGCAATTCGCTCCCTTTTTAAGAGAGGGCAACACAATGTAATGAAGATTATCTCCTTGGGTATAGGACTGACCATCGGCTTGGTGCTGATCGCTAAAGTCCACTTCGAGAACACCTACGATAACTTCTATCCGGACGGAGACCGGATCTATCGAGTATATGAGAAATTTTTCATGAACGGGGAAGTGGGCGACCACGGGCAAACGCCCGCCGGAGTAATCCCCCTCTTGAAACAAGAGACACCGGAGATCGAGGCCGCCACACGCTATACGTACTTCCGGGGAAACTCCCCTTTTACGATGTCCGACAACAAGCATCGGCTCAAAGCGACCTTCATCCTAGCGGACAGTTGTCTTTTCGACGTATTGCCCCGCCCCATGCTCATCGGAGACCCTAAGCAAGTTCTCTCCCAACCCATGTACGTGCTCGTATCCGACGAGATCGCCGAACGTATCGGCGGTAACGTGATGGGAAAACGTTTCGAGATTGACGACGCGCCGGGACAAGCCCTCACGATAGGCGGCGTATTCAAGAAACTACCGGACAACACCGAACAGAGTTATGACATTATCGTATCCCTTTCTTCCATCAGCAAGTTCATGTGGGACGGAACCCATATGTTAACCGGAAACGACCGCTACCAAAGTTATGTCAAGGTATCACCGGGTACGACAGAGGCCCAGTTGGAAGCGGGAATGAGACAGATGATCGACAAGCATTTCCCCGTAAACGACCTTAAGAAAGCCGGCGTGGAACTGACCTTCACCTTCCACAAACTACTCAACGTACATATGGAGGACGATATGGCCAAACGTATGGCCTTGATCCTCTCGTTCATCGCCTTCGTATTGATCTTCACCGCCGTAATGAACTATATATTGATCGTGATCTCCTCCATCGTGAACCGCACGAAAGAGATGGCCGTACGCAAATGTTACGGGGCGAGCGGTAAGGATATCCAAGGTATGGCGTTGTCCGAGGTAGGGACCCACGTCACCATCGCGCTAGCGCTGGTCGTACTTTTGATCCTAGGATTTCAAGGAATTATAAAGGAGCTGATCGGCACGGGAGTCCGATCGTTATTCCTATCCACGGGTATGTGGGCGATATGCCTCACGGTCATAGTCGTACTTATCTCTACGGGCATAGCTACCGGCTGGTTCTTAGGACGCATTCCTGTAGCGGCTGTTTTCCGGAGTATTCGTGAAGCACGCCGCCTTTGGAAACTGGGACTCTTGTTCTTCCAGTTCACGGCAATCAGCTTCCTCGCCTCCTTATTGCTAGTGGTAGGCAAGCAATACGACCATATGGTGAATGATCATCCGGGATACAATCCCGAGAACCTCGCCTATGTGTATATCGGCGCCGTAGACTCCACGGGGCGTGCCAAACTGATCGAGGAAACCCAGAGATTGCCCGAGGTAGACGCCATCACGACTTGCTATAACCTTCCTTTCTGGGGAGCCTCGGGCAATAACGTCTATCTTCCGGGAGACGACCGGGAACTATTCAACATCGCCGACCTCTACGACGTAGGAAACGATTACCTGAACGTATTGGAAATCCCGATCGTAGAAGGACAATACTTCACAGAGAATACCACCTCCTCGCAAGAGATACTGGTGAGCCGCAATTTCATTGAATACATGAAACCTTTCGCCGACTGGAAGGATGGAGCCGTGGGCAAGACGGTACAAATAACCGGACACGATACCAAGTCCGAGTCGATGCCTCTCTTCACGATCCGGGGCGTGTTCGAGGATTTCCGCCTAGGTTCCATAGCGGGAGAAGATCCGCGAGCCAAGATCATGTTCTATACGAAAGGGGCGGCCCAACATATGGTCATTCGATACCATAGCCTTTCTTCCGAGGCCCTACGCAAGACGCAGGATCTAATGGGGCAACTCATCCCGGATAAAGAACTCAACGTGATCTCCTTCAAGAGCGAGATGCTGGAAGGATACACCTCCTCCCGGAAATTCCGTGACTCCGTCATGATCGGTGGTATCGTCACCTTGCTGATCGTCTTCATCGGATTGATCGGATACACGAACGACGAGGTGAACCGTCGCCGGAAAGAAATGGCGATCCGCAAGATTAACGGAGCCACGGTAAAAGACATACTCCATATTTTCTTGAAAGATATCATCACCATGGCATTGCCAGCCATCTTACTTGGTTGCGGTATCGCTTTCTATATCTCCCAGAAATGGCAAGAGCAATTCTCGGAAAAGATCCAGCTATCCTGGTATCTATTCGTGGGAGGAGGCGTATTGGTACTCACCGTCATACTGGCGGTTTCCGGATATAACGTATTCCGTACCACCCACGACAATCCCGTAAACAACCTCAAGTCCGAATAAATCAAAAGGGCCGCATCTTATCCGGATGACGGCCCTTTGACTTAATGTTTACCTATTTCCCGGTTATGATGAACAACCGGTTCGCTTTCACTCTCACGAGCTATTACTATGACGCAAAGGTAGGCCGAAGGTTTAAAACGATCAAAAAGAATTCGACGAATCGGGCGTTTTCCTCGGTGAATCCCATTATTTTTCCTACTTTTGTCCCTATTAATACATACAACCATGGGACTGAAAAAACAATTCGTATCGGCGATTTTGCTAGGCAGTGCGCTAACCGCTCCCCTATTCGCTCAAGATATCGCCACCCCGTCTAGCTCGATAGACACTTTAGCCATTTTCTCATTCAACGATTTCCATGGGGCTTTCGCCTCCGACGGGATCACGCCGGGAGCCGCCCGGTTGGTACAAATGACACAAAACGAGAAGCAACGCTATCCGCATTCCATCGTTGTCTCAGGCGGAGATAATTTCAGCGGAAGCTATTTCTCCAAGATCACGAAAGGCGAGCCTATCAAAGAGATGTACGAGGCGATGGACGTGGAGATGTCCGCCATCGGTAACCACGAGTTCGACTGGGGGCTTCCTTACCTAGTGGACACCGCCACCCTAAATATCCCCCATGTGGCCGCCAATATCACCGAGGAGAAAAGATATACTCACCCCGGCTGGTTGAGTCCCTACCGTATCGTAGAGCGTAAGTTGAAAGATGGCTCCTCCCTGCGCATAGCCTTCATCGGACTGACCACGACGGACACCTACGTCAAGACCAAGCCGGAGAACCTGAAAGGGCTTCAGTTCACGCATCCGCTGGGAGCGGCGTGCATACAAACCGTCTACCAATTAAAGAAAGAGGGCCGGATCGATATGATTATCCTCTTGATGCACATCGGCACGGATATGAAAATGCCTTACCGCATCACCGAGGAGAACGCCCAAGGACTGCCGTTCATCGATAAGGTAGACGCCATCATATCCGCCCACTCGCATGAGCTGGTGCTCGATAAAATCAATAACATCCCCATCATCCAAGCCGGCGTAAACGGTACCCATATCGGGAAACTGCTGTTCCAGATACAGGATTTCAACGGACACCGGGATATCTCTTTCATCCAAGGGGATACCGTGCGTGTAGCCTGCGAGGAGAACCCGGAGATGCGAGAGGCCGTGGAGAAGATCATGGATAAATATCGGCTGAACGAGAAACTTGCCACGGCAAAAGAGGCCTTGATCCACGACCGTACCATCAATAAGTTCGACTATACGCCTATCGGGGCGTTGGTCACGGCCGCTTACGCCAAGCGTTTCCAAAAAGAGATGCCCGCTTACAAGGATCAGCCGGTGATCGGCGTAAACCATTACGGAGGTATCCGTGCGGCCCTCCCGAAAGGGGATATCACCCGACTGCGTGCCGGCAACATCCTGCCTTTCGGCTCCGCTATCGTTGCCTATCGTTTCGACGGCAAGCGGTTGAAGAAGCTATTGGAGGATGGACGGAAGAATCCGAACGGTTTCCTTCAATCCTCCGACCTCACGCTTACCCTAAGCGGAAATAAGATCGAGAAAATAGTCTATACGAGAGACGGGCAAAAGACCGAGATCGAGGACAATACCTCTTGCGTGGTGACCCTAGACGCTTTCATCACCGATGGCGGAGACGGGTACGACGCCTCTTTATTCAAGGGCTACGAGATCCCGGAATTCGACAATTTAGGTATCATATCGACTGACGCTTTCATGGACTACCTAAAGGGCTTCAAGAAACCCATCACGGTAGAATCCACGCATATGCCGGTTATTTCAAAGTAAAGCCGTATCTTTGCGCAGAAGAAGACAGAAGTTAGCAATACATGAACAGCTATATGATCCTTTTTATTATCGCTGCCTATTTCGCCGTCTTGCTGCTGATAGCATGGATCACGGGACGTAATAACAGCAACGAGGCATTCTTCCTCGGGAACAGGAAATCACCTTGGTATATTGTTTCTATCGGTATGGTAGGGACATCCTTATCGGGGGTGACGTTCGTATCGGTACCCGGCATGGTGCGGGCGATCGATATGACGTATATGCAGACTGTATTAGGCTTCTTCGTGGGATATATCATTATAGCCAAGGTATTGCTACCGCTATACTATAAGTTGCAACTTACCTCCATCTACTCGTATCTGGATGACCGGATCGGGAGAAGGGGGTACAAGACAGGGGCCTCATTCTTCCTGCTCTCGAAGATCGTAGGGGCGGCCGCACGCTTATATCTGGTGGTCTTGATCTTGCAAACCTACGTGTTCAACGCTTGGAACATCCCATTCGCCGTGACCGCTATCCTCAGTATCCTGCTGGTATGGCTATATACGTTCCGGAGCGGTATCAAGACGATCATCTGGACAGATACGTTGCAGGCCCTTTGTCTCGTGGCAATGTTGATCGTGATCATCTGGCAGGTGAAAGATAAGATGGGACTGGATTTCGGGGGTATGGCGCAGACCTTGGTGGAAAGTCCTCATTTCCGGATCTTCGAGTTCGGCGATTGGCATAGTACGCAGAACTTCTTCAAGCAGTTCTTCAGCGGTATCTTTATCACGATCGTCATGACCGGGCTGGATCAGGACATGATGCAAAAGAACCTCTCCTGCAAGAGCTTGAAGGATGCCCAGAAGAATATGTACACTTATGGATTCGCCTTCACGCCGGTCAACTTTTTGTTTCTCGCGCTAGGGGTACTGCTACTGACATTGGCGGCACAGCGGAACATCCAGTTGCCAACCCTCAACGACGATATCCTCCCGATGTTTTGTACCTCGGGGATCTTGGGCGGGAGTATCTTGATCTTCTTTACGATCGGTATCATAGCGGCGGCTTTCAGTAGCGCCGACTCGGCGTTGACAGCGCTCACCACCTCTTTTTGCGTGGATATCCTCGGCGTGCAGAGAGAGGAAGCGAAAAGGGCGAAACGTACCCGCCTAAAGGTACACGTGATGATATCCGTCTTGTTCGTCTTGATCATCTTGGCGTTCAAGGCCGTAAATAACCGGAGCGTTATCGACGCGATCTACATGATAGCGTCGTACACGTATGGTCCTCTATTGGGGCTGTTTGTTTTCGGGCTTCACGAAGCGGAAACCCCGTGACAAATACGTGCCCTATATCTGTATAGCCTCCCCGTTGATTTGCCTCGCCACGGATTTTTTGGTGAAACAATACGCAGGCTATACGTTCGGCTACGAGATGCTTATGGTAAACGGAGGCATCACGTTCGTCGGGCTGTGGCTTTCGGCAATTGAAAATGGAAAATTGAAAATTGAGAATTAGGTCTCGCCATTATTCATTTACTCATTATTCATTAATTTATATTTTATGGAAATTAAAAGCGCAGAATTTGTTATCAGCAACACAGACGTAAGGAAATGCCCCGAGGGTAATAAGCCGGAGTATGCCTTCATCGGACGAAGTAATGTAGGCAAATCCTCCTTGATCAATATGCTTACCAACAAGAAGGGCTTGGCGATGACTTCGCAAACACCGGGTAAGACTTTACTTATCAATCATTTTCTTATCAATAACGAGTGGTATCTGGTAGATCTTCCGGGGTATGGCTTCGCCCAACGAGGCAAGGAGAACCGGGAGCAATTGAAACGTATCATCGAGAACTATATCCTCGATCGCGAGCAACTGACCAACCTATTTGTCCTTTTGGACTGCCGTCACGAGGCGCAAAAGATCGATCTGGAGTTTATGGAATGGCTGGGTGAGAGCGGGGTTCCTTTCTCTATCATCTTCACGAAGATCGACAAGATCAGCAAGGGACGCTTGAAAGAGAACCTAAAAGTCTATACGGATAAATTACTGGAGACTTGGGAAGAGCTTCCTCCGATCTTCCTCTCTTCCTCGGAGAAGAAAGAGGGACGGGATGAGATTCTGGACTATATCGAGTCTATCAACAATAGCTTGAATAATTGAAAATTAGTTGAGTTGATATGGGATTAGCTTCGGTTCTTCTGGTTTTATCTCCGTTTACGCAGATCAATACGCCTTATCCTTCCACGGCTTACCTAAAAGGTTATTTGGAGGCAAAGGGTGTACGTGCCGGGCAGGCGGATCTGGGTATCGAGACAATCTTGACTTTGTTTTCCACGCAGGGTCTCGGGGAGTTATTCGCCGAGATCGAGCGACGGAAAGGTAAATATCCGGCTAAAGTCCGGGGGATGCTGGCTAATAAGCAACGGTATATCGACACGATAACCGCCGTTGTCGCTTTCCTTCAAGGAAAGAACGATCCTCTCGCTTATCGCATCTGTAATCAAGATTACCTTCCAGAAAGCGATCGCGGGAGCCAAAACGAGGAGGAGCTGGAATGGGCATTCGGTACTTCGGGATTACGGGATAAAGCCCGTTATCTGGCAACCTTGTATCTGGAGGATCTCTGCGACTTGATCCGGGAAACGATCGACCCGGATTTCGGTTTCAGCCGATATGCCGAGCATCTAGGCCGCTGCGCCTCCTCCTTCGACGAGATCGAGGAAGCCCTCCAAAAGCCTTTCAGCTTTATCGATCGCATGACGCAGCCGCTATTAGAAAAGCACATAGCCGAGAGCAAGTCCAAGGTGATCGCATTCAGCGTACCTTTCCCGGGGAATTTATTCAGTACCCTTAGGCTCGCCCAGTGGCTGCGGCAGGCACATCCCGATATCCCGATCCTTATGGGAGGTGGTTTCGTGAATACGGAACTTCGCTCCATCACGGATACACGCTTCTTCAAATACATCGATTACCTCTTGCTAGATGATGGAGAGGACCCACTTTTCCAAGTGTTACGCTATCTAAACGGGGCGATCCCAAAAGAGGAACTGGTACGCACCTTCTCCTTGGACGAGAACGGTAGCCGGGTCGTTTATCAAGATAATCCCGCTTACCCCGCTTGCCGGCAAAGCGAGACCGGATTCCCGGATTACGAGGGCTTGCCGCTGGACAAATACATCTCTGTCATGGAAATGGCCAACCCGATGCACAAGCTTTGGAGCGATGGCCGCTGGAATAAACTGACCTTGGCGCACGGTTGCTACTGGGGGAAATGCGCCTTCTGCGACGGCTCATTGGATTACATCAAACGATATGAGCCGAATACAGCCAAGACTTTGGTAGACCGTATGGAGCGCTTGATCGAGCAAACCGGTGAGATCGGCTTCCATTTCGTGGACGAGGCCGCTCCACCCGCCTTGCTACGGGAAATGGCGCAGGAGATCATCCGCCGTGGGATAACCGTCGTGTGGTGGGGAAATATTCGTTTTGAGAAAAGCTATACTGAGGAACTATGCGACCTTCTTCAACGAAGTGGCTGCATCGCCGTATCGGGAGGCCTGGAAGTAGCCTCTCCCCGACTCCTCAAACTGATAAATAAAGGGGTGACAGTGGCTCAGGTGGCACGGGTCGCCAACAACTTTACCGGGGCTGGTATCATGGTCCATGCCTATTTGATGTATGGTTTCCCGACCCAAACCGCTCAAGAAACCATAGATTCCTTGGAAACAGTCCGGCAAATGTTTGAGCTAGGGCTGATCCAATCCGGATTTTGGCATCGTTTCGCCATGACAGCACATAGTCCTGTGGGGTTGCACCCCGCCGAGTACAGTTGCCGTGTCACGGAGTCTCCCTTTGGGGGATTCGCCCGTAATGACGTACAGTTCGAGGCGCTTTCCGGCTGCGATCCGGAGCTTTTCAGCGAGGGGCTTCGCGTTTCTCTCTATAATTACATGAATGGAACTGGTTTCGATTTGCCTTTGCATAAATGGTTTGGCGGCATGAAAGTGCCACGCACCACCCTGCCACCAAATTATATAGAGAGAATAGTGGAGGAATAGCCCCGCGGAGGCTCGCCGAGTATTTAATAACTGATCTTACACCCCACGAAATAACTTCTGGGAATCCCCGGGCCATAGATATACCCGGCATCCCGGTGCGCTCCCTTGTCGAAATCATCTTGATAGGAGTCGAAGATATTCTGGACTCCAGCATTTACCTGTAAAGTCACGGACTTGAAGATCGGGAAGTCATAAGCCAGCTTGAGATTCAAGTCGAAGAAATCACGAGTCTTCTCCTCACGATCTTCCGGGATATAACCCGCCAAGTGCTGCACCAACATACTTCCCGTATATGTACCCGTCAAGGAAGCGGAGAAACGCTTGACCGGCGTGAAGGTAGAAGTGAAATAACCATATACGTCCGGAGAGCGGAACATCTTCTTCTGCGGGGTGATATTCGGATTCTCGCTCCATTGCTCCGCCTCCTTGTAACGGCTCCGTTGCAAGGTAGCGCCCGCCTGTATCTGCATCCAAGAATAGGCCATCTTACCCTCCAGATTGATACCCATCACACGGGCACCCTTTCCGTTACGGCGTTCCATCAGCAGGTTATTATCCTCGTCACGGCCGATCTCCTCCAAGATAAACACGTTCCGCAAATCCGTATAGAAACCTTCCACCAAGAAATTCACCTGAACCGGGCCGAAGCGATGATAGAAATCTACGGAAGCACTCACGCTCTGCGAATTCTCCTCCTTCAAGTCCGGGGAGATCTGGATGATCGCCACGTCGCCACCCACGGCGGTGATATGCAAATCCTCGTCGAACGCTTGAGGAGCCCGGAAACCGCTGGAGTACGACATACGCAGGTTGATATCCTTCGTCGGATTGAAACGCACGTTCGCACGAGGGCTAAAGATCACGTGATCCATCATATTATGCTTATCCAAACGGCCACCGATCAAGAAACTCCAACGATCATTCTTCCACTCGTTCTGGGCAAAAGCACTACCGATATGCACGGTCTGGGCGATCGTACGGTTATAACCAAGCATCTCGTCCTGCAAATCATCGTAGCTATACTCGGCACCTCCCGTAAAGGTAGCGGGCATAAAAAGGCATTTGTCCCATTCGTAGGAGTATTGGGCGCCACCGATAAAGGTCATGTCCGTCGTGTTACCATAGGCGTTCGGGTCTTTTCCGGCGCCGTAATAACTCTGGCGTTTCGTATGCTGGGCGGAGGTGTACACATTCAGCCGATGATGATAGTCACGAGAGAAAAG
>ERZ772969.2430-NODE-2430-length-11697-cov-2.582718_pt1 | contig 11697 bp, 6 predicted proteins | sample MGYA00511676_ERZ772969 | MGnify/ENA primary metagenome ERZ772969 (study PRJEB29015, sample SAMEA2737651) | human gut metagenome | biome: human gut; feature: human-associated habitat; material: faeces | place: China | collected 2012 ...
ATATGTCGGTTGTCGATGCTTTGGATTGTTTTCGGATATTTATGCAGCATATGTTTATACAGCGGGCGGTGTGCCTCTGGTTTTTTTACGAAGTTCCTTGGATTTGAGAGGATAACGACCATTTTGGTACAGCCTTGTTCGATCGCATGGTGCAGCGGAATCGAATCGGCAACACCGCCGTCGTAATAGTAACGGTCCCCTACTTTTACAGGACGGCAGAAACCAGGCAGGGCGCAGCTTGCCATAACAGCACGGTAGTCGTCACGGACAATGTCGTATTTGGAAAAATAAGCTGCACGCCCGGTTGCGGCATCGGTTGCAGGCATATAAAATTCAGCCGGATTTTCCATGACGGCAGAGTAATCAAGCGGATCTGCCCCATCGGAATTTGTCAGTGTCCCGTAAATATACTGCAGGCCAAATAAGTTTCCAGTATGTACTAAACTTCGTACGCTTAAGTAGCGCGGATCCCTTAGATGTTCCGTATAAAAACGGAGATTACGTCCCCGTTGTCCTGCAAGATAAGACAGCGTATTTGCAGCACCCGCAGATACGCCGATGCAGTAGGAAAATGTGATATCATCGTCTAAAAATTTATCCAGAATGCCGGCACTGTATGCGCATTTCATACCACCGCCTTCTACTACAAGTCCTGTTTTCATAGTGTTCCTTTCTTTGTATTTTGATAGGTATCAAAATGAGCTCATGGACATTATACTTTATTTACTACAAATCGTTCAATACCAACATAAACAGATTTGCCGGTGTTTTTGTTTCGCCGGATGGAAGTATGGAAAGAAAGGCTTGTCAGCTGTAAAATTCAACCGCAGTTTTTGCAGTACATGAATTTTATTGATAATTTACCAAAACGTTGTTGCTTTTTAAAATAGAGGATGATAATATAAAATTACCAAAACGTTTTGGTAACTGGACGCATGAAAAGAAACAAGAGAGAAAATATACAGGATGATATCGGAAAACTAAGAGCGAGAGAAAGTATGGAGGTGTAGAAATGTCATTAAAAGGACTTATTTTTGATCTGGACGGGGTGATCGTATTTACAGATCAGTATCATTATAAAGCATGGAAACAGATGGCTGATGAGAAAGGTATTTACTTCGATCAGGAGATCAATAACCGGCTGCGCGGAGTGAGCCGTATGATAGCCTGGAAATTATTCTGGAAAGATATGAGGGACCTCTGTTAAGCGATGAGGATAAACAGAAGATGGCGGAAGAGAAGAATGATATTCGGATGGAACAAATATTAAAAAATCCAAACCAGATCCGGAAGTTTTCTTAAAAGCAGCAGAGTTTCTTAGCTTGAAGCCGGAAGAGTGCGGTGTTGTGGAAGATGCATATGCGGGAATTGATGCAGCAGTTTCCGGTCATATGACAGCAATTGCGATCGGCGATGCGGCAGGTTATGACAAAGCAGATTATAAGCTGTCTACATTTAAAGATTTACTGGACATTGCAAAATAAGAATTACAAGTAATATAAACAGGAAAAATATGGATGGAATTGCTTGCTTTGCAGATGGAATATCATGATAAAATGTGATAAGATGGTTACAAATCACTGAAAAATGTAATGCAATGGGGGATCATATGGTGAAAGACAGAAAGTTATATCTGAATGAAAGAACGACGATACGTGATGTTGCACAGGAGGCAGGAGTATCACTGACTACGGTATCCCATGCACTGAACGGCTATAAAGATGTGAGTGAAAAGACCAGACAGAAAGTCATGGAGGTGGCAAGACGACTGGATTATATACCGGATGAGGCTGGCCGTTCACTAAGAGGCATACAGAAGAAGACAATTGCACTGCTGCTTGCCGGGGAATTGCCGGAAGAAGATCCGAGCGGTATTATGTTTGGACTTACGAGTGGAATTTATAAGATTGCCCAGAAAATGGAGTATGAATTTACGATTCTTACAATGCCGACAAACAAGCAGATAAAAATCAGTTTTGGGCAGATCTGCAAGAAAAAGAAACTGGCTGGAATCATAGTTGACGGGCTCGCTATGGATATGCCGTACTATGAGCAGATTAAAAACAGTGAGATTCCCTGCGTCCTTGTGGATGTTGCGCTGGAAAGCGACCATGTATGTGAGGTTTCCGTTGATAATGAGAAAGCATCTTTTGAAGAAGTAGAACATCTTATTGAGAATGGATGCCGTAATATTGCAATGCTTTCCGGTAAGAAGATGGCGCAGGTGTCAGAACGCAGAGAGTGTGGATACAGGCGTGCATTAGAGAAACATGGACTCCATATCCGGGAAGAATGGATCGAGGACTGTCTGTTTGAGCAGAAAATAGCAGTTCAAAAGTCAATAGAATTAAAAAAAAGTTATCCGGAGATTGATGCTTTTTTTTGTGTGAGTGACAGCATTGCGATTGGAGCAATTGAAGGCATGGGACAGCTTGGAGTACGGGTGCCGGATGATGTAGCAATAGCAGGGTTTGATGATTATACGGTTTCACAGTATATTCACGGAGGGATTACATCGATTAAGCAGTATCCTTACAAAATGGGCGTAGCGTGTGCGAATACGGTCATCAGCATGATTGAAGGAAACCGTGTACCAGACTGGATACCAATGGAATACAAACTTATGAAACGCGCATCAACAAAGAAATGAGCTTGTGAAAATTATATAAAAGTAAACAATAAAATTCGTGAAACATGATGAAAAAACAAAAAAATGCACAAAAGACTTGAAAACCAAAACGTTTTGGGATATGATTCATTTATCAGTTGCCAAAACGTTTTAGTTTTTTACTTTATACTAATATTTCAAACAGTTTTTTCTTAAAGAAGATTTTTCAAAATGTAAAAATACGAAAGGATGTGTAATAGACGATGAAACAGCAGTTCATATGTGAAAGAAGACCAAAAGCAGATCCGCGGAATATTGTTCTTGGAAAAAATTACCGTATTACATTTCTGACGGACAGGCTGGTCAGATTTGAATATAATGAATCCGGTGCATTTGTGGATGAGGCTTCGCAGGTAATATGGTACAGGGATTTAGAAGAGGTTCCTTTTGAGATAAAGCAGAAAAATAACTTTCTGGAGATCCAGACAAAAAGCATACGGATACGCTATGATGAGAGAGCATTTGATGAGAGCATCCTGAGTGTGAAGCTGAAAAAACCGGACAATGGATGTGATCTGGAATGGTATTATGGCAGAAAAGAGGATCGTAATCTTTTCGGAACTGCCCGTACGCTCGATGAAGCAGACGGCAGGATCAGACTGGAAAAAGGAATTCTTTCCAGGGATGGATTTGCAGTATTAGATGATTCAAAAACGATTTTACTTACCGAGGATGGCTGGATCAAAGAGAGAAAACAGGGAGGAGAGGATTTCTATCTGTTTGCCTATGGTCATGATTACCGGGGCGCGGTAAAAGATTTTTTTAGGGTTACCGGCCGTGTCCCAATGCTTCCAAAATATGCACTTGGAAACTGGTGGAGCAGATATTACGAGTATTCACAGGATGAGTATCAGAGACTGATGGATCGTTTCTTAGCGGAAAAAATCCCGTTTTCGGTGGCAGTCATTGACATGGACTGGCATATCACAGATATTGACAAAAAGTATGGTTCCGGCTGGACCGGTTATACATGGAACAGGGATCTGTTTCCGGATCCGGGGAGTTTTATGGATAATCTGCATGACAGGGGAATGAAAGTGACTTTAAATGTACATCCGGCACTCGGTATCCGGGAATGCGAAAGTATGTATAAAGAAATGGCAGAGGCAATGGGAATGGATCCGGCAGCCGGAGAACCGGTTGAATTCGATATTACAGATCCGGAGTTTCTGGAAAATTATTTTGAGATCGTACATCATCCGCTTGAGAAAGAGGGGGTTGATTTCTGGTGGCTGGACTGGCAGCAGGGTGGACATACGGCAGTGAAAGAGTTAGATCCGCTTTGGATGCTGAATCATTACCATTATCTTGACAGTGGACGGGATGGAAAAAGAAAAATGACATTTTCACGTTATGCAGGTCCTGGTTCTCACAGATATCCGGTAGGTTTTTCCGGGGATACAGTTGTAACGTGGGAGTCTCTTGATTTCCAGCCTTATTTTACAGCAACGGCATCAAATATCGGATATGGATGGTGGAGTCATGATATAGGCGGACATATGCTTGGAATCCGGTCAGATGTTATGGAGGCACGCTGGTATGAGTTAGGGACATTTTCCCCGATCAACAGGCTGCACAGTACAAAAATGTCGTTCAGTGGAAAAGAACCATGGAATTTCAGACCGGAAGTAGAACATGCGATGGGAGAAGCCCTGCGCTTAAGGCACCAGTTACTGCCTTATCTTTACACTATGAACTATCTGGCATACAAAGAATACCGCCCGGTCATTGCACCAATGTATTACGATTATCCGGAAAAGGAACAGGCATATCCGGTTCAGGATCATTCTTTTGTTGAGGGAGTAAGCAACAACCAGTATCTTTTTGGAACAGATATGATTGTTGCACCGATTACAAGTGACCAGATAGCGAGTTTAAATCAGGGAAAAGTAAAAGCGTGGATACCGGAAGGCTGTTACCACGATTTCTTTACCGGATTGATCTATAAAGGTGAGAAAGTAATGTGGATGTTCCGCGGCATTAACAGTATTCCGGTGCTTGTAAAAGCAGGGGGCATCATTCCGATGCAGAAAGAGCTGTTCGGAAAAGATTTTCTGAAAAATCCGGAAGAACTTATCATAAGAGTCTATGGCGGAGCGGATGGCAATTATACACATTATGAGGATGACGGTGAGACCGAGGATTATAAAGATGGCAGGAGCTGTTGCTTTACATCCATGCATTTTGACTGGGAAAGAGGGGCGTTCACAATCGAAGGGGCAGCCGGACAGACAGATCTGATCCCGGAATTCCGGGATTATACAGTGGAACTGTGTGGAGTGAAAGAGGCAGTGCCTAAAGTATACATAAGTGGAAAAGAAATCAAAATAACGTATGAATATCAGTGGAAGAAGGGATGTATCAGAATCCACATTCCGAAAGTGTCAGTGGATGAAAAAGTGGAAATTGTTTTTGAACAGAAACTGACATTAAATGACAACCATACACTGGAGCGTGTGTATGATCTGCTGAATCAGGCACAGGACAGTAATCTTGCAAAAGAGTCTGCATACCGGCTTTTAAGTAGTGGAAAAAATCTGGCAGATATCTTAGGCGAGCTTGAGACGACGAATTTAAAAAAAGAGATCAGACTGGCAGTCATTGAGATCATGACCGCTGATTTATAAGGAGAAAAAAGATGCAGAAAGCATGGTGGAAAGAAGCAGTTGTTTATCAGATTTATCCAAGGAGTTTTATGGATAGTAACGGAGATGGAATCGGAGACCTTCAGGGGATCATAAAAAAATTAGACTATATAAAGAATCTCGGTATCACAGTTATCTGGGTATCCCCGATCTATAAATCTCCAAATAAAGATAACGGATATGATATCAGCGATTATCAGGATATAATGGATGAGTTCGGGACAATGGAAGATTTTGATGAATTATTAAAAGAAATTCATCAAAGAGGAATGAAACTGGTAATGGATCTGGTTGTCAACCATACATCTGACCAGCATAAATGGTTTCTGGAAAGCAGAAAATCAAAAGATAATAAATACCGCGATTATTATATCTGGAAAGATCCGGTAGATGGTCATGAACCGACAAACTGGGGATCATATTTCAGTGGATCTGCATGGCAGTTTGATGAGACAACCGGACAGTATTATCTGCATCAGTTTGTGCCGGAACAGCCTGATCTTAACTGGGATAATCCTGTGGTAAGAAAAGAAGTTTTTGATATGATGACATGGTGGTGTGAAAAAGGCATTGACGGATTCCGGATGGATGTGATCAGTCTGATCAGCAAGCCGGAAGAATACAAAGATGGTCCGGTAAAAGAAGGGGAAAAATATTCTTTTTGTGGTGCAGTCACAGCCAATGGACCTCATGAACATGAATATCTTCAGGAGATGAACCAAAAAGTATTAAGCAGGTATAACCTTCTGACAGTGGGTGAAACATCATGCGTTACGCTCGAAGAGGCAAAAAAATATGCGCGAAGCGATGGAAAAGAGTTGAGCATGGTATTCCAGTTTGAGCATATGGATGTGGATTCGGATGAACATGGAAAGTGGACAGATAAGAAACTTTATCTTCCGGATCTCAAAGAAGTTTTAAACCGCTGGCAGAAAGGGTTAGAGGAAGTAGCATGGAACAGTCTGTTCTGGGACAATCATGACCAGCCCAGGGTTGTTTCGAGATGGGGAAATGATTCCGGGGAATACAGGGAGCTTTCAGCAAAGATGCTTGCAACCTGTCTTCACATGATGCAGGGAACACCGTATGTATATCAGGGGGAAGAACTTGGAATGACCAATATGCATTTTTCGGATGTGTCTGAATGTGACGATATAGAAGAAAAAAATATTTATATAGATCTTGTTACCGATACAAAAGTATATACGCATGATCAGATGATGGACATTATCAGTAAGAAAGGACGGGATAATGCAAGGACACCTATGCAGTGGGATGATTCAGAAAATGCAGGATTTACCACGGGAACGCCATGGTTTGCCGTGAATCCGAATTATAAAACGATCAATGCGGCTGCTCAGGTGGAAGATCCGGATTCCATATACAATTACTACAGGAAACTCATAGAACTGCGCAAAGAGGAAGAAGTGATCGTTTATGGAACGTTCGACGGACTTGAAGATGCAGATGAAAATCTTTACATTTATACAAGATCATCCGAGAATAAAAAAATACTGGTAATCTGCAATTTCACGGAAAAAGAACTGGATGTTCCGGCTTCTATTGCGGATATGGTAAAAGAAAACCGGGGAATTCTGATAGGAAACTATAAAGATATTTCAGAAAAAATCCGTCCGTATGAAGCGGTAGTATACCTGACAAAATAGGATAATTTACGAAAAAAAACGAAAAATTAACTGGACGAACTGAAAAGGGAGAGGTATACTAGGCGGGTAACAGGATGATTCTTTGAACAGACAAGGCTATTAAGGATGTATGGTATCGATGAAAAGAAAGATTGGTTCTACTTATTTTAATGATGAATTGGTATATGACGGTAACGATCTGGGGGCTGTATATACAAAAGAAAAGACAACATTTCGTATATGGACACCTGCTGCCGGGAAAGTATCGCTTAACCTATATGAGCAGGGCGATGGTGACACTTTGATAGAAACAATTCCAATGACAGCAGATGTCAAAGGAACCTGGGTGTGTGAAAAGACAGGAGACCTGAATGGTGTATATTATACTTATTCAGTACAGATCGGTAATAAAGTAAATGAAGTTGTTGATTTATATGCAAGAAGTGCAGGCGTAAATGGCAACAGAGGTGAGATCCTTGATCTGCAAGCTACCGATCCGGATGGATTTGATGCAGATGTCAGACCGGCATTTAATAATGCTACAGATGCAGTGATTTATGAAGTACATATTCGTGATCTGTCTTCCGATGCTTCTTCCGGGATTCGGAATGCAGGTAAGTTTCTTGGACTGACAGAGCGCGGAACAAAGAACAGGGAAGGGCTGGCTACAGGACTTGATCATATTCTGGATCTTGGAGTGACGCATGTACAGATTCTGCCAAGCTGTGATTATGCTACTGTAGACGAAACAAAACCCGACACAGCGCAGTTCAACTGGGGCTATGATCCTAAGAACTATAATGTGCCGGAAGGTTCTTACAGTACAGATCCATATCATGGGGAAGTACGCGTCAATGAAATGAAGCAGATGATTAAGACACTTCATGAAAATGGAATCCGCGTGAATATGGATGTTGTATATAATCATACTTATCATCTGGCAGATTCATGGTTTCAGAAGACAGTGCCAGATTATTACTACAGAAAGAATGGCGATCATTATTCAGATGGTTCAGGCTGTGGTAATGAAACAGCCTCGGAGCGTGCCATGATGCGCAAGTATATCGTAGATTCTGTTGTATACTGGGCAACGGAATATCATATAGATGGTTTCCGTTTTGACTTGATGGGCGTACATGATCTGGATACCATGAAGGCTGTCAGAAAAGCACTGGATCAGGTGAATCCTGACATTATGGTATATGGTGAAGGATGGACTGGAGGAGAATCTGCATTGCCGGCAGCACAGCAGGCAACGAAGAACAATATTTACCGGCTGGATCGTGTGGGTGCTTTCAGTGATGATATCCGTGATGGGATCAAAGGCAGTGTATTTGATTTTCTGGACAAAGGTTTTGTAAGCGGCAAAGATGATATGGAAGAAAACATTAAATTCAGTGTTGTAGCAGCGACCCCGCATTCGCAGGTTACGCTCACAAAGGCTGGTGATAAGTGTACGAACTGGTCGGGACAGCCGGGACAGAGTATTAATTATATATCCTGCCATGATAATCTGACATTCTGGGATAAGCTTGCCATTTCCAATGCAGATGACAGTGAGGCTGACAGAGTGAAGATGAATAAGCTGGGAAGCGCGGTTCTTTTTACTTCGCAGGGTGTACCATTTATGCAGGCTGGTGAAGAGATGCTTCGCTCTAAGCCAAATGAGAAGTCTGAGACTGGATTTGATGAGAACAGCTATTCTTCCCCTGATGCAACGAACAGCATTAAGTGGGATAATAAAGGTAACGTAATGGATGTTTATGAATATTATAAAGGTCTGATCGCATTCCGTAAGGCACACAGTGCACTGCGCATGACAACAGCCGCTGCAATTCAGAATAATCTTACCTTTATGACTGGACTTGATGCAAATGTCGTAGCCTATACCATTCAGGGTGAGGTACAGGGAGAAACGGCACAGAATATTGCAGTCATCTATAATGGAAATCCGGATGCAGTCACAGTAAACTTACCTGCCGGGACATGGGATATCTGTGTCAATGGTAAAAAGGCAGGATGCAGATCTCTTGGAACGGCGGAAGGTTCTGTTACTGTCGAAGGTATCTCTGCGCTGGTTCTGGTACAGGGAGATGATACCGTAAGCAAAGTGCCGGCAGAGGATGCGTAGGCAGACACGGCAGTCAGATAGACAAAGAGAGAAAATTGTATGAGATGTGCGAAAAAAATTGAATATTTATCAGGGAGACGATATAATAGAATGCGGAGGAAACAAAGCATGTCATTTACGCATCTGCACGTCCATACAGAGTACAGCCTTTTGGACGGTTCAAATAAGATAAAAGAATATGTTTCAAGAGTCAAAGAACTCGGGATGAACAGCGCCGCCATCACAGATCATGGTGTGATGTACGGCGTGATTGATTTTTATAAGGCAGCAAGGGCAGCAGGGATTAAGCCGGTTTTAGGCTGCGAGGTCTATGTGGCGCCGGGATCACGGTTTGACAGGGAACTTTCACACGGGGATGACCGTTATTATCATCTGGTGCTTTTAGCGGAAAATAATCAGGGGTATCAGAACCTGATGAAAATAGTTTCAAAAGGTTTCGTGGAAGGATATTACTACAAACCACGCGTGGATATGGAAGTCTTAGAGACGTATCATGAGGGTATCATTGCCTTAAGTGCCTGTCTTGCCGGGGAGGTGCAGCGCTACCTGGTGCGTGGTCTTTATGAGGAGGCAAAAGAGACTGCCTGTAAATATGAAAAATGTTTTGGAAAAGGCAATTTCTTTTTGGAATTGCAGGATCATGGAATCCCGGATCAAAAGACCGTTAATGCAGGTCTGATGCGGATGAGTGAGGAGACGGGTATTGAGCTGGTGGCAACAAACGACGTACATTACACTTACGCTGAGGATGCCGAGCCGCATGATATTTTACTCTGTCTGCAGACCGGAAAAAAACTGTCCGACGAAAACCGCATGCGTTATGAGGGCGGGCAGTATTTTGTGAAATCTGAGGAGGAGATGCGCGCGCTGTTTCCATATGCGGCACAGGCGATTGACAACACACAGAAGATCGCGGACCGCTGCAATGTGGAGATTGAATTTGGAGTGACCAAGCTGCCGCATTTTGACGTGCCGGAGGGGTATGATTCGTGGACTTACCTGAACAAACTCTGTCATGAGGGGCTGGTAAGACGTTACCCGGACAAGCATGAGGAGCTTTTGCCGAAGCTTGACTATGAGCTTTCTGTCATTCAGAAGATGGGGTACGTCGATTATTTCCTGATCGTGTGGGATTTTATCAACTATGCGAGAACACACGGCATTCCGGTTGGTCCTGGAAGGGGAAGTGCGGCGGGAAGCCTTGTGTCTTATACAACGGGCATTACCAATATTGATCCGATCCGTTATAATCTGCTGTTTGAGCGTTTCTTAAATCCGGAACGTGTGACCATGCCGGATATCGATATTGACTTCTGTTATGAGAGACGAAGTGAAGTGATTGATTACGTTATCGAGAAATACGGAAAAGATTGTGTGACGCAGATCGTGACCTTCGGTACGTTAGCGGCGCGCGGTGTCATCCGTGATGTCGGACGTGTCATGGATCTGCCGTATAATTTCTGCGATACGATTGCCAAAAATATTCCAAACGAGCTCAATATCACGATTGACAAAGCACTCATAATGAACCCGGAACTGCGTTCCATGTATGAGTCGGATGAGACGGTAAAAAGACTGATCGACATGGCGAAAAGACTAGAAGGTCTGCCGCGCCATACCTCCATGCATGCCGCCGGAGTCGTAATCTCCCAGAAGGCAATGGACGAATATGTGCCTCTGTCGAGAAGTTCCGATGGCACGATCACAACACAGTTTGTCATGACAACGATCGAGGAACTCGGACTTTTAAAAATGGATTTCCTTGGACTGCGTACCTTAACTGTCATCAGTGATGCAGTCAAACTTGTGGAAAAAAATCATGGAATAAAAATTGATGTGGATAACATTGATTATGATGATAAAAAAGTATTAGACTCGATCGGAACCGGAAGATGCGACGGTGTATTCCAGTTAGAAAGTGCGGGCATGAAAAACTTCATGAAGGAGTTAAAACCGCAGAGCTTAGAGGATGTCATCGCCGGCATTTCCCTTTACCGTCCGGGACCGATGGATTTTATACCCAAATATATCAAAGGAAAAAATGAACCGGAGAGCGTGACCTATGTCTGCAAGGAATTAGAGCCGATCTTAGAGCCGACGTATGGCTGCATTGTCTATCAGGAGCAGGTTATGCAGATCGTGCAGAATCTTGCCGGTTATACGATGGGACAGGCAGATAACATCCGTCGTGCCATGAGTAAAAAGAAGCAGTATGTCATTGACGCGGAACGTCAGAATTTTGTTTATGGAAATGAAGAACAGGGCATCAAGGGCTGTATCGCAAATGGAATCAGCGAGCAGGCGGCAAACCAGATCTACGATTCTATGGTTGATTTTGCCAAATATGCATTTAATAAATCGCATGCTGCGGCATACGGTGTTTTATCGTATCAAACAGCATATTTAAAAGCATATTATCCAGTTGAATTTATGGCTGCTTTAATAACTAGTGTAATGGGAAATACAGATAAGGTTGTAGAATATATAAGAGAATGTTATGCATTAGGTATAGAAGTATTAAAGCCAGATATAAATAAAAGTTTTTCTAAATTCTCGGTTGAAGGAAATAATATAAGATTTGGACTAGCAGCAGTTAAAAATGTTGGT